>LLEO01000175.1_pt1 | contig 10423 bp, 15 predicted proteins | sample 595861 | NCBI WGS metagenome assembly LLEO01 (sample SAMN02919315, study PRJNA255460) | bioreactor metagenome | biome: chemostat; feature: culture 2012_25.1; material: sediment; isolation source: day35 25degC chemostat 2012 inoculated with Wadden Sea sediment taken from... | place: Germany: Bremen ... | reverse complement strand
GGCTCGACATTTAAGAACCCAGAAGGTCATTCCTCTTGGAAATTGGTCGACGCTGCAGGCTGTCGTGGCTTGAAGGTTGGTGACGCACAGGTTTCTGAAAAACATTGCAATTTCTTACTCAATTTGGGCGAAGCAACTGCGCACGACATAGAGACCCTTGGCGAAACTGTGCGTAACCGCGTGCGTGAAAATTCCGGCATTGAATTGCGCTGGGAAATTCGCCGCATGGGTCACTTTGTGCCCGGGCATGAAGTGAAAGAGTTTCTAGATGGTGATGTGTTCACCGGGCAGGTGTGACCATGACCAAACATGTCGCCGTTTTGATGGGTGGATGGGCCAGCGAGCGCGAGGTTTCGCTTTCGTCCGGTACCGCTTGTGCAGATGCACTGGAGCGTTGTGGTTATCAAGTGTCCCGGATAGATGTCGACCGCGATCTGGGCCATGTGCTGGAAGAGTTGAAGCCGGATGTCGCGTTTAACGCGTTGCATGGGCGGTTTGGCGAAGATGGGACAGTGCAGGGGCTGCTGGAGATTATGGGCATCCCTTATACACATTCTGGCGTTTCCGCATCATCCATTGCGATGAACAAGCACTTGTCGAAGGTGTTCTTTAAAGCCAATGGCATCCCGGTGACGGATCATTTTGTGGCGTCGCGTGATGAGGTGGCCCGCAAGCACCAGATGGCGCCGCCCTATGTGATCAAACCTGTGGCGGATGGCTCCAGCGTTGGTGTGTTTATCGTCAAGCAAGGCACCGAGCACCCACCGCAAGAAATCTTGCGCACTGATTGGAAGAGTGGCGAAGAGTTGATGGTGGAGCGCTATATTGCGGGCCGCGAGTTGACCTGCGCTGTCATGGGCGGTGTGGCCCTGGCCGTGACCGAAGTGGTTACAGATTTAAACTTCTACAATTACGAAGCCAAATATGCCCAAGGGGGATCAAAGCACATTTTCCCCGCGGATGTTTCATCGAATATTTACCAAACTGCGCAGAAACTAGCGCTAAAGGCACATGAGAGTTTGGGGTGCAAAGGCGTGACCCGTACAGACTTCCGTTTATCCATGCATGGCGGTGAAGAGGGCGATTTGATCTGCCTTGAAATCAATACGCAGCCGGGCATGACCCCAACATCATTGGTGCCTGAAATGGCTGCCCATGCCGGGCATGATTTTGAAGATTTGGTCCGCTGGATTTTGGAGGACGCCTCTTGCGAGAGATAAAGAAGCCGCAATCGCGTGCGCTGGCATTGCCCGCGCCGATGTATCGCCTGCCGGCCTGCGCAAAACCAATCAATTGGTGGCACGGGGGCAACGCGCATGGGTGCTGCATAAGCGCTTGGGCGTTCAGCTGGTGGCGTTGGTGCTAATGGTGTTGATCTTGGGTGTGGGCATGATCAACCGCAATCATTTGGTGAATGGGACCACGGTTGTGACAGAGCGCGCTGCCAGCTTGTTTGCACAAGCCGGCCTGGCGGTATCTGAGGTATCATTGTCGGGATATGGCCTGACCAAAGAATCAGCGTTGTTTGAAGCAATCGGTTTGCAGGGCAATATTTCCTTGGTCAATTTTGATGCGGAAGCGGCGCGGCTGCGCATTGAAGCGCTGCCTTCCATCGAAAGTGCGACCATTCGCAAAATCTATCCCAATTCCTTGAACATAGAATTGGTGGAGAAAACCCCGATTGCCGTGTGGCGCATCGACGGGGTGAGTTTTGCGATTGATGCCAAAGGCGACAAGCTGGTGAGCCTGGAGCAGGGGGGCATTGACGGGTTGCCGTTGTTTATTGGTGATGGCGCCGCGGACGATGCAGCAAAGTTGATTGCAGCGCTCGAGCCCCACAATGTGTTGCAGCAAGATTTGTTGGCTGTGAGTCGTATTGGCGATCGTCGCTGGGATTTAATCTACGAAACCGGGCTGCGCATAATGCTGCCAGAAAATGGCGTTGATCAAGCTTGGCAAAAATTGTGGCGCTGGATGCTGAAAAGCAATTGCTGGCACGTGACATTGAAATTTTGGATTTTCGTTTAAAAGACTTTATTGCTGTGCGCCCCGTGGACCGCGCGGCCAATGATCAGGATGAGGCCAACACCCAATGATCTCTGAGGCGATGACGGCGCGGCTAAAGCCGGTACAACCAGGCAAAGCCAGCTTGGTGACCGTTTTGGATATTGGGTCTACAAAAATATGTTGCATTATTGCGCGGTTAACGCCGCAACCCGAGGGAAAGTCGTTGCGCGGCCGCACCCACCAAGCCGAAGTGCTTGGATTTGCTTATGGTCCTTCGGCTGGCGTCAAGGGCGGTATTGTCACTGATCTGGACGCAGCGGAGCATGCGGTGCGTTCTGTTGTGGGCATGGCTGAGCGAAATGCCGGTGTGACGGTTCAATCGTTAATCGTCAATATTTCAGCAGGGCACTTAGGCTCTGAAACCTTCGCGGCTACTGTGTCGCTCGACGGTCATGAAGCGGAAGCGCGCGATTTGGCCAAAGTGCTGCAAACAGTCAACGAGCGTTCGATACGGGACGAACGGTCTGTGCTGCATGCTTTGCCCATCGGGTATTCTCTCGATGGACACAAGGGCATTCAAGATCCACGCGGCATGGTTGGCGATGTGTTGGGTGTTGATGTGGCCGTGGTGAGTGCAGAAACTTTATCGATGCGCAATGTTGAGCTGGTGTTGAACCGCTGTCATTTGCAGGTGGAAGCCTTTATGGCGACACCCTATGCCAGCGGTTTAGCTTGTTTGGTTGATGATGAAGCGCAATTGGGTGTGGCTATTGTCGATTTTGGTGGGGCCACCACCACGATGAGCGTTTTTAAGGATGGCTATCTTGTTTATGCTGATTCGATAGCGGTCGGCGGCCAACACATAACCTATGAAATAGCGCGGCAATTGTCGGTGAGCTTTGAAGATGCGGAGCGGCTGAAAACGCTGTTTACATCAGTGTTGCCCGGGCAAAGTGATGAGCGGGATATGGTGTCTATTCAGCCGGTGGGCGCGTCGCCTGATGAAGCGCCGACGCAAATTCCGCGAACGACGCTGACACGAATTGTTCGCCCGCAAGTTGAAGACATTTTGACATTGCTACGTGACCGGATGGTCGCTACTGGGATGATGGATGTATGCGGACGTCGCTTTGTGCTCACAGGTGGGGCAAGCGAAATGACCGGTTTGCCGGAAATTGCACGGCGCGTTCTGGCCCGCAATGTACGGCAAGGGCGGCCCTTAGGCGTCGCCAAATTGCCCACTGTTGCGAAGGGGCCCGCCTTCTCAACTGTTGCTGGCATGTTGATCTATCCTCAGGTGTGTGAACTTGAGTTTGTGGAGCCGAATGCCAAGCCTGGTGAAAGTGGCAAGTTTGGCTGGTTCAAACATATCGGCCACTGGCTGAAATCCGGCTTTTGATCTCAGACAAAAAATGTAGCTGTGTTTTTGGCTTAAACGGCAGCTTTAACGCTCTGTTATGCTAAACAAAATCTTGCCGGGTCAGTCACAAAGTGACCCAAAATGCACTAAAGTTAATAAAAATGATGCAATTGTTAGGGAGTGCTTAACGTTCTGGCAGTAATTTTAGACCCCAACGGAGCACAATGGGGCCAGAAATGAGCATCAAACTTCAAATTCCAGATATTCAAGAACTCAAGCCACGCATCACTGTGTTTGGCGTTGGCGGTGCCGGCGGAAACGCAGTGAACAATATGATCGAATCCGGCCTAGAAGGGGTCGAATTCGTTGTGGCCAACACCGACGCCCAAGCGCTTGCACTGTCTAAGGCAGAGCGGGTTGTTCAGCTTGGCGTTGGCGTCACCGAAGGGCTCGGCGCAGGCTCACATCCCGAAGTGGGGCGCGCAGCCGCTGAAGAAACGATTGACGAGATTTCAGATCACCTCAACGGATCGCACATGTGCTTTATCACCGCCGGTATGGGCGGGGGCACCGGCACAGGCGCAGCTCCTGTGGTTGCCCGCGCAGCCCGCGAGCAAGGTATTCTGACTGTTGGTGTTGTCACCAAGCCCTTCCAATTTGAAGGTGCACGCCGCATGCGGCTGGCAGAGGACGGCATTGACGAGCTTCATCGGCATGTCGACACGCTGATTGTGATTCCAAACCAAAACCTCTTCCGTGTCGCCAATGAGAAAACGACCTTCGCAGATGCGTTTTCTATGGCTGACGAAGTGCTCTTTTCCGGCGTTGCTGCATCACAGATTTGATGGTGAAAGAAGGCTTGATCAACCTCGACTTTGCTGACGTTCGTGCTGTTATGCGCGGAATGGGCAAAGCCATGATGGGTACGGGTGAAGCTGAAGGTGAAGATCGTGCCCGCCATGCAGCGGAAGCGGCAATCGCGAACCCATTGCTGGACGATATTTCCATGCAAGGGGCGCGTGGCCTGTTGATTTCGATCACAGGTGGTTCTGACCTTACCCTTTACGAAGTTGATGAAGCCGCTAGCCGCATTCGTGAAGAAGTTGATTCAGACGCGAACATTATTCTGGGCGCGACATTCGACGATAGCTTGGACGGTAAGATCCGTGTGTCCGTTGTCGCGACTGGCACTGATGCTGCATGGTGCAAGCCATGGACCCAGTTGAGCCAAATGCCGACCGTGCTATCCGCGTGAACCGTGAAGCACCAGCTGCTGCGCCAAAGCCTGAACATGAAGTCACGTCTGAAGCGCCGCGCACTGAAGCTGCGCCAGCCGATGAGCTGGATATGGCCATGCAAAAAGCGGTGAATGAAGCGCTGGGTTCAAAGCCGAACCATCAAGCGCCGCAAAAAGACGATGTGACTGTTGAGCCCTATCGTCCAAGTGCGCAGCCAGTGGCTAATATTGATGATGAGCCGAAGCCGCGCGATGTTGAGCCACGTCAAACATATGTGCCGCAAAGCGCAGAGAGAGTCGCCCCGCGTCGCATGCCACGCGCCGATGAATTGCCGCGCGTTGCGCAAGAAAGCGTTGCCCAAGCGCAACAAGAGCCACAAAAAGAGCCAGGCAATGCCCGCGCCCTTTTTCGTCGCTTAGCCAGCAATGTTGGCTTGCAAGGCAAGGAAGAATTTGACGAGAAAAAAAGCTGACGATGCGATGGCACGAAATGCCGTGGAAGCAAGCGCCAACGGCCTTCCAAGCCCCAAGGTGCGCAGGGTCAGCTCGATCAATCTGGGCGTCCTGCACCCCAGCCAACTGCTCAAAAAGAACAGCTTGAAATTCCAAGTTTCTTAAAACGCCACGGTTAGTTTTAAGGGCATAAAAAGAAAAAAAGGACCCGGGACGGCTTTCGTCCCGGGTCTTTTTTGTTTATCAAGTTTTAAAAAAGGCCGGGATATAAAACCCGATAAGCCGGAGTAGTAAATGAATAGATTTGCAACCAAGCAGTGCACCGTGGGGCGTGTATTAAGCTTTACGGGCATTGGCGTGCACAATGGGAAGCCTTCTAGCTTGACCATTGAACCCGCTGCCGTAGACAGTGGATATGCGATCCGTCGGAAACTTGACGACGATAGTTATTCAGCCACCATGCCTTTGCACCACAACCGCGTGTCGCGCACCTATTTGTGCACCGCTGTTGATTTGGGGGACGCGGGTACAGTTTCCATGATCGAGCATATGGTTTCCGCGCTTTCCGGCATGGGAATCGATAATGTATTGATCACTGTTGAAGGAAATGAGTGTCCGGTGTTGGACGGCAGTGCCGGCAAATATGTGGAAGCTATTGTTGCCTCCGGTATTGAAACTCAACCTGCTGAAAAAATGTTTATCAAAATCAAACGCAGCGTTACCGTGCGCTCAAATGATGCTTTTGCAGCACTTGAGCCATATAATGGCCGTGCGTTTGATGTAGAAATTGATTTTGAAAGCGACGTGATTGGTCGCCAACGGATGATCTTCGATTGGTCGCCCAAGCGTTATGTTGACGATGTTTCGCAAGCGCGCACTTTGGCTTTATCAAAGATGCCAAAGTTTTGCGACAAGCTGGCTACGCTTTGGGGTCTTCTTTAGAGAATTCCATCGCGGTGGATGAGGGGAAAATCCTCAATCAAGATGGCTTGCGTTATGAAGATGAATTCGTCCGGCACAAATTGCTGGATGCAGTTGGTGACCTGGCCTTAGCGGGGATGCCTATCTATGGCAAATTCCGTTCCTACAAAGGTGGCCACGGGCTAAATGCCTTAGTACTGAACTCACTGTTTGCGAGCGAGCAAAACTACGAGATTGTGCCTGCAAGTGCGTTGCCGCTTGAGTTTGATGCGCTCGAAGAGTTGCCAGAGGGCCTGGAATTGCGCGGTTATATACGCTCAGTTGGCTGATTTGGCATATTCAATCTTGTATCTTGCCTTAGTTTCGTTCATTTTCCCCCCTACATCGTGCTGATGAGTGTGGGTTTCGGTTGATAAAGGCTTTTAATTATGGGTATTGCAAACCTTCCTAATGGCGTTGCAAAAACATTGATGCGTGCGGCGTTTGTAGGCGTGTTGGCGACATCACTGACAGGTTGTGCAGGCATGAGCCTGTTTGGAAAGCCCCAAAATCACCGAAGAAGAAATCATTCCCGCTGAAACGCTTTACGACAAAGCGATCGACAATGTGGAGAATGATCGTTTCAAGTCTGCACTTGAATCGTTTGAAAAGCTTGAGCGTCAACACCCCTATTCGGAATATACAGAGCGCTCTCGGATGATGACTACTTTCATCTATTTCCGTTTGGGCGATTATGACCGCACGATTTTGGCCGCAGATCGTTTCTTGGCGCTCTATCCTTCTTCTTCGGAAGCGCCTTACGCCATGTATTTGAAAGGCGCGTCGCAATATAATCAAATCAAAGATTTGACCCCGCGATCAGCAGACCGCGCAGGATGCGATTGCGACATTCCAGTCGATCATCAACAATTACCCCCGACTCACGCTATGCCAAAGACGCGAAAGAGCGGATTTTGATTGCACAAGACCAACTTGCAGGCAAAGAAATGTCTGTTGGGCGTTATTATCTGGGCAACAAGCAATATACTGGCGCAATCAACCGTTTCCGTACGGTAGTTGAGGAGCATCAGACCTCAACACATGTGGAAGAGGCGCTGCTGCGCTTGACGGAAGCCTATATGGCGTTAGGACTGGTGCAAGAGGCTCAAACTGCCGCCGCTGTGTTGGGACATAACTATCCCTCTAGCGATTGGTATCAGGATGCGTATAAACTGCTGCAAAAGCAGGGTTTGGCCCCTGAGGTAAACGAGGGTAGCTGGTTGGCAGGATCGCTGAACGGCTAGCCCAAAATATGGGTTAATCGGGCATGCTATCAGCCATTTCGATACAAAATATTGTACTGATCGATCAGCTAGATTTGCCATTGGAGGGCGGCATGACCGCCCTAACCGGCGAAACTGGCGCCGGTAAATCCATTCTTCTTGATTCGCTTTCTCTGGCCCTAGGTGGGCGTGGTGACAATGGTTTGGTGCGTAAAGGCACCGAGCGTGGCCAAGTTGTGGCCAGCGTTGAGTTGCCCATGGACCATGCGGTCATGGCAATGTTGCGCGAAAATGAGCTGATGAGCGATGGCGAAATCATTTTACGTCGCGTTCAATATGGCGATGGCCGCACCCGCGGTTTTGTGAACGACCAGCCGATATCTGCAAAATTGATGCAACAGATTGGCCAAGAGCTGATTGAGATCCACGGGCAACATGATGACCGTGCCTTGATCGATCCAACAACACACCGACATTTGCTGGATGCGTTTGGTGGGCACAAAAAGCTACGCGATGTGACCCAAGCCACCCATAAAGCCCTTACGGCAGCACAGGATGCCCTTAATCGTCAGGAAGCGGCGGTCGAGAAGGCGCGATCGGATGAGGATTTCGCCCGTCACGTTGTTGCTGAATTGGAAGAGTTAAACACCGAAAAGGGTGAAGAAGATGAATTGGCGGCGCAGCGCCAACGTTTGATGGAGCTTGAGAAGGCCGCAGACGAGGTGCGTGACGCCGATGAGGTGATCAATGGTCCTTCTGCCCCTTCTTCTGCCTTGGCGGGCCTTATGCGGCAATTAATGCGCAAGGGCGAGGGCGAGCAAAATCTGTTTTCGTCGGTGGTTGAAAATATTGACGCCGCTTGGTGGCGCTCGATCAGACATCGGAAGCGCTCGACGCGATCAAGCGTGAGATGGAATTTGATCCATTGGAGCTTGAAGGCGCCGAGGAGCGTTTGTTTGCTTTGCGCGCCGCTGCACGCAAACACCAATGTCTGGTAGATGATCTGCCCGATATTTTGGCCAAATATCAAAAGGCCATTCATGACCTTGAGCAAGGTGATGAAGATCTGACCCATTTGCGCGAAGCGCTGGCGAAAGCGAAGCTGAATATCGTGGCGCTGCAATTGAGTTGAGTGAAGCGCGCGCCAAGACAGCTGCCGATCTTATCACCGCTGTTGAAGCGGAACTGCCTGATCTCAAGCTTGCGCAGGCACGGTTTTTGGTGCATCAAAAAGTCGACGAAGAGCGGGTGAGTGCCAGCGGTTTTGATGTGATTGAATTTCATGTGCAGACCAACCCTGGCACCAATCCCGGTCCGATGATGAAAGTGGCCTCGGGGTGGTGAGCTTTCACGCTTCTTACTGGCACTAAAAGTTGTGCTGGCGGACAAAGGTTCTGCCCCTGTGTTGATTTTCGATGAAATTGATACAGGCGTTGGTGGTGCGGTGGCTGATGCCATTGGCAAGCGTTTGGCGCGGCTTTCTGAAAAAGTGCAGGTTTTGTGCGTCACCCATGCGCCGCAAGTGGCCGCACGGGCGGGGCAACATTTGTTGATTGAAAAGCAAGTGGTGGATGAGGGTAGCCTGACGCGCACCCATGTGAAGCCGCTGGATGAGGCGGCACGCCGCGAAGAAATTGCCCGCATGTTGGCTGGGTCAGAAATTACAGATGAGGCCCGCGCTGCGGCCAATAGACTGCGTGATGAGGTGGTGGCGTGAGCGACAAAAAGCCGGTTGAAGACTTAACGCGGCAGGAGGCTATGGAGGAGCTGGCGGCACTGGCCGAATCCATCGCCTATCATGATGCGCGTTACCATCAGCAAGATGCACCGGAAATCTCGGATGCGGATTATGATGCAATGCGTCGCCGCAATGAGGCGATTGAAACACGGTTCCCCAATCTGGTGCGGCAGGATAGCCCCACCAACCGGGTTGGTTTCCAAGTGGCGGACGGCTTTAAAAAGGTTACTCATCGGGTGCCGATGCTTTCCTTGGGTAATGCGTTTTCCGATGAAGATTTGAAGGATTTCGTTGAACGGGCAAAACGCTATTTTGCCCGTGATGCTGGGTTGGAACTGGGATTTACCGCTGAGCCGAAAATCGATGGCTTGTCGGCCTCACTTCGCTATGAGAACGGTGTGTTTGTGCAAGGTGCCACGCGCGGCGACGGGACTGAAGGCGAAGACATCACCGAAAATTTGAAAACCATTGCCGACATTCCGAAAAAGCTTGAAGGCAACGATGTGCCGGACGTGTTTGAAGTGCGCGGCGAAGTCTATATGTCCCATGCGGAATTTGAACGCTTGAACAAAGAGCTCGAGGCGCAGGGGCAAAGACACTTATGTCAATCCACGCAACACCGCAGCCGGGTCATTGCGTCAGCTGGACTCTCGCGTCACGGCAGCGCGCAACCTCAACTTTTTCGCTTATGCGTGGGGGCGACGTGTCGGCGCTGCCGGCGGATACGCAATATGATGTGGTGCAAAAGCTCGCTGCGTGGGGATTTAAGATCAACCCCATGATGAAACTGGTCACCAGCGTTGAGGAAATGATTGCGCATCACACGATGATTGGCGAAGAACGAGCGTTGCTTGGCTATGACATTGATGGAGTGGTCTACAAGCTCAACCGTTTAGACCTGCAGCAGCGTTGGGGCTTTGTCGCGCGCGCGCCGCGCTGGGCCATTGCCTATAAGTTCCCCGGCTGAAAAGGCGGTGACACGTCTCAACGACATTGAAATCCAAGTGGGCCGCACGGGCGCACTTACGCCTGTGGCGAAGCTGGAGCCAGTGACCGTGGGCGGTGTGGTTGTGTCGAATGCCACCCCTGCACAATGAAGATGAGATCGAGCGCAAGGGTGTGCTGATTGGCGATATGGTCACCATCCAACGGGCGGGTGACGTGATCCCCCAAATTCTGGGGCCGGTGCTGGACCATCGCCCAGATGACGCGCGCAAATTTGAAATGCCGCATAACTGCCCCGGTGTGCGGCTCACCAGCGGTGCGCGAAATCAATGAAAAGACAGGTAAGTTGGATGCGGTGCGGCGCTGCACCGGTGGCCTGATTTGTTCAGCGCAGGCGGTGGAGCATTTGAAGCATTTTGTGTCCCCCCCGCAATGCGATGGATATTGATGGATTGGGTGCCAAGCAAGTCGCGGCATTCTTTGAAGAGGGGCGGGTCAAA
>LLEO01000174.1_pt1 | contig 10624 bp, 14 predicted proteins | sample 595861 | NCBI WGS metagenome assembly LLEO01 (sample SAMN02919315, study PRJNA255460) | bioreactor metagenome | biome: chemostat; feature: culture 2012_25.1; material: sediment; isolation source: day35 25degC chemostat 2012 inoculated with Wadden Sea sediment taken from... | place: Germany: Bremen ... | reverse complement strand
ACCAGCGCGCCATTCTTGTTGATGGTTCCACCTGTAAGCTTGTCGCCTGCATTTTTTTCAATAGGCACAGGTTCACCCGAAATCATTGATTCATCGATAGCACTCGATCCCTCAATCACTTCGCCATCAACAGGCACACTTTCGCCGGGGCGCACGCGCAATTTATCCCCAATGAGAATGTTTTCCAGCGGGGCATCATATTCAGTCCCGTTATCATTGATACGGCGCGCGGTCTTAGGGGCCAAATCAAGCAGTGCTCTTATGGCGTCGCCGGTGCGTTCTCTTGCGCGCAATTCAAGTACCTGGCCAACAAAAACCAAGGCAACAATCACCACCGCCGCCTCAAAATAAACCGGCGGGTGCCCCATTACCAAAACTTCTGGCGGTAAAATGCCGGGGAAAAGAGTGGCCACAACGCTAAAACTGTAAGCTGCGCCAACGCCCAGCATAATCAGTGTCCACATATTGTAATGACGTGTGCGCAGCGACATCCAGCCCCGTTCAAAGAATGGCTTTGCGGCCCAAAGCACAACAGGCGTGGCCAAAATCAGCTCCAGCCAAATTGCGATATTTTCACCGATCCAATGCCGTATGGGCAGGCCAATCATTGGCCCCATGGTCAATATCAGTAGAGGGATTGCCGCGGCAACGCTCACCCAGAGGCGCCGTGTAAAATCTACCAATTCGTGATTTTCGCCAGCTGGGACACCGTCCATCGGTTCCAACGCCATTCCACAGATGGGACAAGTGCCCGGCCCTTCTTGCACAATCTCAGGGTCCATCGGACATGTATATTTGGCATTTTTTGGCGCTACCTTTGCCTTTTTTTCCTTGGCACCAGACAGATAAAAATATGGATCCGCCTCAAACTTGTGATGACATTTGGGATTGCAGAAATGATATTCTTCTCCCTGATAGGTCAGGCTGGGTTTGCCTGCATTGAGCTTTACGCTCATACCACAAACCGGATCAGTGGCGGTCGAGTGTGGCGTATGGTCATGATTGTGGTCGTCGCAGCAAGACGATGTTTGGCTTTTCGCGTGGTCGGCCATGAGTGCTCCTTTGGAGGCTAGAGATCATGCTGACTGTTTTAAAGCTTCCAGTCAATGGAAGGTCAAGCGATAAATAGATTGTTGCTGAAAACGACGTCAAATGACACTCAAATAGCCCGCCATGCCTGCTTTTTGATGTTCAATCACATGGCAATGGAAGGCCCAATCGCCCAAATTGTCGGCCACAAGCGCCACTTCAATGGTTTCATCTTTCAAAAGATGCGCCGTGTCCGTCCAGATTTGGGGGATGTCGCGCTTGTTGGAGCGCAGCAGTTTGAACACCAACCCATGCAGATGGATAGGGTGATCGTTGGGGCTTTCATTGCGCAGGCGCAAAATGTAGGTCTTGCCCAGTTTCATTTCGGCCAATGGCCCCACATTGGGCACGGCATCGCCGGGCCATGGCTTTTTATTGATCGACCAGAAGGAATAGCCAAAGGAGCCGCACCAGCCATTGTTTTGCGGGTCGGCTTCCGGCGTCCAGCCGAACAGGAATTCGTGGGTTTCTGCTGCCGACAAGTCCAGCTCTGGCAATTGATTGCGGGCCAGCGGCGACAAATCCTCAAGGTTATGGTTCAGGCTTGGCCCTTCAGGCATAATCCGCGCCAAGGGGCGACTTCCGGAAAGCGCATGATGCGACAGCTCAACCGCCTGCCCTTCTGCTGGCATTTCAATCGCCATATCCACGCGCTGCCCCGGCGCAACAATCAATGGGGCATCTTTGGTTGGCCACGGGATCAAGTCCGTCGCATGGCCATTCATGGCCACCACTTTGCCTTTTGCCCCTTCAAGGGCCAGCCGATAGATACGCGCTGTGTCTGTCGCCGCAATGCGCAAACGGACAAGGCCGCCCGCTGGCGCGGCATAGGCAGGGTTTTGCAACCAGTTGGTGGTCATCACATTGCCCATGGTGCCCCCACGCGCTGCGCCCCGCTTTGTGTAGGGCGTATCCAGTGATCCATCATTGTTCAGATGGAAATCTTTCAGGTTCAATGCAATCTCGGCATCAAATTTTGGATCAGCCTCATCCTCGATCACCAGAACGCCTGTCAGGCCATGGGCCATTTGCTCCATGGTTTGGCAGTGGGGATGATACCAATAAGTCCCACTGTCTGGCGGGGGTGAATTCATAATCAAAGCTTTTGCCTGGCCCGATTGGAAATTGGGTCAAATAGGGCACGCCATCCATATTGTTTGCAATGCGCAGCCCGTGCCAATGGATGGTGGTGTAGCTGTCGAGCTGGTTTTTTACCCGAAAACGAGCGGCTTGGTTTTTGCGCAATCGCAACACAGGCGGCGGCGCATTGTTGGCGGTGGAAACCAACCATGGGTGATGCCTTTGCCAAGATCAAATGAGGCGTGCTGCACATCGAAAGCGATGGGTGCGGATTGATGCGCGAAGGCGTTGGTGCCCAATGCTACACCAGCCGACAATGTCGCTGCACCACTTAAAAGGAATTCACGCCGATCCATAGCTGCCTCATCTTTTAGATGTCGTAGAGCGTCTTAAAACATTCTAAATTTGCCCTCAATGCGCCAGATCAATCAGGCCGCATCGCGCCACGCTAGCTTCTCCAGATTTTCGCGAAAGGCAAAGCGCACCAGATGGCTTTCAATCACATCTTTCGTGCGGCTGAGCGCAGCATCGTCGTCGGCTTCGATGGCAATTTCCAACTGATTGTCGTCGGCACGCATTTTGGCGGTGCCAAACGGGAAATTGGCATAGCGTGATTGCCCTCAAAACCCGCATCGATTTTGTGGGCAAAATGCTTGCACAATTGGCCCAGATAGCGCGGGGCCCCTATCGGTTATGAATTGCGTTTGTGATTTTTGCACGGCCCCGCTCCTTTAAATTTCAGTCAGAAAACTGGAACGCAGGGCATGGCCCCACGCTCCAGAAATGATGGTGCTGAACAAAAGGTCGCGATCTTCAACGCCATCAAAGTTTGGCGCCCAGGCGCCCATAACATGATTTTAATTATCATGTTTATTTGATGCCGTTTTTAACTGAACTATTTTTCGAAATCAATAGAAAAATCAACAGTTTAGAAGCGTTCTAAACTGTTGATGCAAGTGTCTGGAGATGTTGAATAAATCAGATTCTGGTGAGGACGATTGAAACAGGTCCTCACCGGAACCATTGCTATTTACACAGCGCTAAATCTGCAGGTTGTTTGATGATACAATCTGCCTGGATGTTCAGGGATTCTACATTTGCCCCGACAACAATTCGCGTTATGCGCTCTGACGGCGGCAAAATCTCAGCCATAAACTCGTTGACGTTTTCTCGCTTGAGGCCATCTAATTTTGAAATAAATGTTTTCACAAACTCTGGTGTCTGACCATCAAGCAGCGCCTCCATCAAAATGTGCGGTGGCAAGCTGTCTTCGTTTAGAATGCTGGCGAAGTGATCTTGATAGATTGTCTGAATTTCGTCGAAAGCCTCTGTTTCGATGCCACCGTCGCGCAAATTGTCGTAAGCCTTGTTGGCGGCTGCCAGGGCTTCACTGGCTTGTTCGGGCGACACGAGCGCGCCCATCGCCAGCAACCGCGTGTCTCTGGTGTAATCTATCGTCTGTCCAAATGCAGTGTAGGTTGAACGCAATTCATCGCGTAGTTTTCGATGTAACCGCGATTCTGAATCGCCGCCAATTTCATAAGCCGTAAAGAGTGCCTCATATTCGCGTTGCCGCGCGTCGCCTGTCAGCCCAGTCGCAAGCAAAATGGAAACATCTGTTGCGCGGCTATTTTCGACAAGAATTGTCTTTGCGACTGGAGAGAAAGCTTGAACCGGTGTAATGCTTGCTTTGGGCTGCTTCTCATCGAGCCCATCAAGCAGGAAATCCACTGCACGAAGGGCCGAACTCATATCTTTCGGGCCTTCGACAATGATAATTGCATCGCCGGCATAAAAAGACTGGGCGTACCAATCCTGAACGTGCTCCAGGCGTAAATCTTGCAAGGAACTGAAATCCGCCGCCCAGAACTTTGCGATCCGAGGATCAAAGCTCGCATCGCGCAAAGTGGCCCACGCAATCATATCCGAGTTATACCGATCCGACAGGGCCGTTTCGGACATGTTTCCCTTAACGCGCTCAAACCAACGCTCATCGAGCGTAGAGTTTTTAAGCACGGTATTGGCGATCTTTGCGGCCTCTTCAATTTTGTAATTCTCAGCACTTATCGCGCCACGCAAAAAAATGCGTTTGGGCGAACAGGTTCGCGTCCGCATCCAGCTTTTCAAATTCTTCGATCAGGGCCGCGGGTTCTATCTTCCCTGCCCCGGCCTGTTGGATGAGGCGCAAGCCCAAATGCGGCGCAGCAGGATTGGCCCCCTCAGTGAACAAATAATTATTGGGAAAGGCAACATTTATCGAGACAAAATCGGCGTCCGTCGCGACATAAAAGACCGTGTGCCCGGCATCCGTTTTAATTTCGTCAACCGCAGGCAGCCTTACCGTGGAAAGGCTACAAGCCGAAAGAACGGCCAAAGTTAAAAAAACAGGAATCAATATAATTCTTTTCATTGTGTGGCTCTCAAAAATCGAATTGCTGTGTCGCTGGGCGTGGCAATGGCGCTTATGACCTTGTCGTAGTCGAGGTGGGTCAGATTTCTTCCCGCGCGGTCAAGTTCGCGACCGGAAACAGGCGGCACGCCAAGGCGCAAAGATCTAAAAACATATTCGCGCAAATCGGTCGGTGTGTTCTTCAAATCCTCGTAATAGAATTCAGTATCGTTCTTCAAATCGTAAAAGGATTGGCGCGACACGCCCTGCTCTGCAAACGCGCTGAGTTGGCTTTGTATTTTCGCACTGAGTTCGTCGAGTTCCACGCCGAAGTCAGGCGCGGCGTTAATCGTGAGCAAGAGCAGTTCGCTTGTGATAAACTCCAGCTCAAATTCCAGATCCGCTGCCCAGAAGTCGTCGAATTGCAGCGCTTTGCGCAGTCCACTTGGGTAGCTTGAGGACAAGATTTCGTGCACATGGTCGCGCAAAATCATCCGCTGCGCCCAATCATACGCTTTGGGAAACCGCACCAATTTTCGGAACAGCACGCGATCCCGGAAAATGTCATCCCGAGCGGCCTCGTCAAAATACTCGTCCTGGCTGATCTGAAATGCCTCTCGCTCATAGGCAGGCGGGGCGTCTTCCTTTGTGGGAAAAGTCTCATGCAATTTTTGTGCGACAAGCGAATAATTGATATCGCCGATAATGAACAATGATGCGTTTGCGGGGTGATAAAATTCGCTGTGGGCGCGCAGCGCATCCTCCGGCGTGAGCGCACGAATTGCATCCCGATCGCCAATCACCGAACGGGCGATATGCTTGGGGCCATATAGCTTTTGCAGCATGTCCTCTGCAGCAAAGCCCAAAGGATCTTCTTGCCGTCGCATTTCATATTCGCGTTCGACGATGCCCCGCTCCTCGATCATAAACGATCGCTCAAGCTCTATCGGTTCGAATACCGCGCGAAGCCGCTCCAGCGCAGGCGTGAGGTCACTATAATCTTCAGCGTGTGCATAAAACATCGTGGCCAATTTGAAAGCAAAGGCATTGTCGTCCACTGATACGGCGGTATCGCCGCGTTGCTTTTGAGCAGACGAGAAATAGGCCAGGTGCTCCAAATAATGGGAGAGCCCTTCGGGCCCGCTCATGTCGGCCTCACCCGCATGCAAAACGAGATACAAATTCGCCCCGTTAAAGTTTGGGTCGCGCACCAAATAGACGGCGTTCAATGCAGTGGAATCCGGCGGCAGGTAAAGATCCTTAGCGTAAGCAAAGCCAGAAAAAACCTGCAAAATGCAAAAAAGAAAAACAAAAAAATCTGGACATAAAAACTTAATCAAAAAATGAATTATGCCACAGATTAACCAAAGCGAAGCAAAGGTCAAGTTTGCAATTACATTGCAAAATCAGAATGTTATGAAGTTTTGGAAAGGCATGGTGCCCGGGGGCGGATTTGAACCACCGACACGCGGATTTTCAATCCGCTGCTCTACCCCTGAGCTACCCGGGCACATTTTGATTGCATGTCGCAATCAGCATGTTGGCGAGGTTATAGGGCGTTCAATCCGCTCTGTCCAGCGCCGAGATGCAAAAAATGCACAATTTTGAGAGAAAAATTTAGATTGCCGCCAAGCATCTAATTTTCCTCGTCAAATTCCGCCCCATCTTCTTCCACAACCGGGATCGCATAAGAGCCATTTAGCCATTTGCCCCAGGTCCAGGTCTGCACAATGTTTTGAGCAAAAGGGGTGGAATTTTCGGTCGCTTGGTTTGCCGCACATCACGCAAGGTTTGGGCGCGCGCAAGCCTGTGACCTTGGTTTCACCGGGTTTTTCCTCGTTTGCCATGGGGTTAGTCCTAGATGCCTGATGCAGAGTTTAGCCAGTTGAACTGGATCGGATAGCCTTCACCTTTAAGCAAGGAGACGGTTTCATAAAGCGGCAGGCCCCATCACCGCGGGGTAAGAGCCCTGCAATTTGATCACAAATGCACCGGCAATGCCTTGAATGGCGTAGCGCCTGCTTTGCCTTGCCATTCGCCCGAAGCGAGGTACGCTTCCACTTCGTTGTTGGACAAGCGCTTAAAGCGAAGTTTGGTTTCCACCAAGCGCCGCCGTGCCTGACCACCAGGGGGTAAGCAAGCACACCCCGGTAAAAACCCTGTGGGTGCGGCCTGAGAGCAATTTCAGGCAATTGGCAGCGTCTTCCAACATCTCGGCTTTGGGGCAAAATGCGGCGGCCAACGGCGACGACGGTATCGCCGCCCAGCACCAATGCATTTTCGTCAATGCCGGTTTGGCGCGCTTTATGCTGCGTGGCGATGGCTTTCATGTGCGCCAAGCGCCCGGCCAGTTTGCGCGGCGTTTCGCCCTTGTGCGGGGTTTCATCAATATCGGCAGGCACCAGATGATCCGGCTCAATCCCAATTTGATTGAGCAGCGCCAGACGGCGCGGCGATGAAGACGCCAATATCAGATCTGGACGGGCCGCCATTTGATCATTCTCCGCAACTGCGCCGGGGGCGCGAAAGGCTTATTTAAAGCGGTAGGTGATCCGCCCTTTGGTCAGATCATAAGGTGTCATTTCGACCAGCACCTTATCGCCTGCCAAAACACGAATACGGTTTTTGCGCATCCGGCCCGCAGTGTGGGCGATGATTTCATGTTCGTTTTCAAGCTTCACCCGGAAAGTAGCGTTCGGCAACAATTCTTGCACGACGCCCGGGAATTCGAGCATTTCTTCTTTAGCCATTCTGTCTCCTGAGCTAATTTTTCCGCCTTATAGCAGCATAGGCTGGGGGAAACTATACAAAATCAATGCGTTTGTGAACCATTTGGTTGCGCGCCCGTCAAGATCGGGGGCAATTCTGCCTTTATGCGCCCGGTTAGATCCTCGCGCAAGGCCCTGTAGGCATCCAATCGCTGTTCGCGGTTGCCCTCTTCCAAAGTTGGGTCATCCACGCCCCAATGCAGCCGCGCACCGGCTTCATAGTTTTTTTTGCATCCACTGCAGCAGGCGCTTCTTCAGAAAGCGTGACAATCAGGTCAAAGCTGGTGGCCACCAGTTCGTCCATTGTGTGCGGGGTGTGGACTGACATGTCGATGCCAATTTCTTCCATCACATCATGCACAAACCGATCCACCTGACCGGAGCGGACCCCGGCAGAACGGGCAATCAGCTCAGATGGGAAGTATTTACGGGCCAGCGCCGCCGCCATCGGCGACCGCACGGAATTCATCGAGCACACAAACAGCACGGAAGGCTGCTTTTGCGCTTCGTTAGTGGAACGATCAGCATAGGGCTGTACGGCGCAGATCAGCGTGAACAATCGACGCGCCGTATTCAAATCCATTTCCAGCTTGCCCTTAAGGCGCTCGCGCAGCATTTCTGCCGCGTCATTGTGTAAGCCGCGACGCCCCATATCCACCGCTTCGATATGCACCGGTTGGGCGGATTTGATCGCGTCATAATAGCTGTCACGAATGCGAAAATAGTCGCGAATCATGTGCCGCATCGGCGTCAGCGACAAAAAGTGCGCCGCAATCGGCTCGTTGGTTTCTGGATTACGCACATCCAACACCAAATGATTACCCTGAATTGACAAGTGAAGCGCAAACGGTCCGCTGGCCCCATTTGTCGGGGCGAATGCGTTTTCATCCACCAGATCATAAACCGCGATGCGTCGCTCATGCACCTCATCCGGATCAATGGAAATGATGGTTTCCGGATCCAGCGTCACGGTGACGAGTTTATCGCTATCAGGATCTAAAATGCGCATTATGCCCCTTGTCGCGTTCAAACAGCTTAGAGATTAAGCCGAATTGAGACCGAACGTCCATGGGCTTGTAAATCTTCAGCTTCTGCCAGCGCAATCGCGTCGGGGGCGAGCGTCGACAGCGATGTTGGGGTGCAGCCCAAAATCGAAATGCGTTTGATGAAATCATGTACATTTAAGCCCGAAGCATAGCGCGCGGAACGCGCGGTGGGCAACACATGGTTTGTGCCACCGATATAGTCGCCAATGGCTTCAGGGGTGTGGTGCCCCAAAAAGATCGCGCCGGCGTGGCGCACCTTGTCGATATATTGCTCGGCATTGTCGAGGGACAGTTCCAAGTGCTCCGGCGCCATCCGGTTGGCAATGTCAAACGCTTCGTCAAGGTCGTTCACCTCAATAACCGCGCCGTAATCGGCCCAAGATGGTCCGGCCAAGTGTTTCTTTGGCAACAATTCAAGCTGCCGCTCCACTTCCTTCATCACATCATCTGCCAATTGCGGGCTGGTCGTGACCAAAATGGATTGGGCGGCAGTGTCGTGTTCGGCCTGCGCCAGCAAATCGGCGGCGATCCAAGCGGGGTTGGCGCTATCGTCGGCAATCACCAGAACTTCAGAGGGGCCAGCGATCATGTCGATGCCGACTTTGCCATAGACCTGACGCTTCGCCGATGCCACAAACGCGTTGCCCGGACCAACGATCTTGTTGACCGGGGGCGATGGTTTCAGTGCCAAACGCCAATGCGCCGATGGCTTGTGCGCCACCAACCCGATAAATTTCATGCACGCCTGCGATCTTGGCTGCGGCCAATACGGTTGGGGTTCACTTTGCCGGCGGGCGTCGGCACCATCATGGCGATGCGCTCAACGCCTGCGACACGCGCCGGCGCCGTGTTCATCAACACGGATGAAGGGTAGCTGGCCAAACCGCCGGGCACATAAATGCCCACGGCGTCCACGGCGTTCCATTTTGAGCAAGGGTCACCCCCTGCTCATCTGCGAACAATTCATCCTTTGGCATTTGCCGCGCGTGATAGGCCGTAATCCGTTTGTAAGCGTGTTTTAGTGCCTCAATCAATTCATCGGGCGTATCCAAATAAGCCTGATCGATTTCATCCTGGGTAAAGCCCAGCCTTCTGGGGCCACGTCAAGTTTATCAAACTTTGCGGTCAGCTCCACCAATGCCGCATCGCCGCGCTGTTCAACCTGATGCAAAATGTCAGCCACGCTGTCGCTGACCTCAACCGAGGATTCGCGCTTGGCATTGAGCAATTGATCAAATTTGTTTTCGAAATCAGCGTCGAAGGTGCGCAGTCTTTGCGGCATATAAAATCCTACTATTCGAGTTCGTGGGCGGGTTTGGCCTTAGCGCGCCAAGCGGCACCCAAGTCAGCCAATCGTGCCTCAAGGCATTCAACCTGCAAAGCAATAGAGCCGCCGCCAGAAAATTCAAGCGTCACATTGCCCGAAGGCGCATCTGTTGGCTCAAATCGGATGGTCAAAAGCTCCAAAATGCCATCTTTGGCGTTCATATCGAAGCCAGCGCTCTTCGCGCTCAGCACATGGTCAAAGTGCAGTGCAGCACGGCGACGTTCGCCTTTTCTGGATTTATCGCCTGTTTCCCATGCAAACCGATTCATCAAAAAGGCAAAGCGCTTATCGCCGGGCAAATAGCCCATATCGCCCACTTTGATCACCGCATCTTGCGTGTAAGCCGCGATCACGTCCAAATCTTCTTGGTCTAAGGCGAGCAGTTTTAGATCAGCCATTTGAGGGTCCTTGCATTAACAACCTGTTGGCTCATACCTAATGTGTGTGGCCGTGCTTCACAATGGGTGGGCGATTATTTATCGGCCGCCCACACGCGCTTAGCCTGACACACGTTCAATTTTGGCGCCGCAGCGGCTTAGCTTATCTTCAAGCCGTTCAAAGCCCCGGTCCAAATGATAGATGCGGTTGACGATGGTTTCGCCTTCTGCCGCTAATCCCGCAATCACAAGCGAAACCGAAGCCCGCAAATCTGTTGCCATCACCTGAGCGCCTTTTAGATGCTCAACACCTGTCACTTCAGCCGCTTGTCCCTCAACATCAATGTGAGCGCCCAAGCGTGCAAGCTCACTCACATGCATAAACCGATTTTCAAAAATGGTTTCACGAATGGTGGTTTTGCCGTCGGCGCGGCTCATCAGCGCCATATATTGCGCCTGCAAATCGGTAGGGAAGCCCGGATATTCGGACACATCTACATTGATTGATTTGATGCCGCTGCCGTTTTTGATGATGCGTATACCATCAT
>LLEO01000173.1_pt1 | contig 10633 bp, 17 predicted proteins | sample 595861 | NCBI WGS metagenome assembly LLEO01 (sample SAMN02919315, study PRJNA255460) | bioreactor metagenome | biome: chemostat; feature: culture 2012_25.1; material: sediment; isolation source: day35 25degC chemostat 2012 inoculated with Wadden Sea sediment taken from... | place: Germany: Bremen ... | reverse complement strand
CGAGCACTCACGTGGCAATGATTTGGAAGTGAACGTGCTTAAAGGCAAGCAGCTCACCAATATGCGCGCATCCGGTAAGGATGAAGCGGTGAAGCTGACGACGCCGAAGAAAATGTCGCTTGAACAAGCGCTTTCTTACATCGCCGATGACGAGTATGTGGAAGTGACGCCTAAAAGCATTCGCTTGCGCAAGATCATGCTTGATCCCAACGACCGTAAGCGGGCATCGCGCGCTGCGGCGAAAGCTTCATAAAACGGCTTTTGTGCAAAAAATTAACAAGCGTCGGGTCGCCCCGGCGCTTTTTTTGCCTTAGCGCAGCGGTGAGATGGCGCTCATAAGCCATATGGCGGCGCAATTTTTCAAAAAAACCACGCAGCATATAGCCGGTGGCATTCGCTGATTGGTTGGGATGACCCTCAATGATCGCCCGCAGGCTTTCACTTACTTCTTCGGCAAAGCACAGATCTTCATAATGTTCACCGCGCAGCTGCTCGATGATGTTTGCCATGTCTGTTTCTAACAAGCCGATGGCTCTAAGAGCTGGAAAAAGCTCTTTCTCCTCAAACGCTTGAGCCTCAGATAGGGTTTTGACCATGCTTTCGCTTGTAAATTTACAAAAGGTTGGGTCGGCCTGATCGGGCAAAAGATCGGCGATTAATTCCAAGCGCGCGCAAAGCGTTTCCATTTGATGTTGATGGGCGTCAAAGCCCTCAAGCATCGACCGTGCTCTATTTTTTTGCTGTACGGATACGCGATCGGTTTTCATGTTGCTTTGAGTTGTTCTTGTAAAAGGTTGCACCAAACTGAGCATATGATGGCGCTGAAAATTCTATTTGGCCTTGACCTAGATCAACGAGGTGGCGACCGCATCTCGGTAAGTTGCGGATGGGGCAAACCGGGTAGACTTTCCGGTTAAACTTTAACCGAGATTATTTTCTGCGGGGAAATATGAGAAATTTAGGCTGGACGATCTTGCTGGCATTTGGAGCCGTGCTGTCGCTTGTGGCGGCTGGTTTTGCACAAGACGTATTATTTCAAACACACGCGTGGGTCGCGTTTTTCGCGCTTGCGTTGGGGACAATTTATGTTCTTCGCCAAGTGGACTTTGCTGGCGATGCGCCACCGGTTGATAAATCGGGTTATTTTGACGATCCAATTCGCGCAGGGGTGATCCTGACGACATTTTGGGGCGTTGTTGGCTTTTTGGTCGGGGTTATTGCTGCTTTGCAACTGGCTTTCCCCGTCCTTAACATCGAACCTTATCTGAATTTTGGCCGTTTGCGTCCCTTGCACACCTCCGCGGTGATTTTTGCATTTGGTGGCACAGCTTGATTACCTCCAGCCTTTATGTGGTGCAGCGCACCACGCGCGCGCGCCTGCTTTCAGATGGGCTGACGCGATTTGTATTCTGGGGCTACCAGTTCTTTATTCTGCTGGCCGCCACCGGCTATTTGCTCGGCATTACCCAGGGGCGTGAGTATGCTGAACCAGAATGGTATGTCGATCTTTGGCTTACTGTTGTTTGGGTAGGCTATTTGATCCTGTTCATGGGCACTTTGTTTAAACGCAAAGAGCCACACATTTATGTGGCGAACTGGTTCTACCTTGCCTTTATTTTCACCATTGCCCTGTTGCATGTGGTGAATAATCTGGCGATGCCTGTTTCTCCATTCTCTATCAAGAGCTATTCAGCGTTTGCTGGCGTGCAAGATGCGTTGACCCAATGGTGGTATGGCCACAATGCGGTGGGCTTCTTCCTGACAGCAGGCTTTTTGGGCATGATGTATTACTTCATGCCGAAACAGGCTGAGCGCCCGGTTTACTCCTACCGTTTGTCCATCATTCACTTCTGGTCGCTGATCTTTATGTATATCTGGGCCGGGCCACACCATTTGCACTACACCGCTTTGCCTGACTGGGCGCAAACACTGGGCATGGTGTTCTCCATCATGTTGTGGATGCCTTCTTGGGGCGGCATGATCAATGGTTTGATGACCCTTTCTGGCGCTTGGGACAAGCTGCGGACCGATCCGATCATTCGGATGATGGTGATTGCGGTGGCGTTCTACGGCATGTCCACCTTTGAAGGGCCGATGATGTCCATTAAAGCTGTGAACGGCTTGTCACACTACACTGACTGGACCATTGGCCACGTGCACTCCGGTGCGTTGGGCTGGGTCGGCATGATCAGCTTTGGCATGATCTACTTCTTGGTGCCACGTCTTTGGGGCCGCGAGCGGCTGTATTCCATGCGCATGGTGAATTGGCACTTCTGGCTCGCCACGCTCGGCATCGTTGTTTATGCCGCGGTGATGTGGGTTTCTGGTATCACCCAAGGCCTGATGTGGCGCGAATATGATGCCGAGGGGCTTCCTGGTTTATTCTTTTGCGGAAACTGTGGCTGCATTGAAACCCTACTACATCCTTCGGGGCTGTCGGTGGCGCCATGTATCTCGTTGGTGGCTTGGTGATGGCATACAATGTGTACATGACCATTAAAGGCAAAACCCGCAACGAAAAACCAATCGTTGTTGCCCATGTGGCCACAGCGCAACCAGCAGAATAAGGGGTTGAACCATGGGATTGTTAGATAAACACGGTGTTATTGAACGTAACGCAACCCTATTGCTGGTCGCAGGTCTGGTGACAGTGTCCATTGGCGGTATCGTTGAGATCGCGCCTTTGTTTTACTTGGAAAACACCATTGAGGAAGTGGAGGGCATGCGCCCTTACACGCCGCTCGAACTGGCCGGACGGAACATCTACATTCGTGAGGGCTGCTACAATTGCCACTCGCAAATGATCCGTCCTTTCCGGGATGAGGTTGAACGGTATGGCCATTATTCCTTGGCGGCGGAGTCCATGTATGACCACCCGTTCCAATGGGGATCGAAACGGACTGGGCCTGATTTGGCGCGGGTTGGCGATCGCTATTCAAATGAATGGCATGTCCAGCATTTGAAGGATCCACAATCTTTGGTGCCTGAGAGCGTGATGCCAAGCTACAACTTCTTGGCGGAAGCAGATCTTGGGTTCAAAGCGCAGGATCACCTGGTGGCCAACCAGCGTGTGGGTGTGCCCTACACGCAGGAAATGGTTGATAATGCCAACGCCGACTTGATGGCACAAGCCGATCCCGATGCAGATTGGGATGGTTTGGAAGCGCGCTATCCAAAAGCGGTGTTGGGTGACTTTGATGGTGACCCAACTCGCTTGACCGAAATGGACGCGTTGGTGGCCTATATGCAAATGCTCGGGACGCTGGTTGATTTCAGCTCATACGATGCACAAGCAAACTATCGCTAGGGGAGAAAAGATAATGGATTACAACGCTTTTCGACACTTCGCGGACAGTTGGGGACTTTTGTATTTGTTCGTGGTTTTTGTTGGGGTGGTGCTGTTTATGTTCCGCCCTGGCGCCAAAAAACACGCAGAAATGGCAGCCCAAATCCCTTTAAAAGATGATCGCTCGCCTCAAGGAGAGGAATAGGCCGATGAGTAAAAAAGAAATTGATGAAATCAGCGGCGTTGAAACCACCGGCCACGAGTGGGACGGGATTAAAGAGCTTAATACGCCGATGCCACGCTGGTGGTTGTGGACCTTTTACGGCACTATTGTATGGGCCATTATCTATATGATCCTTTATCCCGCCATTCCGTTGATCAATGGCGCAACACCCGGCATTCTCGGCTATTCAAGCGTGGTGAGCTGGCCAAAAATGTTGCGGCTGCGGATGAAGCGAAAATGGAGTTTGTTGGGCAGATTAAAGACATGGAGGTTGGTGCGGTTCTTGAGAATTCAGAACTCACCCGCTTTGCCGTTGCTGGCGGTGAGTCAGCTTACAAAGTCTATTGCTCTCAGTGCCATGGCGCCGGCGCTGAAGGGGCCGCAGGCTATCCGAACCTGAATGATGACGAGTGGATTTGGGGTGGAACGATCGATGAGATTTACACCACGATTTCACACGGCGTGCGCTACGAAGCTGATGATGATACGCGGGCTGGCCAAATGCCTGCCTTTGGCGAGTTCTGGGAGCGGGATCAAGTCCGCGCAACCGCGCACTATGTGGCGAGCCTTTCTGGTGATGAACATGATGCGGCTTATCTGGAAGAAGGCAAAACCTTGTTCGAAGAAAACTGTACAGCCTGTCATGGTGAAGATGCTGGCGGCATTGCCGAACTCGGTGCGCCAAGTCTGAATGATGCCATTTGGCTATATGGTGGCGGTGTTGAAGCGATTTCAGCGCAAATCAACAATCCGCAACATGGTGCGATGCCTGCGTGGCAAGAGCGTTTGGGTGATGCAACCGTTAAACAATTGGCGGTCTATGTGCACTCACTCGGTGGTGGCCAATAGGCGTCAACCAAAATGTAGAATTGAGAAAGGGCCCCAGCTGGGGCCCTTTTGTTTTGGGAAAGAGGTTGAGGTTTTGGCGGTGTTAGGCGGCAATCTTTTTTTGCGGCGGCAAATTGACTGGCGACTGTGGCCACGCGTTCACCGAGATGGGCCGCGGTTTCCAAATCCGATGGAATGGGGCCATGTTCGGGGCCTGATCAGCATTTGATTGGGCCATTGCGCCCAATGACGCGCCCAAGCGGTTTAGATCTTCTTCAGAGCCAGTGGACGAATTATTGCCAGGCATTAGGCCCAAACTGACCCAGTGCATGCCATGCTGCGCGGCGAGCAGAGACAATTGTTGCAGGGTTGAATGTTTGTCGCCATTCAAGCTGGCGGAGTTGGTGAAGCCGGCGGAGATTTTGTCCTTCCAGCCCTGCTCAAACCAAACCTTGGAGCTCTTGTCGGCAAAGGCTTTAAACTCACCCGACACGCTGCCATATAGGTGGGGCTACCAAAGATAATGGCGTCAGCATCTTTCAGGTCATCCCAGTGGTTGTCGGCCTCTTCAACGGGGATCAGCATTGGAGTGGCGTTGGCTTTGGACACCCCATTGCGCACGGCTTCGGCTTGTTTGGCGGTGTGGCCATAGCCAGAATGAAATACAATTGCAACTTTAGTCATTCGAACATTCCTTATAGGTCAAAACTGTTTCGCCTGACGGTCTCAATGCCGAAGGCGCTTGACCTAAATAGGTGCATCGGGATAAATATCGCAAGAAGGCACTATTTTGATATGTAGATACAAAAAGTATACTATCAAAAATGTGCCTAAAGCGAAGGCGGTGCTTTGCGCTTGGTTGTGGCCTTAAAATGCGGAGAAAAAAATGTGCGATAAAATGGGGTGCAAATGGAATTAGTCTGCCTGAATCGATGGATGAAACCACCAAAAGCCAGCTTTGTCCCGTTGTTTATGCGGTTTCCAAGCTTGGGGGCAAGTGGAAGTTGATTGTCGTTCATAATTTGATTGAGGGGCCAATGCGCTTTGGCGAATTGCGTCGGGCGATTCCCAACATAACGCAACGGATGCTTACGCTCACGCTACGCGAGCTAGAGGAAGATGGCATTGTCAATCGTGAAGTGTTTGAAGTGGTGCCGCCCCATGTTGAATATTCGCTGACAGAAATTGGGCAGGGACTTGAAGAGGTGATGGGATCTTTGGGCGATTGGGGCCGCTCGAGTTTCGAAAGACGTCAACGGGCTGTCGCTTAGCCGCACGCGCCTTGTTTGGTCAGGCGATTGATATCTAAATTTGCGTCAAATGCTGGTGCAGGAAATCGCGCACCGCTCGGATTTTTTGCGGCATATGCCGGTGTGGATGGTGTAGCAACCAAAGATGTGATGGCGTCTCGTGCATCTGTCCACGCCAATTGGGCAACAGGTCGACCAATTGTTCCTTTTCTATAGCCTCGCGAACCAACCATTGTGGCAATAATGTAGGGCCATGCCCAGCGCATGCAGCATATAGTGCGCCCAAAGGTGTTGAGATGGTCAAGCTGCCCTTTGTTTCTACAATGTGCTTCTCACCATTTGATTGATGTGCAAAGTGCCACGGGGTGAGCGTTGGTGGTAAATCCAGAATGATGCAATCTAGGCTCAAAAGATCGCGTGGATGATCGATCTTCGTCTGGCAATCTGCAGTGCCGACGCAAATGTAGTGCGGCGACATGATTTTGATGGCGTGAAAATTACCTTTCGGGGGCAGTTGAAAATCGCAGTGCGAGATCAATCTGGCGCTCCATCAAGGGCATATTGTCATCGGTGAAATAGAGTTTGAGCACAACCTTTGGATAGTGCGCGCGCAGCGGCGCCAACAAAGGGGATCAAGAAGGCATGGCCAAATGCCGTCGAACAGGTCAGGCGCACCTCGCCTTCTGGTTCTGAGATTTGAGCCTGTGCTTCCCCGCGCTGCCTCCTTGAGCCCGTCGATCAGAGGCTCGATTTGATCAAGATATTGCTGGCCCTTGTCGGTGAGATTAACGAGGCGGGTGGAGCGCTGAAACAATTGGAAGCCCAATTGATCTTCCAGCCGCGCCACGGCGCGGGTTATATTGCTAGGGTCAGTATTGCGCTGTCGGGCGGTCTGGGCGAAGCTTTTGCACCGCGCCACGTCTACCGCTATTTCTAAATCTTCGATCTGCATTATTGTAAGTATAGCAATAAACTCATGCATTGAAATGACTTTATTGCACATACTGTTGGGGATAAGGTTCGGCCAGCTGAGGAGAATACATATGGATTTCAATGATAAAACAGTTTTGATCACCGGTGCCAGCCGCGGCATTGGGGCGGCTACGGCGCGACATCTGTTCGAATTTGAGGCAAATCTGGTTTTGGTGGCGCGGTCAGAAGATAGTTTAGCGGACCTGGCGGCAAAGCTTAGCCCCGACAGTACGCGCGTGCACTATTTGGCGGGTGATGTGGCAGATCGAGCGGTGGTTCAACAGGCTGTTGATCTTGCGGCGGAGATGGGCGGGATCGATGTGTTGATCAACAATGCTGGATTGATTGATCCCATTGCGCGGATTGGTGACAGTGATCCTGACGCGTGGTCGCAAATGGTCGATGTGAATTTAAAAGCCCCATACTATTTTATCCACGCCGCGCTGCCGCAAATGCTGGCGAAAAAGGCCGGTACGGTGATCAATATCAGTTCTGGTGCCGCCTACGGGGCGCTGGAAGGCTGGAGCCATTATTGCGCCACCAAAGCAGGTTTGCTGCAGCTCACACGCACATTGGACAAAGAATATCGCAACCAGGGCATCCGCTCGATCGGGTTGAGCCCCGGTACCGTTGCAACACAGATGCAAGTTGAAATCAAAGCCTCTGGGATCAATCCCGTCAGTGCGTTAGACCCCTCAGTGCATATTTCGCCCGACTGGGTGGCCAAAGCCATCGCCTATTTGTGCGGTGAGGGTGGCGATGACTATCGCGGTATGGATTTTCGCTAAAATCAGAAGCGGAACGCGCACAGATCGGCATGTCCGCAGGGGACTGATTTAATCGCGCGGTTTTTCCAGTTGCCATTGCAGATTGGCTTTCACCGATGGCCATTCATGCGGCAGCACAGAATAAACTGCCGTGTTGCGCATGGTGCCATTGGGGCAAGATCATGTGGTTCCGCAAGACGCCATCGAGCTGTGCGCCTAGCCGCTCAATAGCGCGGCGGCTTTGATGGTTCAAATGATGGGTGCGGAACTCCACCACATTCACTTTAATGTCCTCGAAAGCATGGCCCAGCAGCATTAATTTGCATTCGGTGTTGATGGGTGAGCGTTGGGCCGACTTGGCATACCAGGTGGCACCAATTTCCGCCCGGCGGTGCATTGGGTCGAGATTGAGGAATGTGGTTTGTCCGATAGCTTTACCGGTGCGTTGGTCGACCACACTGAAGGGTAACATTTTGCCTTCAGCCTGTTGGTCAAGCCGTCGATCAATTTCCGCTTCCATTTTTTCGGGGCTGGCCACGCTTGTGTACCAGAGCTTATGCAAATCGCCTTCGGCGGACGCGGTTTGCAAGTCGGCTAGATGATCGTGGCTTAGGGGGCACCAGCTTGGCCGTTTTTGCCTCAAGGGTGGCGGGGGCGAACCAATTGCTCATGGCTTTTTGACTTTCTGCATTGTTTGTTCGAAGTGATGGGCGAGCGGGCGGGCGCTGAGCCCATGAAATAGGATTGAAAGCCCGACGGTCAGCACCGTACAGGCCAACATCTCATCAATGAGGGGTAGGTCATAATTCTCCGCAACAAACAGGGCAAAAAGGATTGAGGCCAATCCCTTGGGGCCAAACCAGCCCAGAATAAAGCGCTCATAAAAATGAAGCTTCTCGCCAATTAGGCTCAGCGCGATGGGCACCATGCGCACAAGGGTAAGAAAGCCGAGGGCGATAAGGAGTGTTGTCCAGCTGGCATGCGCCAACCCGATTGGGGCCAGCACCGCGCCGAAAATCATGAAAGTGAGAATCGACAAAAATGTGCTTTCCCCCTCCAAAAATTCGGTGATGAATTTGTGGCGCGTTTTTTTGGCGTTGCCGAAGGTGAGCCCGGCGACAAATGCAGCGATAAAGCCATTGCCGCCAATGGCTTCTGCGCCAAAGAAGGCGGCCAGCCCGACACAGAGGAAAAAGATGCCCTCATAGATAGGCTGGGTGAATTTATGGTGGGTTGCAAGGTCCAGCATTTTTGCGCCGGCAAAGCCGATCGACGCGCCCGCAATCGGGCCAAAGATGATCTGGGCGCCGACAAACTGGCTAATGCCGAGCGGTGTCAAACTGGCGCTGCCGGCGGTTTCACTGGCCATCAAGAGCGCTGCAAACACAATCACGGGCAACGCCAACCCGTCATTCAAGCCGCTCTCCACATTGATCGCCTCAGCAATTTTGGGCGGCACATCCTTGTCCGCCAGAATCGGTTGTGCCAGCGCGGCGTCGGTGGGCGTCAAGATCGCCGCAGTGAGCAGCGCCATGGCCCAGGGCATTTCTGGTGCGAGAACAATGATAAGGCCCGTGCCCAGCAAAATGGTGAGGGGCATGCCGACGAGCAACATGCGCGCGGCAGCCGATAGTGCGCCTTCAAATTGCGCAAGCGAATATTAGACGCATCCAAAAACAGGGTGAGAATCAAGGTGATTTCAGCCACGGTGTGGATGGTGTTGTCATTTAGATCCAAATCGACAACACCAAGCCCGGCGGGGTCCTAAGCCTAAGCCCAGCCCAGCAAAGAATATCGGCAAGGTGATCCAAGACTTTTCGATCGGGCGCACAAAAAGGGCGAAGCCCATTATGCCAAATAGGATCAACGCGAATTGGAATGTTTGGGGCATGAAATAGCTTAGTGGGCGCCAGAATGATTGCCGCCATTATGGCGGCAATTCAAATCAAGGCAAGGGGCGGACTAGATCAATTCTTTTGTCGCGGCGGTTGAATCGTCTCCCCGTATTGGGCACACCCCGCAGGCTCGAACAACATGATTTTGGCTTCTTTTTTCGCCACTGGACGGTGCTCCTTGCCCTTGGGTACAACATACACTTCGCCAGGACCGAGGGTGACGTCGCCATCTTTCATTTCAATCGTGATCTCGCCTTCGATCACCATGAAAAACTCATCGGTGTCCGGGTGGTTGTGCCAGGTGAACTCGCCTTCCACCTTTGCGATCAGAATGTCATAATCATTGAGCTTGGCGACAATTTTCGGCGACCATTGTTCGGTAAAAGTTGCAAACTTTTCGGCAAGATTGATGGCTTGATTGGACATGTAGCCTCTTAATTCTCAAACAATTCTAAATACTCGCCATAGCCTTCGTCTTCCATTTTCGACGCAGGGATAAAGCGCAACGACGCGGAGTTGATGCAATAGCGCAAACCGCCCAGTTCCGCCGGGCCATCGTCGAAAACATGGCCCAAATGGCTGTCGCCATGTTTGGAGCGCACTTCGGTGCGGACCATGCCGTGGCTGCTGTCAGTATGTTCGTTCACCCCAATCGGGGTTGATGGGGCGTGAAAAACTGGGCCAGCCGCATCCGGCGTCAAACTTGTCTGCGGACATGAAAAGCGGTTCGCCCGATACAATGTCGACATAAATGCCTTTTTCATTGTGATCCCAATATTCGTTTTGGAATGGGCGTTCGGTGCCGTTTTTCTGTGTGACGTAAAACTGCTCTTCAGTCAGTTTCTCAAGGGCGTCGGGTGACTTTTTGTAATCTGCCATGGGGCTCACCATCATTGTGCAAGGGATTTGAACTATAGGGGCGCTTTCGCCCCTGATAACAATCATAAAATGGTGATGGCAGATGCCAAACCCCAAACTGACAAATTGTCGCGAGATCAATTGACTCATATCAACACTGGTGTCGGCAGAATAATCTAGATTGATCCTTAATGCGATGGATAGGGATCATTTAGCATGACAGATATAACGAACTCCCATGGGGGGGTGTCCCCCGTCGAAGATCATGACGTGGAAGCGGTTAACCGTGCGGGTCAGCGTCCGCCGCTTTATGCTGCGCGGAAAAAGATTTTTCCAAAGCGCGCCAGCGGTAATTTCCGGCGGCTCAAATGGTTGATCATGATTGTGACCTTGGGGATTTATTATATCACGCCTTGGTTGCGGTTTGACCGCGGCGAATATGCGCCGGATCAAGCGGTGCTGGTGGATTTGGCCAATCGGCGTTTCTATTTCTTTTTCATCGAGATTTGGCCGCAGGAATTTATTATGTGGCAGGTCTTTTGGTGATGGCCGGG
>LLEO01000172.1_pt1 | contig 10672 bp, 12 predicted proteins | sample 595861 | NCBI WGS metagenome assembly LLEO01 (sample SAMN02919315, study PRJNA255460) | bioreactor metagenome | biome: chemostat; feature: culture 2012_25.1; material: sediment; isolation source: day35 25degC chemostat 2012 inoculated with Wadden Sea sediment taken from... | place: Germany: Bremen ... | reverse complement strand
CCTCCAGGCGTTATATATGGTCGGGCTTATTTTGACACGCTATCCCGACTGCGACCGAAGCCTTGCGTGTGGTCCAGGGGGAGCGACCCCTGTAGCCTGACCAATGTACCAGCACCACGGCAAAAGACAACTGTTATTTGTCACCACATTCGTCCAGTGATTTCGGTGTACTCATTGTGACGACCGCTCCATTGGAGAAGTTTGACACGGCCTTCGTTATAATACGCGGCGAGTGCTGTCGCCATGCCGATCAGTCCTGGGTTGCCTATGAGAAGCAGATAGTCCTCGTCATTGAACCCTGATAGTTTCTCGTGGAGGTCGCCCAAGACGAGGTCGGGGTTGAACGGGTGTGCGCTGGGCGAGAGGAGATAGATGATCTCACCCCACCTTTCAGCTTTGTTGATAGATGTGAAACGAGGGACCAGTTCCTTCTTGGTCTGGTCAAACCTCATTTGTTGTTGAACTGCGAATACTGTCACTAGATCCACTCCTTGAATTCGTCGCGCTGAATTTCAGCCGCAACTTCTTTCTTGTTCCGGAGGTTTGTGACGATGTGATTATCGATATCAAACGTGCTCATGATATCAATATAGTTGACTGGATGCTGATCCATCCCGCCCTGTGCGCCCGGTCCTCTGACTGGAGTCGATCAATCAAGCGGAAAGAGTTGGAGTAATAGACCATGGTCTTCGCCTGAGTGAGCGTCAGGCCAGACCCGCCCTTCTGGGCATTGCCTACGAACCACTGCGCGTCACCTCTCTGAAACGCCAGCTTATTCCGTTCAGCAGTGTCATCGTCGACAGATCCGTCATAGCGGACTGCACTAGGACCAAGGAGATCCATGATTTGATCAATGTCATGGCGGAACCTCGCCCAAATAATGCCAGGATGGTGCGTATCGTCGCGAATTTCCTCCATCGCATTCATACGCGGATTTTTGTCGGAGAACATGTGAACAGGCTCGTCCTCCCCGACGGGGACGTAGTTGCATGAGATCTGCTGCAAGCGAAGCAGCATCACGATGGGAAGTTCAGCCGTGATCAGTTGGTCGCCGATCTCGATCATCAGCTCTTCTTGGAGTTGCTCATACGCAGCTTTCATTTCGCGCGTAGGCTCGAAGTATCGCTTGGAGTATAGTTTCGGAGGCAGATCAAGCACGTCGTCTTTCACGACACGGTCGCTGATCTCCGTTATCCATTCGGACAGCTTGTCCAGGTTCTGATACTCGATCAGCTTGTCGTAACCCGGATCATAACCGTGGAGTTTCTTGCAATCGGCAGCGGTGAACCAGCGCCCAAAGTAGTTGCGGAACTCTACTGTTCCGTGGATGCCTTTGTTCTTCCAGAAGTATTCGTCGAGGAACCGGATTTGACTGTAGAGGTCGAATGGTCCAACAGAGATTGGAGTGCCAGTGAGGATGCGACGCATCTTCGCGTATTTACCAGAAGCAACAATACTCTTGGTTCGCTTGGCGTTGGGTGTTTTGATGTTGTGGCTTCGTCGAGGACATACAGAACTTCCTTGTTGCGGAGGAACCTAGCGACGAGCGCCTTGCCTTCCTTTGTCATGAAGGCGTTGTAGCTGATGAGCAGCACGGCCAGACCGTCGTGGTTGAACAGACTCTCCATTGCGCGCTTGTGCGCCTGCGTGTGTTTCTTAGCGGTCTTGAACACCTGAACCAGTGTGTCCAGCGCCACGCCCGGAGGCATGTGCTTTGGGATTTCGTCGGTGTTCCAGTTGCGCTCAACTCCAGGAGGAGCGACCACTAGCAAACCGTTGATGTTTCCGAGTTCGTATTGGATCGCCGCCGTGTCGATGATTGGCTTGGTCTTCGCTGTGCCTTGCTCCCAGAGCAGCCCCCACGACTTGCGTCCCACGTTGCGATACAGGTGCTTGCGTTGATGCTCAAACGGCTCGACCTGATGTTCGTAATTCTTGAGTAGATCTAACATATGTGCTCCTTTTCTACCGCCAGCCTAGCCCAAGCAGCGCACCCTGACCAGCAGCTATTCTCAAAACCATACTTACCATACTTTGAACAAAAGAAATAAGGTAAGTATGGCAGTCATTTTGCCAATAAGAACAAGGGGTTGCCATACTTGCCATACTTGACACACTTTATTTTAGGGTACAGTGAATTGCCGGTTTGCTGGCGCTTGCTGGGCGTGGGTGGCAGGTACGGCAAGTATGGCTTTGGAAAAATAATGCAGCCAGACCAAGGGCTTACAATTTTCACCGCGACCATACTTAGCCATACTTACCACACTCACCGCAGCTTCTTGAACAGCCAGAACGCGACGATACCGAACACCATCACGGCTCCAGCGGCCACCGCCCATTGCAACGGACCCTCGGGAAGAGCAGCCGCAGCGGTGAGCCATGCGGGCATAGAACCTGCGCCGACTTTGGCAGCGTTGTCCAAGTTGAGACCCTCTTTCGCCTCAGCGACACGAGACAGTTGTTCGTCGTCAGTACGCTGACCCGCACCATCGTCGATCGCCTTGGGCGCTGTGATGTTGGGTTCGGACTTGAGCAGTTTCACCGAGCGGTCAATGACACCGTGGTCTGCATCTTGAACACCAGTGTCTTCACCCATGACGCGGCGGGTCCAGCCCTTGCCGAATGTCTTCCAGTGACGCAGGCGCTTGAGCCATGCCCACCGGGCGAAGTTGATGTCGATGATAAGCTGTTCGATGTCGTTCTTGGCGAGCACTGCGCCCAAGGTCACGTTGCCGAACACACCGTCTTCCTTGACACCGAGTTGCTTCTGCAAGAACTTCACGGCACGCGAAGGGCCGGAGTTGATTGCGAAGTCGTACAGCGTGTAGTCGAGACCGTTGGGCAGATGGTCGCCCCCAGACTTTGTCCCAATACTGATCCTTGTAGATCGCAACGACTTCGTCCATGGTGATGTTGCGCACCGATTGCGTAGGCAATCCTTTCTTGCGCCGCCAGCCGTTATAGGTGCGTTGGATCACACCCCATATTCGTTGCACCACCGGGATCGTCTGGGTGATTGACATACCCCACCTTCATGGACAAGGATCCACTCAGTGGTCTTTCGCAGGTTATCACGCATCTTTACCTCCTATGGATAGAAGCGAGTATATGTAATCCAGAGCGGATGACACCGATGCGATACGATCGCAACGCTACCATCCAAGTTATCAATTCCTATGAGTTTCCACGGGCCTGCGCTTTGATTGTCCATGACTGGCCGTGTCCGCGGAATGTTGCTTTCTTCGTTGAAGCTGAATATAATCGGAAGTCTGTCTCCGAATGTATCGTACCATGAAATCCCAATGAACTCACACGCCCGCACCTTATCAAAATCAACGTCAACGATGAGACCTTCATCAATTGGTCGGATAAGATCGACATGAACGTTCTTAGTGACTGGGAACCAGATACCCTCGTACTTTGACATGATCGGCCACACCAGCGGCACAAACCCAATAGTGACAAGCAAGAGCAGCATCGGTAGCGATAACCACCATGAGAGAATGATATCTTTCTTATGGGACATTGAGTCCACCTCCAATGATGAACGTAACCAGCGATCCAAGGATGCCGAGTACAATCACCCACACAATGCGAAGTAGATATCCTTTGACGTCGTTGACGCCTTGTTCTAGATCGTCGAACCTTTTGTCCATATGGCGATCTCTCTCAGCGCGAACTGCTGTATTCATTTGCTGTTCTTGCTCCATTCTTCAAGCTGTTTTAGCCGTGCTTCGATGACTTCCAGGTCAGGCATCCTCGTCTCCGGTTATTAAGGAGTCTCGTTTGGCAATCCACTCTTGGAGACCGGCTTTTGCTTCGCCACAGTCTATAAGGTTGGAACGGTCCTGGAGCCAGAGAGTTTCTGCTTCTGCCTGATTGATCGCACCTTCTGGCAGTGCGACAGGAGTTTCACAAGGACGGGTCAGGCCCGGAGGCGCTCCATCAATCCTTGGAGGTTCGGTACTACCTGACAGAGTCAAGTCGTCGCAAGCTGTCAGGGCCGAAAGCGGGACGATCAGCGTTAGGATCTTGACGGGCTGCATTGGACAATTCCTCGATCTTCAGGTTGCGTTCGCGAACTCTAGCTTCCAGGTTGCGTATGATCCGAGTCGCTTCTTCCATGGCTGCTTCATTCGCAGCGTTAAGGCGCTCGCGCTCATCGTCGATCAACGCTTCATATTTGAGGGTGGTATCAACAACGCCATCGTCGTATGCGTCCGCCCGGATATACCAGACTACTCCTGCCACGAGGAGAGCGCCCAAGACATACGGCAAGACGTGGGCCAATACAACCCCAGCGCGTTTCCCAAACCAACCTGTTAATATCGATACGAGCATATCAGACCTCCCTGGACGTGCTGGTGCCGGGGCAGCGTGTAACCGTGCAGCCAACGGGGCCACAGAGCGCGTCAGAGGGCAGCGTTTGCGCCCATTGGGCTAGGGCAGCACCGGCCAGCCTACAAAGTGCTCCTGGACGTCCATACGGCTCTCCTTTATGCTACCGACTCTACGCCAGCTTCAAGTGATGCGAAGTCAGCACCGACCCACGCCACCGCTGTCGCTGGGTTCGTCGCCCACTCACCAATGACAGGGGTTGAGAAGTTTGGGGCGACCGGAGTTCCTTCATCGTAATTGGTCGCACTGATGCGAAGGAATGGTTCAATCTGTGTCGGCCCAACAGACCCAGCGACCGCCCACATCTGCGTGAATACGCCTCGCACCGCTGTCGGCGAAGCAGGACCGCCATAGGCACTCAGGGTCCACGACTCTCGTTGGGCAGCAGTATCACTGGAGATTGCCTTACCATCGCCGCGAGCAAGGATATCACCGAACACACCGTCCCATGCAGTTTCACCACCGTTGCCATCAGGAACCAGTGTTGCGACACGAAGCCCACGGGTATCTTCGTCAGCGACCATGATTTCGGAGTACCAGAAGAAAATACCACTGAAACTTTGGTCCATGTCCTCATGCTCGAATACCATGGATTGAGCACCAACGCTCGTGGTATTCGTAGCAGACAAACTGGCGATCAAAGCCCCACCATGATAGACATCAAGGGTAGTGTTGCCACCATTGTTTGATTGATAATGAATGTCTACATCAGTTCTAGCACCAAGACCAGGACAAGTGCCGAAAGCACCTGTTGTGAAACCAGAGCCTCCGTTCCCAGACACTTCATAACGGATATCACCGTTTGAAATATCACATCGTGCGACAACCTGTCCACTCGCATCGTACATATTCCACCACCACCCATCGGCGTTGAGGTTCATGTTACCGCTCGTCCGATAGAATGTGAAGTGCAGCCACATATCAGTAAGACCCGCACCCCAAGAGATCGTAGCTTGTCGGTTGTTTTCGACAGTTATAGAATTAGCTTGGTAGTCTGGGTCATAAGATCCAACAGTGGTGCTATTGGTTCCATCACCACCCCAGTCAGACTCGTCGTTGAAAAATCCATGAAATGCCATGTTACGGCTCCAGTACGATGTTGACAGTTGATTTCTGAACCTGCGCTGTATCGTCGTCTTTGCGGTTCAGAACAATGTGAGTTGAGTTACCCTGCATTGTAACACCGCTGTCGATTTTGCCAAGTACGATATGCTCGGAAGCGCCCAATACACGGGCTTCTTCGAGAGCGGGAGTGAGCGGGTTGGTGAAGCAACGCTTCTCTGCCTGAGAGTAGTTTGCCTCGCCAGTGACTTCAATTTCATCAGACCAAAGAACTGCATCACTGGATGATTGCAGAGTGAAGTTGCGAACAGTCTGGTTAAAGAAGCTATCGTCACGAGCAGTGATACATACGCGACCGATTGCGAATGCACCACCAACGCCGAAGTCCATTTGGAACCACGAACCAGCGATAGTAGCACCGTCAGTTCTCCAGAGTGTGGCTCCGCTATCATCAATAGCGTCAGGCGCGGTAAACACTGGATCTTCGTCATTCGCAGTTGCAGTGCCGAAGCTGGTCACGTCGTACCCATCAGTGAACTCGAGCATCTCGATCTCAGCGGCACCAACGAACGAAGCGTTGCCTGAGTTGTCTGTCACCAAGATGCGCCAGTAGCGAGCGGGCTGAGGCGGCAGGTTCTGGGACAGTTCAATCGGCAACCATGCGTATTCGTCAGACTCAAGACCGCTGACGTCGTCTACAGCAAATACACGCAACTCAACATCTGTCGAGTTAATGTTGGTAAGACTGAATGGAACATTGTAGGTCGACACGCCCGGACCGACTGTGCCAGAAAGAGTGGCATTGCGAACACCGCCTACCATCACGTCAATCTTATAGCTGATAGTTCCTGGAGGAGCGACGCTTCCATCGTTCTCGTCAAGAACTGTCAGTTCATCTTGTGAGCGCAAGTTCCAAGTCAAGGTGCGATCAGTTTGATCAGAGACTGTAATGATAGGATCAATAACACGTGATCCGGCGAGCAGTAGTCCCGCTGGGCGGAGTGGGCGATCAAGCACGCTGTCTGTGAACGTGGCAGCTTGGCTCGTTGCTTCTTCAGCCAGTTGGGTCACACCACTTGCAGAGTCCTGGAACCAGACTGTGAACTGCTGGGCTTGGATCAGGTCATCGACCACACCGTTACCAAAGGCTTCGACCGGAACTTGCCAGACTGGAGTGCCAATAGTGTGATCTTGGATCTGTGACCCAAAGAGACCACGATACACGTTCTGGAGACGCCACTCGTTGGAGCCATCATCAAGGGCATTCTCAAACGCCATCCATTCACCACCGACATAGACCACGTTATCGAAATTGGTTCTGATCTCTGACGAGGTAGCGTTGCCGAATGTACCGATGCCATTCTCGAGGTCTAGGCCAACCGTGGTATCGATGCCAGTTTCAAAGCCTTCTTCTTTCGCATACGCAGTGGCGAGCGTGCCATAGCTTCATAGAATACGAACTCTCTGTCAGTGACTGCATCAGCTACAGTTTCACCAGCGCCAGTTTTCGCAACGGCTGCGTTGAAGTGCGAACTTGCCCCGCTGGGCTTCGCAGCGAGAGGAACATAGTTCACGTTGGCTTCGGGAACGGGGAACCCTAGCTTCTGGTTGAAGAACCTCGGCATTTGAATGATATCGTTCACGACGATATCAACTGGTGCGTACTCTACATTCTCCCAGATGCTCTCCTCGGGGGTAGCGAACACGACGTTGGCCAGAGCGAACTTGTCTTGAAGGCATTCTGCAACGATGCGACCGTTGGTCAGTTCGCCAAGATCAAAACGCTGCACGCGCATAACGATCTCTTCAATTTGATACTCAGGCCAGGACAACTTGAAGACGCTGCCCGGACGCAGGGTATTCGCGTTCCTGTTGAACTCCAAGGTAGCACGGAAAAGCGGCACTGAGATCTGCGACCGCTCTCGGCTGGCGATCCTGTTAGCCAGTGCTGCATCGTACACAAACGGGAACGACATTGTGTTCGTGGTCAGCTTGCCGATAGTCGCCACGACAGCAGCATCTTGTGAGATAGCGACAGCATCGCTTTCTTTGTCACGCTGCTTGTATTGAACCTTGACTTGCGCCCGTACCTCGTCCCAAGAGGAGCGGGTGAACGAGCGGACCTCGGCAATGCTTTCTTCAGCGTAGACTGGCAGATCACCCAGAACATAGTCTTCGCGGATAAGGTCGAGAACGATCAGTCCTGTGATTGGGTCCTGATACATCACTCCGTCAATCTGGCGAAGGATTTCTTCGATGACGCGCTTGCCGCCTGTCTCAGCAGTAACCTGAACCGAGCAACCATTACCTTCCAAGCGAAGCGTTTCACCAGCCGTTTGAAGGGAGATGATGTCAATCTCGCCGACCGGAATATCAAGACCACGCCACGGGTCAGTCATGATTTGATACAGGGCTTCTGCTGGGTTGATATCAACAGTGTTGACTTTACCACCGTCAGCGAGTGCGAGTTCATTGGTGTACGCGCTCATGATGAACGACATACGACGCAGCGTCGGACTTTCGCCGATATAGTTTCCTTCGAACACAATGTGAGAAGTACCGCGATAAGCTGGCACGTTCCCAGCACCGACCAGACCTTCAACGTATGCGTTCACCGCTTGGGTGAAGTTACCATTGTAGAATTTGAAACCACCACTCCAGCCACCACCTTCTTTATAGCCGCCGAATAGACTACCAGCGGAGATACTTCCAGAAGTTTCTTCTGCACCTGCGGTATCGCCAGTCCATACACTTTCTTCGTCAATGAAGATTTCATGCAGGCTGCATGTCGGCCCAAGAGCGAGCGCAAGGTCCAAACCGAGATAGTATTGATAACCGACAACGACAGACTTTTTCTTGAACAGACTGACCTTGATACGTTCAATGATAGGGACTGTTTGAAAGTCTCCATACCAGATAGTGTTCGGCGCTTTCATGCGCACCTGACCCAAGATAAGCGGGATGGGTGCGTTCTCGGTTGCACGGGGGAAGTCGACATCTTCGAGAGCGCCAGCCCGTGCATTCTCAAACTCAGGCTTGGGAGCCAGCAATGCTGTCAACACGAAAGATACGACGAATAGTGCTAGTGTGAACCAGATCATAGCTTGCTCATGAATGGGTTTCTGTCCGGCACGATTGGAAATCCGCCGTAGTTATCACCGTTGTTATAGACGGTCTTGCAGGTGGTGAAGCTGTGATCGCAACCGCGAACGATATTGATACTATCACCAATTGATATCGAAGAGAAGGGATAGGAAACTGTGACGGACGTACCGCTCAGCCCTACGATCATGCGTGACTCTCCACCCACCACCCGAAGAATGCCTGACAGCACTTGGTCTTCGGTATAAGGCACGCTATCAACGCCGATTATGTTGTTGACCACGCTGTTCACCACCGTCGCGTGACGCACTGTCGCCTCAGCTACGCCGCAGCGTGGATCAGTGAACAAATGGTTGCAGGGAGCCTGATACCGTGGGATCGGAGCAGCACCCTCAAAGATATAGCTGAAGATCGACGGGACACGCATCTTGCAGATACGTTTCTCAACCGTGAACGATGTGACGCGGCCTTTCCAAAGCGTGACAGTATCATTGAGATTGTCTGCGTGACAGCGAATGATTTCCAGGATCAGCGAAGGTGGAGCCTGCTCATAGGCGTACTCGAATACGATTTGTGTGTTGATCGGCATGGTGACTTCAATCGCAAGCTGCGACTCAGTCTGCGTGCCAAGTTTCACACCATTGCGCTCAATCGCCAAAGGAGTGTAGGTGTTGCCACCAACTTCAACAGCCGTATCATGGCTTGTGTAGAAATAGTTATTGAAAGAACCTGTGAACTTGAAGACCTCGATCGGCGCTCCAAGCTGGGTGCTCTTTTCTGTGTCTTGATATGCCATTAATCATCCACTGTTATGAACTTCCAGGTGTAGAGCGATTTCAGATGGAAGTGCTTTCTCTTGAAGGTGTCATCACCACGGACACGCATCAAGTACCGATACGGGTTATGTTAGCAACTTCCGGGTCAGAAGACAATAAGGGGTCGATTACGAGCGAAACAGTATTGTCAGGCAGCAGTGTCGCGCTTTGAACTTCATGATATGTTGTAGGCAGGTTCGCGTATTCAATGAAGATACACTGCCAAGTTTCGTATGGGAAGTAATTGATCAGGTAGTCTTCTTCGTTGATAACCAGCACACCAGAACTCACCGTGGGTGTGAACCCAGAGACAAGCGTCAGGTCAGGGAACCAAGTCGGCATATAGAAGGCTTTCTGTGCGCCTTTCTGATCGCTGAAGAACTTCCTGAAATAGTCTTCGCTTTCACCGTCATAGCGGTCAACCAGCCACTGACGAGCGCCAGTGATCGTTGGGTGTGGATCCTTGTAGCGGATCAACTGTGGAATACCAACTTCGTTATCAATCAGTTCAGCACGGATGTCAAACAGTTCATCGGCCCTGATCAACGGTCGCCGATCAAGCACTGGCAAGCCGTTGAACGACAGTATCGTTGGGCTTGCACCTGTCCGCACGGGTGTCAGTGGCTGAGAGCCTTCTGCTTGGATTGGTAGCTGTCCAGTGATCTGCGACATGCGAACGCCGGTGTTCTCTTTGAGATAAGTGCTGATAGATGGATATACGAACCACCATGGATCAATGGTCTGCCCAAGAGCGCCAGTGATCGTGCAGCCATCAACCTGCATCGTGTCCACGGTAGCGATAATTGTCGAGGCGGTAGCTGGGTCAATGGCAGTGATAGTTTCGCCTTCAACGAACTGGCTGCGACCTGGATCGAAATACAGTCGGTTGGTGCCGAGCGCCGAACCTTGCGTCACCTTCGTGCCGTGGTGATAAAGTGGGATGACAGCTTTCCTGCCGGTGGAGTTGTATAGAATGTTATACTGCTCACGACGCTGTTGCAAATCAATGATCTGCACAGTGAACTTGATCGAGTTACGAGGCTTGCTGCGCAAAGCGATGCGCTGTTCAGTACCATCATAAGCGCGAATGATGTCAGTCTTGTAGGCCCCAGACTTCTTCAACTGGTACATCGGGAATGATGTTGAAAGCTGACGAAATCGTTGCAATTACATCGAAAACTGTAGCAGGGCTGATATCCCAAGTGAATGTGACGTCAGCATCAATCGCAGCTTCTTCACCACCGAATTGCAGGAAGGTCTGTTGTAGTTCACCGTCATGCAGATCAAAGACAAGC
>LLEO01000171.1_pt1 | contig 10707 bp, 15 predicted proteins | sample 595861 | NCBI WGS metagenome assembly LLEO01 (sample SAMN02919315, study PRJNA255460) | bioreactor metagenome | biome: chemostat; feature: culture 2012_25.1; material: sediment; isolation source: day35 25degC chemostat 2012 inoculated with Wadden Sea sediment taken from... | place: Germany: Bremen ... | reverse complement strand
ACCATCAGGCTGGGGAGAACACCCCGCCCCCCATGCGCCCAGCCATCGTAATGGCCACGGCGGCGACCTTCACCGCCACGAACAAAATTGCGACACCGGCCGTCAGACTGCCCGTCAGCGCCGCCGAGGTCGTTTCATAGCCAACGCCGATGATATGCGGGAAGAAGATCGCGATGGCCCCCAGCAGAAACCGACACCGCGGGGCGCAATATGCGCGGCAGGCGCAGGCGATCCTGTACGGTATTGCCCAAATCCTCGGCCCAGAAAATCGAGCGCATCAGAATCACGCAACAATGCCCGAGACAAGCCCAAGGATCAGGAATGCGGGTAGCTCGATATAGAAGGCCAGCGTGCCTTCTGCAGGCAGCACGAATTCGGTCACGCCGCCATATTCAAGGCGGTTGATTACAGTGCCAGACACGGCGGCGATGGCGATCGGCGCGAAGGCGTGGACGGCGAAGTGGCGCAGCACGACTTCAAGCGCAAACAGGGCACCGGCGATGGGCGCATTGAAGCTGGCAGAAACCGCGCCCGCCACCGCGCAGCCCAGCAGGTCGCGCCCGGTGATGCCGTTGGCGTTGATCCGGGCAGATATCCAGCTAGAGATCACCGCGGCCAAGTGGACGACGGGACCCTCGCGGCCGGATGACCCCCCCGTGGACAGCGTGACAAGAGAGGCCAGCGCAGATCCCAGGCCGGCACGCTTTTCAACCCGGCCTTCCCATAGGGCCGCGCCCTCGATCACATCGGCCACCGCGCGTACGCGGCCATCATGGGTGAACCAGTTCAGGATCAACCCGACGACCAAACCACCAAACGTGGGCAGAAGCAAAATCCAATACCACGGCAGCGTTTCGGCAAAGCTGTGAAGATGTGCAAGGTCATCGGTCCCATAAAGCGTCGCCTGCAAAACCTCGATGCTTTTGCGAAACCCAAGCGCCGCTGCGCCTGAGGCCACACCAATAACCAGTGCGATCAGCCAGAACTGCATCTGGCTGGGTCCCTTTTCAACCAACACACGCCATGCCTCACGCGTTTTACCGCCCAGAACCCGGATGCGCTCGCCCAATATGAATTTTATCTGTTTTATCATTGCGCTGCGCGTGTAGAACCCTTCCAATGGTCCTTCATTTACCATAAGTTGTTCCGGTTTCTCAGGGGAGGATGGGATGGCCATCGACACCGCGTTCACCGAGCTTTCGTCATTTCTAGGCGATCGTATCAGCCGGTCCAAGCCTGTTCTGGATCAACATGGCGGGTCAGAGACTCATTTTCGCCCTGCACCGCCGGATATTGTGGTCTGGCCCGAGAATACCAATGAAGTCAGCCGGATTCTGCAAGTCTGCAGCCAGACCGGAATGCCAGTGATCCCGTTCGGGGCCGGAACGTCATTAGAGGGGCATACAAGCGCCACCAAGGGTGGTGTGTGTTTGGACATGACGCGGATGAATCAGGTGCTGTCGCAAGATCCGGGCGACATGATTGCAGTGGTGCAGCCGGGGCTGACTCGCGAAGAGCTTAACCATGAACTGCGCACGCTTGGCGTGTTCTTCCCGGTGGATCCAGGCGCAACGCGACGTTGGGGGGCATGGCCGCCACGCGCGCCTCTGGCACGACAACTGTGCGCTATGGGTCGATGCGCCAGAACGTTCTGGGGTTGACTGTGGTGCTGGCCGATGGACGGGTAATCCACACCGGGTCACGCGCGGCAAAATCTTCGTCCGGCTATGATCTGACAGCGCTGTTTCTGGGGTCCGAAGGCACACTAGGCATCATCACCGAGCTGACCCTGCGCCTGCATGGCCAACCCGAAGAAATCCGCGCCGGGATCTGTGCCTTTCCCAACATGGCCTCAGCCGTTGGGGCCGTGCAGCAGGTCATCCAGATGGGGCTTGCTGTGGCGCGGATTGAATTCGTGGACGAGGCGACCGCCCGCGCATTCAACCAATATGCCGGGACCGAGATGGATGAATGCCCGCATCTACTGGTCGAGTTTCACGGCAGCCGCAATACCGTCCAGGAAGACAGCGACATTTTCCGCGAGATTGCGCGCGATTTTGGCGCAACGGGCTATGAGCACGCGACCAAGACCGAAGATCGCAACGCGCTGTGGAAGATCCGCCATCACGCCTTTTATGCTGTGCAAAGTCTGCGCCCGGGTGCGCGCGCGCTGGTCACGGATATCTGCGTGCCGATTTCTCAATTGGCGCAGGCCGTTGAAGAGACCCGCGCGGATATTGAGGCTTCGACCATTCCCGGCCCCATTCTGGGCCATGTCGGAGATGGCAATTTCCACGCCATCCTGCTGATTGATCCCGATAGCCCCGCTGAAATGGCCGAGGCCAAATCCCTTGCCGAACGGATGAGCCTGAGAGCGTTGAAATATGAGGGCACTATTACCGGGGAACACGGGGTGGGCATGGGCAAGCTGCACCTGATGAAAGAGGAACATGGGGATGGCTGGGCGCTGATGGGCGACATCAAGACGGCGCTCGATCCAAAGAACATCCTGAACCCCGGCAAGCTGGTTCCACCGCGCAACTAAGCTTAACCCGCCAGCAACTCTTTTGCGGCTGCCTTGGCGGCATCGGTGATCGTATCGCCCGAGATCATCCGAGCAATCTCGTCCACGCGCTGATCAGACGACAAGGGTGACACGGTGGACAGTGTCACACCGTCTGTGACCGATTTGCTGACCCGCCAGTGATGCCCGCCAAGAGCGGCCACTTGCGGGCTGTGGGTCACGACCAGCACTTGCCCGGCCGACGCCAGATCGGCCAAACGTCGGCCAACTGCATCAGCGGTTGCCCCACCCACGCCGCGGTCAATCTCGTCAAAGATCATGGTCAGTCCGGTTGCGTCGCGCGTCAGGCAGACTTTCAGGGCCAACAGGAACCGACTAAGTTCCCCGCCCGAGGCGATTTTGTTCAGCGGCCCCGAGGGCGCGCCGGGGTTCGTGGCGACCGTGAAAGTAACCGCATCCACGCCATCTGGACCTGGCTCTGCCGCCGTGATGTCCGTCGTAAAAACAGCGCGTTCCATCTTGAGCGGCGCTAGTTCCGCGCCCATCGCCTGATCCAACCGAATTGCAGCGTCCTGACGTGCCTTGGACAGCGCTTGGGCCGCCTTGTCATACTGCGCACGCGCGTCGGCCAAAGCAGTCTCTAGTCCCGCGATTTCATCCGCGCCTGCGTCTAAAGCGGCCAGTCGTCCGCGCAGGTCTTCGGCAAACACGCCCAACTCGTCCGGGGTGGTCTGATGCTTCCGCGCATCGCGCGAATGGCGAAAAGGCGCTCTTCTACCTGCTCCAGCTCATGTGGATTGAAAGACAGGCTGTCCATCGCGGCTTCCACGCCCGACACGGCTTCACCCAGTTCATCCAATGCCCTGCCAAGGCGGCAATCGGCGCGTCGAGCGTGTCGCCGGCCTGCTCTGCCGCGCCTTCCAGCCAACGCAAAGCGTCGCCCAGGCGCGCCTCGGCCCCCTCGCCGGTGCCAAGCGCCTGATGCGCACGCGAGATGTCTTCCCCGATCCGCTCGGCCCCTTGCATCAGGCGGCGGCGCGCGTCCAGCTCGGCATCTTCTCCGGGCTGCGGGTCTAGGCTGTCCAGTTCGTCGACCGCATGGCGCAGGAACTCTTCCTCGGCCTTTGCAGCCTCGATCCGTACCCGTGCTTCATCCAGAGACTTGGCGGCCTGCGCGACGGACCGCCATGCGGTTCTCACCCCGTCAACAGAACCTCCCAATCCGGCGAATTCATCCAGAAGCAGTCGGTGGACGCGCGGATTCAGAAGTCCCTTGTCGTCCTGCTGACCATGCAGCTCGACCAAGCTGTCGGACAAAGCGCGTAGCACCTCGCCACTGGCGCGGCGATCATTGACCCACGCGGTCTTGCGGCCGTCCGACCGGTTGATCCGGCGCAGCACAAGCTCGTCCGCTACGGGGATCCCGGCCTCTTCCAATACAGCACGGGCGGGATGTTCACTGGGCAGATCGAACTCGGCGACAACCTCGCCTTGATCGGCACCTGCGCGGACCAGATCAGCGCGCCCACGCCAGCCCAGCACAAACCCCAGACTGTCCAGAAGAATGGATTTACCGGCCCCGGTTTCGCCGGTCAGCACGTTCAAGCCCGGCTGAAACTCAAGTTCCAACCGGTCGATGATCAGCATATCCCGAATGTCCAGAGACCGTAGCATCCTAAGCCCCGTCAGCGCTTTGCCCGAGAACCGTCCGGCGGGCCATGTGGCCCCACCCGATCAGAGCCATTCGCCCTTGATCATCTGACGATAAACCTGACGCAGCCAGCTGTTGCCCTTGGCTTCCGGCTTCAACCCGCGGTCGGTCAGCAGACGATAGCTGTCTTCATACCAGTCGGTCGACTGGAAGTTGTGCCCCAGGATCGCGCCCGCGGTTTGGGCCTCGCTCTCCAGACCCAGCGACAGATACGCTTCGACCAAGCGGTGCAAGGCTTCGGCCACATGGGTGGTGGTCTGGAACTGCTCAACCACGATGCGGAACCGGTTGATCGAGCCGAATAGTGCTTGCGCTTCAGGTAATAGCGCCCGATTTCCATTTCCTTGGCCGCCAAATGATCAAAGGCCAGGTCAAATTTCAGAATCGCGGACTTGGCGTATTCGCTGTCGGGGTAGCGTTCGATCACGGCACGCAAGGCTTGAAGCGCTTGATAGGTCAGACCCTGATCACGCCCGATCAGATCAATCTGGTCATAATAGCTGATGGCCAGAATATACTGCGCATAGGCCGCATCTTCGTCCCCCGGATAGGTGTCGATATAGCGCTGTGCCGTAGAGCGGGCCAGTTCGTATTCTTTGTCTTTGTGGTGCGAAAACGCCTGCATGATCAGCGCGCGCTTGGCCCATTCCGAATAGGGGTAAAGGCGCTCGACCTCGCCAAACCATTTTGCCGCTTTGTCAGGGTCGCCACGCTCAAGATCATATTCGCCGCGCTTGAAGATCTCTTCTGCGCTCCACTGATCGATCGGGCGTTTTTCAATGCGAGAGCCAAAGATACCACCGCCCGAGCCGTCGCCCCCGAATCCCGAGCTGCGCCCAGACTTCCGAATCCCAAGCTGCCAGAACCACCGCCGCAGCCTGTCAAAACCAAGCCGGATACCAGTGCAATACTAACGGATTTGCCCAATTTCACGCGGATCATAACCGGTGCTACCCCAACTGTTTTCTGCCGATAGAATAATTCCGACATCTTCCAGCGAGTCCTAGCACAGAAATTTTGAAGGCAAAATGGTTTGCACACCAAAATTCAGCGATGTTGGAAGAGTTTATCCGAAACCTGCAATGTTTGATCGTTGTTCCAATGGCAATACCGCTGGCATTGCCGGGTCGCATGATCTCCAGATGGCCAGATCAGGCCGTCATCGGCAGATCAGAGCGGCACACCCCCACACCAGGCAGCTTGCCTGCGTCCTGACCATCGCATTCCACCAGACGCCACGCGCCGGGGGTGTCAAACAGGGTGCGCAGCAGCTTGTTGGTCATGGCGTGACCGGCACGGTGACCGATATAGCGGGCACGCAGCGGCGCCCCAGCCAAAGCCAGATCGCCCAGTGCATCCAGCATTTTATGACGCACGGCTTCGTCCGCGCGCCGCAGACCGCCGGGGGACAGAACCTGATCGCCGTCAACAACGACGGCGTTCTCGTAGGTGCCACCTAACGCCAGCCCTGCCTTGTGCATCGCGTCCACATCTGCCTGACGGCAAAAGGTACGGCAATCCGACAGCTCGCGCACGAAATTGCCGTTGGACATGTCCAGGCTCATCTCTTGCGTGCCGATGGCCGCGTCGGGGAATGAAATATGGAAATCGATCTGGAACCCATCCGACGGCTCCAACCGGGCCCAGGCGTCGCCATCGCGATATTCCACGGACTCAAGCACTTCGATCACACGCACGGGTGCAGCCAGCTCGCGTTGTCCGGCCTTGATCAGCCCATCCACGAACCGCGCCGCGCTGCCGTCCATGATCGGCACTTCGGGGCCATCGATCTCGATCAGAGCATTATGAATTCCGCAGCCTGCAAGGGCCGCCATGATGTGTTCGATGGTGCGGACTTCAACACCTGCCTCGTTGCGGATCACTGTGCACAAAGGCGACGGCACGCCCGAGGCCCAATGCACCGAAATCAGATTGTCACGATCGTCGACATCTGTGCGTTTGAACCAGATGCCATATTCGGCCGATGCAGGCTGAACCTTCATGCGAACCGGGCGGCCGGAATGCAATCCGGTACCGTTAAAACTGACTGTGCTGGCTACAGTGGTTTGCACGTGGCGCCTCTTTCGTTGCCTCTGATCGGGTGCGTCGCAATCGCGTACGACCGGTGGCAATGTGGGTAGACCTCTGGGAAGTTAATCACAATTCAAACCTCTGTAACGGTTTGTAACATGACCTGTAACCTGCGCGAAAAACCGCGCACACCCCTCGAAACCACGGCAAGCATTTGTATTTATTATTATTTTTCATACTTGCACTTCCCAGACCACCACAGTTTTGCAGCAATGAAAACAGGCGGTATTTCGCAAATGAAACATAAACGAAGATTAACACGCCGCCCAAACCAATCCGGACCAACCGCATTCACAACGAAAAAACCGCCACACATTTCTGCGCAGCGGTTTGATTTCTCGTGGTTTTAACCGGCTCAGTTGGCCTGACGGCGTAGGAACGCTGGGATCTCGACCTTGTCTTGCTCGGGGTCAGCGGCAGGCGCCTGATGCTGCACGGGCTGCTCGCTTTGTACCGGAGGCTGCGAGCGGACAGTGCCATCGGCAGCGCCCGAACCGGTCATACGGTTGATCAGCGAGTTGATTCCGAAGCGGGCTTTCTCCTGCGGAGCCGCGGTGGGCTGTGCGGGTGCGGCCGGTTGCATCGGCTGACCAGCGCGCGGCTGGTTCTGCACGGCGGCCTGCAGGCGTGCCATTGCCTCGGGCGACGGGGTGCCAGGTGCGGCCGGTTTGGGTGCCACGAACTGTGCCACTGCGGGTTCCTCGACAAAGCGGGGATCCACGGCTTCTTCTTCGCGTGCCTGATAGACCGGCGGCGGTACATCGCCCCCTGCGGTTTCAGCAGGGAAGCTGTTGTCGTATGCGGTCTCTGCCGGAGCGGCAACTTCTGCGGGCTGTTCCATGTCACCAAAGAGCGACGGTTCTGCAGGAGCTTCCGCAACCTCTTCCGTCATCGGAGCAGGTGCTTCGGCATGTACCGGGGCTGCGTCGATTTCAGCGGCAGCGGCTACGGCAGCAGGGGCTTCTGCTTCCATCTTCTGCTCAACCTCAATCGGCGACTGCAATGGTTGGGCCAGCGTACGACGCGGGGACCGGGGATGTCCAACGGAACCTCTGCGGCATCAATGCCAGTGGCCACAACGGACACGCGCATTGCGCTTCAAGGCTGTCATCCAGCGTCGAACCAACGATGATGTTGGCCTCGGGATCCACTTCCTCGCGAATGCGGTTGGCTGCTTCGTCCAGTTCGAACAGGGTCAGGTCGTATCCGCCGGTGATGTTGATCAATACACCTTTCGCGCCACGCAGGCTGATTTCGTCCAAGAGCGGGTTGGCGATGGCTTTCTCAGCTGCTTGAACCGCACGATCTTCGCCGGTGCTTTCGCCGGTGCCCATCATCGCTTTGCCCATCTCGTCCATCACGGCGCGCACGTCAGCAAAGTCGAGGTTGATCAGGCCGGGGCGAACCATCAGGTCCGTCACGCCTTAACACCTTGATACAAAACGTCATCTGCCATCGAGAACGCCTCGGTGAAGGTCGTCTTTTCGTTGGCCAGACGGAACAGGTTCTGGTTCGGAATGATGATCAGCGTGTCGACCATTTTCTGCAGGGCTTCGACACCGTCTTCCGCCTGCTTCATGCGCTTGGCGCCTTCGAACTGGAAGGGTTTGGTGACAACACCTACGGTCAGCACGCCCAGTTCACGAGCGGCCTGCGCGATGATCGGGGGCTGCGCCGGTGCCGGTGCCGCCGCCCATACCGGCGGTGATGAAGCACATATGTGCGCCCGCCAGATGGTCTACGATCTGTTCAATGCTTTCTTCAGCCGCTGCAGCACCCACCGTGGCACGGGCACCTGCGCCCAGACCTTCGGTGACCTTTACACCCATCTGGATGCGGTCCGCTGCGCGCGAGTGCTGAAGCGCCTGCGCGTCTGTGTTTGCAACTACAAATTCTACGCCCTCGAGTTCCTTCTCGATCATGTTGTTGACGGCGTTGCCACCAGCACCGCCTACGCCAAACACCGTGATACGAGGTTTCAACTCTTCCTGACCGGGCATGGTAAGGTTCAAAGTCATGATTTTTCCGCCTGTATAGGTCTGTGCCGCTTCGATGTGCCCCGAAGGCGGCTGATATGTTGTTATCCCGACTGAATCGCCGGTAACTGCCTCTTTTTTTCCATATTACCTCAAAACTGCATGGTTCGTCACGCCCTAAACAGGTGTTTCACCGCAAAATATTGAGGAAATATGAAGGTTTTAAGCAGGATTTCGCCGAAGACACAGCATGTTGCGGTGCGGCGTGAGTCTCACCAATTGTCCTTGAACCACTTGAACGCCCGGCGGAAACTGCGCGCCGGATAGTTCTCGGCCGGCATTTCGAAATCCCACCATTCGTCCTGTGGGTGAGCCGCGAAAAGGCACAAGCCCACGGCCGAGGCAAAGCCCCGGTCCGGTCGCCGCCTGCGGCAAGCCCTGCACCCGAAGCGGGCGACCAAGGCGCACATTCTGACCCAGAATTTTCGGGGCCAGACTGTCCAAACCCGGGATCTGGCTGCCGCCCCCCGTCAGGACGATGGACTGGCTGCAGATGGTCGAACCCGGCCGCATCAAGGCGCATCCGCACCTCTTCCAGAATTTCTTCGACGCGTGGGCGCATGATGCCGATCAGCTCGGCCCGGCTGACGGTGCGGCGGTCATGCTCCCAATCGCCGGTGTCTCCGCCGATCTCAATCATCTCGCGGTCATCCATTCCGGTGGCGATAACGCCGCCATAGAAGGACTTGATCCGCTCGGCGGTTGCCAAGGGCACATGAAGCCCCTTCGAGATATCCGAGGTCACATGGTCCCCGCCCAACCGAACGCTATCGGCGAAAATCATGTGCTTTTTCATAAAGATAGAGATGCCAGTTGAACCACCTCCAAGGTCGATGCAGGCGGCGCCAAGCTCTTGCTCATCCTCGACCAGTGCCGAAATGCCGGACACATAGGCCGAACTTGCCAGCCCCGCAACCTCAAGATCGCAACGCTTGATACAGTACAGAAGGTTCTGAATAACGGCTGAATCCACGGTCAGCACATGCATGTCCACCGCCAGACGGTTGCCGATCTGTCCACGCGGATCTCCCAGACCCGAGCGGTGATCCAATGCAAAGTTCACCGGCTGCGCGTGCAGCACCTCGCGCCCATCGCCGATGTCGGGCATGTCGCAGGAGGCCAACACGCGGGCCACGTCGTCTTCGGTCACGGCGCGCCCATCCAGATCCACCGCCCCATCCAAACCATAGCTGCGCGGGTTCGCGCCCCGCGAAACAGGCAATCACATGGTCAACACGCAGGTTCGCCATCTTCTGCGCGGCCTGCACTGCAGTGCGGATGGCGCGCTCGGTCTCGGCCATGGCGTCGATCTCGCCAAAGCGGACCCCGCGCGACCGGGGTCGTTGCGGCGCCGATCACGCGAAAGGCGCTTTGCCCTGCCAAGGACCCTACCCCATCGCTGTCGCGAAACTGGTCCGGCCCATCAAAGCGCAGGACCAGACAGCCTACTTTGGCGCTGCCGATATCCAGAATGGCAATCACACCGCGTTGCATGGCGGCTTCGCGCATGGCCCGCATGGCGCGTTGCTGGCTGTAAATATCGGTCATTGGGAAACCTCTTCAATCTGAACCCCTTTGATGCGGCGCAGCTCGTCCATGGCGGTGGCGCCAAGACGCAGCGTGGGACGCTGGGGATTTCTCATATCAATCACGCTTAGATCGCGGCCAAACAGGTCTTGCGCCTGATGCAGGGGCAATCACTTGCTCCAATGCGGCCACGGGATTTTCGGCAGGCAGCTGAATGCGCTGGTCGCTTTTAAGAACCACATCCCACCGGCGCTCGCCCACGCGAATCAATCCACGAAGCTCGCCACGTAGGGGGGCTGCTGTATCAAGAATGGCGCGCGCTTCGGGGACAGCCTCGGCAGCGCCCTTCCCGGTGATCAGCGGCAGATCAGATCGCGCTGCACGATCCAGCAGGCTGGCCACGCGATGACCGCCGGCGTCCAGCATGTCGATCACACCGCTATGGCGCCACAGGATCACCGGCTGGCGTTCGGTCAAGGCCACTTCCAGCACACCACCCCGGACGGATGCGCAGATCGGCGTCCTCGATCACGTCCAGTTTCATGATCTCGGCACGCATACGCTCAAGATCCAGATCGAAGCTGGAGATCGGGAAATCGATGGGCAAGATTTGACGTACGGCGCTGTCGACGACAGGCGTTGCCCCTTCAACGGCCATCAGCTTGACCATGAATTCAGGCCGTTCCTGAACCGAGCGTTTCACGTTGGTCAGCTTCTCGCCGATTGCATAGCGGTTGGTCGGGTTGGACAGGTACCAGCCCGTCGCCATCAGGATCGCAAAGACCGGCAGGCCCACGCGCAGGAAGGCGCGGAAGACC
>LLEO01000170.1_pt1 | contig 10729 bp, 15 predicted proteins | sample 595861 | NCBI WGS metagenome assembly LLEO01 (sample SAMN02919315, study PRJNA255460) | bioreactor metagenome | biome: chemostat; feature: culture 2012_25.1; material: sediment; isolation source: day35 25degC chemostat 2012 inoculated with Wadden Sea sediment taken from... | place: Germany: Bremen ... | reverse complement strand
GGGGCGGCGGCAACGAAGGCGTTCATGATTGGGATAATCATCCTGATCACAGCGCATTTCTTCGTCGATCTGACCATTGCGCACCCGGTCTGGATGCTGCTGTTCCTTGTCCTAACCTGCATCAGCTTCGCCCTTCTGGGGTTCATCATCGGGATCTGGGCAGGTAATTTCGAGCAGCTGCAACTGGTGCCCATGCTGGTGATTACGCCGCTCGTGTTCCTTGGTGGCTCGTTCTACTCGATCTCGATGCTGCCGCCGGTGTGGCAGACGATCACGCTGTTCAACCCGGTGGTTTATCTGATCTCGGGCTTCCGCTGGGCGTTTTTCGGGCAGGCGGATGTGGCGTTGGGCTGGTCGGTCGCGGCAATTGTTGTCTTCATGGCGGCGTGTTTGTTCACCATTGGGTGGATCTTCCGCACCGGGTACAAGCTGCGCTCTTGACGTGCGGGTATGCCACATATGGGAAAAAGCGTGATGGGCTCACCCTTGTTAGACGCGGGTGGGCCATCTAAATGTCAGCCATGATCGAACGTCTTCCTTTTGTGAAAAAGTCCCCCACGGTTGCGGTTGTCCGCCTGTCGGGCGTGATTGCCACGGGCACCCGTGTCAGTTGAATGATGCGGCGATGGCCCCGGCGATCGAGCGTGCCTTTCGCAAAGGGAAGCCTGCGGCTGTGGCCCTTGTGATAAACTCGCCCGGTGGCAGCCCGGTGCAATCCAGCCTGATTACCGCGCGCATTCGCAGGTTGGCGGCTGAGAAAGAGATCCCCGTTTATGCGTTTGTCGAAGACGTGGCGGCGTCGGGCGGCTATTGGCTGGCGACGGCTGCGGATGAAATCTATGCGGACGAAAGCTCGATCCTTGGGTCGATCGGTGTGATCTCGGCCGGGTTCGGCTTGACTGGGTTGATGGAGAAGATCGGGGTCGAGCGTCGCGTGCATACGGCAGGCAAGTCGAAATCCATGATGGACCCGTTCCAGCCCGAAAAACCCTCTGATGTGAAGCGGCTGAAGGCGTTGCAGGAAGACATCCACACCGCGTTCAAAACGCAGGTGGAAACCCGGCGTGCAGGCAAACTGGCCGAGGGCGAAGACCTGTTCACCGGAGATATCTGGCTGGGCCGCGCCGCCATCGAAAAAGGCTTGGCCGACGGGATTGGCCATCTGGTGCCGACCATGAAAGAGAAATACGGCGACAAGGTACGCTTTCGCGTCTATGGCCCACGGCGCGGGCTACTTGGACGGTTCGGGATGCGCCTTGTCTCGGACACTCTGCTTACCATCGAGGAGCGCGCGGAATACGCCCGTTTTGGCCTGTAAATGGTTATCAAGATCGTTGTCCTCTTTCTGGTTGGGATGGCTGTGCTGGCCATGTTCGGCAAGTTGCGCTATCCCGGCCAGCAGCGTATCGAAACGATGAAATGCCCCCGTTGCGGGCGCTTTAAGCTGGGGAAATCCCCGTGTGACTGCAAGGGAAAGGGCTGAGCCTTGGATCTGATTTTTGCCTCGCTTGGCCTGGTGATCCTTTTGCTTGCAGGCGACAGCCTTGTGCGTGGGGCTGTGAACATGTCGCTGCGCCTAGGTGTGCCCGCGATGATCGTGTCCCTGACCATTGTGGCTTTTGGCACCTCCGCGCCTGAGTTGCTGATCTCGGTCCAGTCGATCGCGGAAGGCGTGCCGGGGCTGGCGATGGGCAACGTGGTGGGCTCGAACACGGCCAATATCCTGTTGGTGCTGGGCGTTCCTGCTTTTATTGCGGGGCTTTCCACCAAAACCTGTGACAGCCGCAAAAGCTATCTGCAAATGATCGGGGCCACGCTTCTGTTCATGGTTCTTGCCTTTGGGGGCGAAATTGCATGGCCGCAGGGCTTGGCATTGTTGGCGGCCTTGGCGCTGATCCTTGGATCCGCGTTCAAAGAGGCGATGCGCCATCGGTGTGCGGTCAAGGCCGGGCTGGAAGAAGAATGCGAAGATGACGAGGATGTCGAGGGTGCCGACCCCGATATGCCGTGGTGGAAGGTCATCATGTTCCTGCTGCTGGGGCTGATTGGCCTGCCGCTGGGCGCGGACCTTCTTGTGGATTCCTCGACCAACATTGCCCGCCACTATGGCATCTCTGAAACCGTGATTGGCTTGACGCTTGTCGCGCTGGGCACCTCGCTGCCCGAGCTTGCGACCACCGTAATGGCCGCGCTGCGCAGGCAGGCCGATGTGGCCTTGGGTAACGTGATCGGCTCGAACATGTTTAACCTTTTGGCCATTATCGGCATCGCATCGCTGGTTGGCCCGATCCCGGTCGATCCGGGTATCCTGCAGTTTGATCTGTGGGTCATGTTGGGCGCATCGCTGATGCTGGCCCCGTTCGTCTTCTGGAAGTGGCATATGGGCCGCGTTTGGGGCATCTTGTTGTCGGCGCTTTATATTGCCTATGTGCTGATGGTGTTGGGGGGCGCATGATGCAGGTGAAGCGTGCATTGGTGACCGGGGCAGGGGCGCGGCTTGGGCGCGCGATGGCGGTCGAGCTTGCCCGCCATGGCTTTGACGTAGCCGTACACTATAGCAGCTCGGCTGACGGGGCTGCGCAGACCGTGGCCGAGGTTGAGGCTTTGGGTCGGCGTGCCGTTGCCCTGCAGGCAGATTTTCTGAGTCTGGACGAGGCGCAAGCGCTGGTGCCGCGCGCGGCCGAGGCCTTGGGTGGCCCGCTGTCGGTGCTGGTGAACAACGCCTCGATTTTTGAATATGACCGCATTGGCACGGTGTCGGCGGACAGTTGGGATCGCCATATGGCGTCGAACCTACGCGCACCGCTATTCCTGACGCAGGAATTCGCTGTGCAAGCGCCTCAGCCCTCCTTGGATGATAAGGGCGAGCAACTGGCGCAAGCCTTGTCATCAACATGTTGGACCAACGCGTGCAAAAGCTGACGCCCGAGTTCATGACCTACAGCTTAGCCAAGCACGGGCTGTGGACGCTTACACGGACAGCGGCGCAGGCTCTGGCCCCGCAGGTTCGGGTCAACGGGATTGCACCGGGTTCGACGATGATCGGCGCACGCCAATCGCGAGAGCACTTTGACGCGCAGCGGTCGGATCGATCCTGCAGCGCGGCCCCGAACCCGGAAGACATCACGACGGCGCTGTCCTATCTGCTGACGGCACCTGCTGTGACGGGTCAGATGATTGCCGTGGATGGTGGCCAGCACCTTGGGTGGCAGACCCCTGATGTTGTTGGAAAACCCAGCTAATACTGACCTTTTGGCGAGGGACCCCGACATGCCCTAGCGGAAGTTGTGCACCTGTGAAGCATTTCCCCACCCAGAACCTTGTTTTTCGCAATGATTTCACGTGTTTACAGAAACTACATATTTCTTTCGTTAAAAAAACAAGGCGTTACGGGAGTGCTTAAAAATTAGGCACTCCAACGAAAGCGGCGAAAAACAACGGAAAATCCAGTGAGCAGACAACATGTCCTCAGACTTATCCACAGAAACTGTGGGCATGTTTTCTCTTGAACCTAAGACGATAAGATTGCAGCGGGAAAAAGAATCAAGAAAGATGCCCCATGACGCGCGATAAGCAGGACACATCTGAGGTTGAGGTGCCGGTTCAAACCGGCCACGAGGTGATCCAGTCCTACCTGAAAACGCTAGATAATTCGCCCGGCGTGTATCGCATGCTCGATGTTAAGGGGCGGGTTTTGTACGTCGGGAAAGCGCGTAGTCTAAAGAAGCGCGTGTCGAATTATGCCAAGCCGACGGGGCATAGCGCGCGGATTGCGCGGATGATCAGCCAGACGGCTCGATGATGTTTCTGACTACGCGAACGGAAACCGAGGCGCTGCTGCTGGAGCAGAACCTGATCAAGCAGCTGAAGCCGCATTTCAACGTGCTGTTGCGGGATGACAAAAGCTTTCCGAACATTCTGCTGACGGGTCACGAATTCCCGCAGATCAAGAAGCATCGCGGCGCGCGCAAAGAGAAGGGCCAGTATTTCGGTCCATTCGCCAGCGCGGATGCGGTGAACCGGACGCTGAACCAGCTGCAGAAGGTGTTCCTGCTGCGCAACTGTACGGATGCCACATTCGACGCGCGCTCGCGCCCGTGTTTGCAATATCAGATCAAACGCTGTGCTGGGCCGTGTGTGGGCAAGGTCGATGCCGAAGGCTATGCGACGTTGGTGCGGGACGCCGTGGATTTCCTGTCGGGGCGCACGACCAAGATGCAGGAAAGCTTGGCAGCCGATATGGAGGCGGCATCCGAAGCGATGGAGTTCGAAAAGGCCGCCGTGCTGCGCGACCGGATCCGCGCGCTGACGCAGGTGCAGCAGTCGCAGGGCATCAATCCGCGTGGTGTGGCCGAGGCTGACGTGATTGCGCTTCATATGGAGGGCGGACAGGCTTGTGTGCAGGTCTTCTTCATCCGGGCCAATCAGAACTGGGGCAACCGCGACTTTTATCCGCGCACCGGCGCAGGGGCAGGGCCGGGCGAGGTGCTGCAGGCGTTCGTCGGGCAGTTCTATGACCAGAAGGAACCTCCGCGGTTGATCTTGCTGTCGGACCCGTTGGATGAATTGGATCTGATGGCCGAGGCGCTGACCGAGAAACTGGGTCGCAAGGTCGAACTGTCGGTCCCGCAACGTGGCGAGAAGTCCGAGCTGGTCGCCAATGCCCAACGCAACGCACGCGAAAGTCTGGGCCGTAAAATGGCCGAGACCGCCACACAGGCCAAGCTGTTGGACGGTATGGCCGAGGCGTTTGGTTTGGACGGCCCGCCCCACCGGGTCGAGGTGTATGATAACTCGCACATCCAAGGCGCCCATGCCGTCGGCGCGATGATCGTGGCGGGGCCGGAAGGCTATATGAAAAGCCAGTACCGCAAGTTCAACATCAAGGGCGATGATCTGACTCCGGGCGATGATTTCGGCATGATGAAAGAGGTTCTGACCCGCAGGTTCAAACGTCTATTGAAGGAAGATCCCGACCGCGAGGGCGAAGGGTGGCCGGGGCTTTTGCTGATCGACGGCGGGGCCGGGCAGGTCAGCGCGGTGCACGAGATCATGGAGGAATTGGGCGTGACCGACATCCCGATGATCGGTGTCGCCAAAGGCGTGGACCGCGATCACGGCAAGGAAGAGTTCCACCGCCGTGGCGAACGTCCCTTTGCGCTAAAACGCAATGATCCGGTGCTCTATTTCATTCAGCGCCTACGGGATGAAGCGCATCGCTTTGCCATCGGCACTCACCGCGCGAAACGTGCCAAAGCGCAGGGTGCGACCCCTCTGGACGAGGTTCCAGGCGTCGGCGCCACCCGCAAGCGCGCGCTTCTGCAGCATTTCGGATCGGCCAAGGCGGTCAGCCGTGCCGGGCTTGAGGATCTGAAGGCAGTGGATGGTATTTCAGAAACTCTTGCAGAAACCATCTATGGCTTCTTCCATGACAGGACCTGACACGGTATTGAAAAGCTTATGAAATGGACCTTGCCTAATATCCTGACACTGTCGCGGTTGATTGCAGCCCCGGCCGTGGCGATCATGTTCCTGTATTTTGCCCGCCCGCTGGCGGATTGGCTGGCGCTGATCCTGTTCCTGACGGCCGCGGCGACGGATTGGCTGGATGGCTATCTGGCGCGCAAGTGGAAGCAGGAAAGCAAGTTGGGCGCGATGCTTGATCCCATTGCCGACAAGGCGATGGTTGTGATCGCGCTGATGGTGATCGTGGGCTATTCGGATGTCTATTGGACCCCGTGGCTGGTACTGCCCGCCACGGTGATCCTGTTCCGCGAAGTCTTTGTTTCGGGCCTGCGCGAGTTTTTGGGCGACACGGCGGGCACGCTGAAAGTGACCAAGCTGGCCAAGTGGAAAACCACCGCCCAGATGGTCGCAATCGCGATCCTGTTCTCCCGTGGTATCTTTGAGCATCATCTTGTGATGGGGTCGTTCGGCATGGACCAAACCATGTTTGATCAGATCATGCTTGGCGATGTCGAGGACGTGAACGGTCTGCGCGGCTATTATCACGGGATGATCTGGTCTGGACGTGTTGGGCTGTTCCTATTGTGGCTGGCCGGCCTTCTGACCGTGATCACCGGATGGGACTATTTCCGCAAGGCCTTGCCCCATTTGAAAGAGGATGACGCATGATCGACGTGATGTATTTCGCTTGGGTCCGCGAACGGATCGGCGAGCCGCGCGAGCGGATCGAGACTTCGGCCGCGACTGTGGCTGAACTGGTCGATGAACTGCGTGCTCGCGAACCGCGCTATGCGGCGGCGTTTGAAGACCTGTCGGCGCTGCGTGTGGCATTGGATCAAGAGTTATCAGAATTCGATGCCTCGCTGGACGGCGTGCGCGAGGTGGCGTTCTTCCCCCCGATGACGGGCGGCTAAAATGACGGTTCGTGTTCAAACCGAAAGTTTCGATCAAGGGGCCGAGCTTTCTGGCTTTGCCCAAGGGCGCAGCGATCTGGGCGCGGTTGTCAGTTTTACGGGCATTGTCCGGGACGAAGCTGGCACGCTGGATCGGATGGAGATCGAGCACTATCCCGGCATGACGGAAAAGGCGATTGCATCCATCGTGGACGAGGCGACGCGCCGCTGGTCCTTGGCGGATTGTCTGGTGATCCACCGACATGGCCCATTGCGGCCCGGCGACCAGATCATGATGGTGGCCACGGCCTCGGCCCACCGTGTGGCGGCGTTTGAAGCAGCGGAGTTTCTGATGGACTATCTGAAGTCCCGCGCGCCGTTCTGGAAGAAAGAGTTCACCAAGGATGGAGACACCGATTGGGTGGATGCCAAGGTGAATGACGAGGACGCTCTGAAACGCTGGGAAGAGTGAAACCTGGCTCGCGCCTGGCAGGGTATTGCTTTGGCGCTTAGGCTTTTTCTGGGATGATCTGCTGTGCGATACCGGCACCCAGCAGGTAGATCGAGGTCACAACAAGGCCCCAATGCGCCCAGCTTTCCGGGTGGAAATCGACCCACGCGGCCCATGCCGCAAATCCGGTCCACGCCAAGGCCATTGGCAGGCTGACCGGGCGCCAGCGTTCGGTGCGTACGGGGTGAATGAACTTCAGGGGTAGGAACATGGCGAATGCAATGGCGGTCACCAGCGCGGTCATGACCCCAGAAATTTGGCTCGGTCGCGAACAGCACCAAGATGACCATGTTCCAGCAGCCGGGGAAGCCCGAGAAGCTGTTGTCCTTGGTCTTCATCCGCGTATCTGCAAAGTACACAACGCTGGCAAAGGTGATCACGATGATCGCAAACCAGCCGGTCCAGCCGGGCATCAGGCCCGACTTGAACAGGGCATAGGCTGGGATGAACACATAAGTCAGATAGTCGATGATCAGGTCCATCAACACGCCATCATATTGCGGCGCATTGACCTTGACCTGATAGCGGCGCGCCAGAGGTCCGTCGATCCCGTCCACGATGAAGGCGACCACCAGCCACAGGAACATCAGCCCCCATTTCTCGTCTACGGCAGCAAGCATCGCCAGCATGGCAAAAACGGCTCCGGTTGCAGTCAACAGATGGACGAGCAGGGCTTTGGTCTGAATATTCATCCGCGCTTTGTGCCGGAAAACCGCTCAGGTGGAAAGGCGAAAAGCTGTGGCATGTCTGAGCAGAGGCCCGCGCGGGCGTCAGGCGCGGGGATGCGCGGCGTTATAGACGTCGACCAGCCTTGACGTATCAAGGGCGGTATAGCCTTGCGTCGTCGACAGGCTGGCATGGCCCAGAAGCTCTTGTATGGCGCGCAGATCCCCGCCCGAGGCCAGAAGATGCGTTGCAAAGCTGTGGCGCAGCGCGTGGGGCGTGGCTGTGGCCGGCAGGCCCCAGTTGCAGGCGCACCTGCTGCATCATCTTTTGCACCTGACGTGCCCCCAGCGCCCCACCGCGCACGCCGCGAAACAGCGGAAGGTCCGGGGCTTCGGGGTGGGGGCAAAGGGCGCGATAGGCCTCGACCGCGTCGCGTGCGGCAGGCAGGACGGGAACCAGCCGTTCCTTGTTGCCTTTGCCGCGAATGCGCAGAGCTTCGCCAAGCGGGGGCATCGGCGCAAGTCAGGCCAAGCGCCTCCGAGATGCGCAGACCGCAGCCGTACAGAAGTGTCACAACCGCCAGATCCCGCGCACCGACCCAGTCATGGCGCGATTGCAGCGGGGCGGTGTCACGCACAGCCTGCGCTGCATCGGGCGACAGCGGGCGAGGGAGTTTCTTGGCGAATTTCGGACTGCGTGTGGACAGAACAGCGGTGGCGTCAAATCCGTCCTGTTCGCTGAGCCAGCTGTAAAAGCTTTTGACCGCTGACAGTGCCCCGCGCCAAGCTGCGCGTGCCAATGCCGCGCGCGCGCTCGGACGCCATCCATGCCCGCATGTCGCTGATTGTCACACGGGCCAGCGCGCCGCGTCCGGCCTCGCCGCCCAGATGGGTGGCCATGAAAGCCAGATAACCGCCAATATCGGCCTGATAGGCTTTGATTGTATTTTCAGAGGCAGCATCCAGCGCGCGCTTATGGTCCAGAAACAGCGATAGCGCGTCCCGCGTTCCGGGCGGAATATGTAACGCGCCCCCGCGGCTCATGACAGCCAGCGGCGCATCACGCGTTCAAAGACGCCCCCGAAGAATTCCAGCAGGTCCGTGCCCTGCCCGGGACGGAATTGGGACAAGTCTTCGGCACCAAGAACCAGCATGCCGGGAAGCCGCCCTTCACCCAGATCTAAGACGATGCAAGCCTCGGAGCGTATCCAGAACCCGCAGTCGCCATAGATGTCGGGATCTTTTTCATGCATCTGCCGTAGGAAAACGGTGCGCCGATCCGGTCCGGCGGCCTGCCCGAGATACTCGTCGATAAACCCGGCGGGCGTCGTCGAAATCACGGACCCCAAACGATCAAGCGCTGCCTCTTTGGTGTCCTGCTCGGTCTCCAGAACAAGGCGGATGCAGTCGATTTTCAGCGTCTCGGTGACCTCGCTATCCAAATCCTTCATGAAGGCGGCAAAATCGGTGGGGTCCAGCATGCGCAGCACGGCGCGGTGGATCAGCGCCACGCCCGAGACGTTTTCATAGGCCGCTGCCACAACAGAACGGTGCGTGTTTTCCAGCCGCCCCAATCGATCGCTTAGCCGGTCCATCGCAGCGCCGCGCAGGTCGACGATATTCGTCCCCATCTGACGTTCATGCGCGTTGACCAAGGCATTCATAATATCTTGGTCGTTCAATATAGTCTCTGGCTGCGCGATCAGGTGCGCGCGTAGATCGTCATCCAGTGCCGGGGAACTGCTCATGGCTGCCTCGATGTTTTTTGTCGTTTTCGAGATGCTACACCAAGCAGGCGGCTGATGTCCAAAAAACGGACATGTGCCTGAAATAGAAAAGGGGGCCGTGGCCCCCTCGTCACATGCTTTTATACAAGACCTGCTTACAGGATCTTGATGTCAGCAGCTTTGATGTCCGCCAGGAACGCATCCAGACCGTTGTCGGTCAGAACGTGTTTCGCCATCGCCTGAATGACCGAGGGCGGAGCCGTGGCAACGTCCGCGCCAACCAAAGCAGCGTCTTTCATGTGGTTCACGTTGCGGATCGAGGCAGCCAGGATCTGCGTGTCGAACATGTAGTTGTCATAGATGGTGCGGATGTCTTCGATCAGCTCCATTCCATCCAGGTTGATGTCGTCCAGACGACCGATGAAGGGCGAGATGAAGGTCGCGCCAGCTTTCGCTGCCAGCAGCGCTTGGTTGGCCGAGAAGCACAGCGTCACGTTGACCATGGTGCCTTCGTCCGACAGGGTCTTACAGGCTTTCAGCCCGTCCCAAGTCAGCGGCACTTTTACCGCGATGTTGTCGGCGATCTTGGCCAGCTTGCGGCCTTCGGCGATCATGGTGTCGGCGTCGACGGCGGTGACCTCGGCCGAGACGGGGCCGTCCACGATGTCACAGATCTCTTTCGTGACGTCGATGATGTCGCGGCCCGATTTCTTGATGATCGAGGGGTTGGTGGTCACACCGTCCACCATGCCAAGGTCGTTCAGTTCCTTGATGGCGTTGATGTCGGCGGTATCTGCAAAGAATTTCATGTGCGCGTATCCTGCGGAAGTTTGCGTTTGCGCTCTCTTACCCCATGGCGCGCGGGCAGAAAGCCCTTATGCTAAGTCCGACGACTGGGAATCTGACCTTATGAGTGACATCGAGCAGTTTCCAGCAGGTGCAAGGGTCGGCGTTCTGACCGCCCAACCGCTGGACCGAATCCTGACATATCGCGCGCCCGAAGGGGGCTGCGTGCAGGGCGACTATGTCGAGGTGCCGCTTGGTCCGCGCAAAGTGTTGGGTGTCGTCTGGGGGGCGGGCGAGGGGGGCTTTGATGCCTCGAAACTGCGCGCCGTGATCCGGGTGCTGGACGTGGCGCCCATGCGATCCGAGATGGCCGAGTTCCTGACCCGCGTGGGCGACTATACCCTGACCCCGATGTCCCAGATGCTGCGCTTGGCTACCCGCGCGCCGGGACTGTCTGATCCGCCCTCGATGCGCAAGGTGCTGAAGGCTTCCGGCCATCGCCCCAACCGCCTGACCGATGCGCGTGCCAAGGTGATGGATGTGCTGATGGATCAGCCGGGTGTCGGATTTACGCAGAAAGAACTGGCCGATCTGGCGGGGCGTCAGCGGGGTCCGTTGTGAAAGGCTTGGTAAAGCTGGGCGCGATTCGCGAAGAGGACACGCCGCGCGACATGCCGTACC
>LLEO01000169.1_pt1 | contig 10741 bp, 19 predicted proteins | sample 595861 | NCBI WGS metagenome assembly LLEO01 (sample SAMN02919315, study PRJNA255460) | bioreactor metagenome | biome: chemostat; feature: culture 2012_25.1; material: sediment; isolation source: day35 25degC chemostat 2012 inoculated with Wadden Sea sediment taken from... | place: Germany: Bremen ... | reverse complement strand
TATCGAGCTTCATCTTCAGCCCTTCGGCCACGCGCTCGACCAGATAGTCATGTCCCGGCTCAAGGCCCGAGGCGGCGAATTCACCCAGTGTCTCAAAGGCGGACAGGTCCGGGGTGCTGGTCCATATAGCCCACGGTGACGCCCGGCGACAGAACGCGGGTACCAGTGTCGGGCTCGACCATGCCGGCCATCATCTTCATTAGGGTCGATTTGCCCGACCCGTTGCGCCCGACCAGCGCCACGCGATCGCCGGGCTGCACCACCAGGTCCAGACCATCAAAGATAGGGTCGCCGCCGAATGTCAGGGCGATATCGTTCATTTGCAAAAGGGGTATACGTGCCATAGGGCCGGGTTACGGTCTTGGGCGTGCCGGGTCAAGCGGGCGCAGCCACCGCGCGCAAAAGACGTGCTCGGGCGGGCGGGACCGAGGCGATCTCGACCCCAGTAAAGACGTGCAGCGTGTTCAGGTCGTGATCGACCACCGCATGGTCAGACACCCAGCCGCCCATCATAAGATAGGTGCGCAGAAGCGGCGGCAGGCCCAGCATGGCACGTTTGGCGTCAGGGGCGCGGCGCAACCGTTGCGCAAAACGAAACACCTTGGGCGCCTTGACGCGCGGAAGCCAACGCTTGGGGGCGATGTGGCGATCCCCGAAGCAGCGCGAACGTGTCCAGATAGCGCGCCTCGTCCGTGCCGTGAAACGACGAACAGCCGAACAACAGGCCGATATTTTCCTGATCCACATAACGTGTCATCGCCCCCCAGGCGACGCGCAGGATATCTGCTCCGTCCGCGGCCTCGGGATCGATACAGAAGCGGCCCATCTCGATCATCGGGTTGGTATAGTTGCTCAGCGCTGACAGCTCGTAAAACTGCGCGGAATAGCTGTCGCCAATTGAGCTTCCGTTCTGGAAGGGCATCAAGCGAAAGCAGGCGACGAGTTTCCTGGTGGCGACTTCCTCGACCAGCATGTGACGGCAAATATCATCAAAGGGATCGGCGTCCAGACCCTCGCCGCCGCGAAAGCACCGATGGCGCAACGCTTGGGCGGCCACAATATCAGCCTGAGTATCGCCAAACCGCGCGTGATAGCGGGGTGTCGTCCTGATCGGCATCTGGTGCCTCCGCTTGGTTCGTGCGAATGCCTTTGCATTCATATGCGCATGCGCCCTTGTTCCATCAAGTTATGACAGGCAAATGACGTCACGAAAGCGAAAGCTGCGTGCCCTGCCCTAGAAACGAAAAAGGCGCCGGAGGACCGACGCCAATTTACCAGATATCAGGCCGGGTTAGCCGCCAAACTGTTCCGCCACATTGATTCGGCCGAACGATCCAAAGAGCTGACGCAGGAAGCTAACGCCTTTGATGTTGCTTGCGGTCACGCGGCGCTCAAGCACGACGACGCGTCCGTCTTCCAAGCCGAACCGCTCGATATTCTCGACGCGTCCTTTGCCGTCGAAGCTGATCGCGAGAACTTCGCGGTCGATCTCTTTCGGAGCGTTATAAAGATAGTGCTCAAACCGCGAGCGCACAAAGTAATAGCCGCTATCGGACAAAAGGCCCTGCGTTCCTGGCTTACCAATCGCCTCGGTCACAGTTTCACGGGTATCTTTGCCAACCACCAAAAGATCCACATCTTCTTTCACCGGCATATAGCCGTGATTGCGATAAGTCGCAGAACAGGCCGTCAAGGCGATGGCAAGCGTGATTGCGGCGACAGCTTGGCCCACGCGTTTCACCCTATCCGAAAGATAAGACATATGCTCCCCTTGCGTTCTTCCCATGCTTCTGGGTATCGGCTTATCTCAGGAACGGCTTTGGTTCAAGAAACGAAACCGATCTTGTATCCCGGTGGTGGGGAATCCCACCATATGCCGATCGCACCAACGTTAGGAGACATCGCCATGAGCACCGATATGCCCAAGACTGGCCAAGACGCGCCCGTGTATCAGCACGTCCTGCGCGTGGCTGATCTGTCGACCAGCGCCGAGACCTCGTTCGAGCTGATACCGACGGCGGCAGAGTGCAAAGCCATCGCTGCGGATCTGGGGCTGCCAGCCCTGCGAAAGGTACGGTTCAAGGGCACACTAATTGCGCGCGGCAAGAGAGACTGGCAGCTGAAGGCCCAACTGGTGCAACCGTGGTGCAGGACTGTGTTGTGACGCTGAATCCCGTCACTACGCGGATTGAAGAACCCGTCAGCCGCCGTTGGGGTGCGCGATCTGCCCGAGCTTGAGGCCGGGGGACGAGGTCGAAATGCCGGATGATGAAACGCTAGAGCAACTCGGGTCCGAGATTGATCTGGGCGAGGTGATGACCGAATCCCTCGCGCTGGCATTGCCGCTGTTTCCGCGTGCCGACGGGGCCGAACTGGATCAAACCAACTTTGCCGCCCCCGGTGTTGCCCCGATGCGCGACGAAGATGCGCGGCCTTTTGCGGGCCTGTCTGACCTGCGCGACCAACTGGCGGGGAAAACCGAGTCAGAAGACGACGCCGAATAAGCCATTTGGGGCCGATCACACTGAAACGCGCCTGAAAAACTGAATAATTCGGCGAAATCAGCCCAATCGGCACTTGCATGAAAGAAGAATCCCAGTATTTTCCCGGCTTCTTCCACAAGATGGGTTGGACAGCGCCCCCGCAAACAGCGTATGAGGCGCCAGACTCAGACACGAGGATAAGCAGGCTTCCCTGAAGCCTAATGAATTCAACGGGCCATGTGCCCCCAAAATCGAAGGTTGAGACCATGGCCGTCCAACAGAACAAAGTATCCAAGTCGCGCCGCAACAACCGCCGCGCACATGACGCTCTGGTTGCTGCGAACCCGAACGAATGTTCGAACTGCGGCGAGCTGAAGCGCCCTCACCACGTATGCCCGTCCTGCGGTCACTATGACGACCGCGAAGTTGTTGCCATGGCCGACGAAATCGACCTAGACGACGAGGACGCAGCGTAAGGCACTTGCCCCGCGCGGGTGGGCATGTCAGAAAATCCCCGAGCATGGGATAAAGAATGACAATGAACACCCCCAAACGCACAATCGTATCGGTCGACGCCATGGGCGGAGATCTTGGACCGGCAGCCGTTGTTGCCGGTCTTGCGCTGTCTGCAGACAAGAACCCGAATATCGGTTCATTCTGCATGGCAACAAACCCGAACTGGAAAAACTGGTCGCGCGGACCAAAGGTCTGGCCGAGGTCTGTGACATTCGTCACGCTGACGAGGTCGTGACGATGGATGCCAAGCCCAGCTTTGTCATGCGCAACGGCCAGAACACCTCGATGTGGTCGACCATTGACGCGGTGCGCAACGGCGAGGCCGATGTGGCCGTCAGCTGTGGCAACACCGGCGCCTGATGCTTCTGTCGATGGTGCGCCTACGCAAACTGCCTGGCGTGAACCGTCCGGCCATTGCCTGCCTCTGGCCCTCGCGCAACCCTGAAGGCTTCAACGTGATGCTGGATGTGGGCGCGGACATTCGCGCCGATGACACCGACCTTCTGCAATATGCAATGATGGGCGCATCCTACGCCCGTAACGGATTGGGGTTGGAACGCCCCCGCGTCGGCCTTCTGAATGTCGGCACCGAGGAACACAAAGGCCGCCCCGAGCTTAAAAGCGCCAATGAACTGATCGCAGAAGCCGCAGAACGCGCCAATATCGACTATGTCGGTTTCATAGAAGGCGGCGATATCCCTTCGGACCGCGTGGATGTGATTGTCACTGACGGCTTCACCGGCAACGTCGCCTGAAAACCGCCGAAGGCACGGCCAGCCTTGTATCCGGCCTGTTGCGCGATGCATTCAATGCGACCTTGCTGTCCAAGCTGTCGGCGCTTTTGTCGCTGACCGCTCTGCGGCGTCTCAGCAAACGTGTGGATCCGCGTCGCAATAATGGCGGCGTGTTCCTTGGCCTGAACGGCACTGTGGTAAAAAGCCATGGATCGGCAGATGCGACAGGTATGTCGGCCGCCATCAAACTGGCCTTCCGCCTGGCGGAAAGCGGCTTCAATCAGAAGCTTGCTGCGCGGGTTGCATCCGCCGGCACGCCAAGCCAAGATCAAAAAAATCAAAAAACGGAAGGTGAGCAGCCAGAATGACACTTCGCGCCGTGGTCAAGGGCGTCGGGCACTATCTGCCCGAACGCGTGGTTCCGAACTCGTATTTCGAAGACATTGTAGACACATCGGACGAATGGATTCGCACCCGGTCAGGGATCGAGCGCCGTCATTTCGCTGCAGAAGACGAAACCACCTCGAAAATGGGGGCAAACGCGGCGCGTGCAGCCCTTGCTGATGCGGGGCTGGAGCCTGATGACATCGACGCCATCGTTCTGGCCACCTCGACCCCGGACCTGACATTCCCATCTGTCGCGACGATGGTGCAGAACGAATTGGGCATGACGCGCGGCTTTGGCTTTGACGTTCAGGCCGTCTGCGCGGGCTTTGTTTTCGCCCTGACCAACGCAAACGCACTGATCCTATCCGGTCAGGCCAAACGCGTGTTGGTCATCGGGGCCGAGACGTTCTCGCGCATTCTGGACATGAAAGACCGCGCTACCTGCGTGCTGTTCGGCGACGGCGCGGGTGCGCTGGTGCTGGAAGCCGAAGAAGGTGCCGGAGAAAACACCGATCGCGGCATTCTGTCGGCGGACCTGAACTCGGACGGGCGCCTGCGCGAGATGCTGTATGTGGATGGCGGTGTGTCGACCACGCAGACCTCGGGCCACCTGCGCATGCAGGGCAACCCGCTGTTTCGTCAGGCGGTCGGCAAACTGGCGCAAACCGCCGAAACCGCCCTGTCCAAAGTGGGCCTGACCGACGATGACGTGAACTGGATTGTGCCCCATCAGGCCAACATCCGCATCATTCAGGGCACCGCCAAGAAGCTGGGCGTCTCGATGGATCGCGTTGTGGTTACCGTTCAAGATCATGGCAACACATCGGCCGCGTCGATCCCGCTGGCCATGTCTGTGGCGCGTAGCGAGGGCAAGATCAAAGACGGAGATCTTCTGGTCGCAGAAGCCATCGGAGGCGGACTTGCCTGGGGTGCTGTGGTTCTACGCTGGTAAGAACGCGCCCCAGTATGTCATTTTTCCCCTAAATTGCGCAGGCAAGCTTCTGCTTTCGCAAGCCATTGATATTGACTCGGAATTTCAAAAATTCCATGCTCCACTTCAATAACTGATCATGCCCCGGTGCCCCATGCACCCATAAAAAGGGCAGAAAAAGCCATTCAGGGGGACAATATGAGTGAAAAGACTTTGACCCGCATGGACTTAAGCGAGTCCGTGTTTCGTGAGGTCGGCCTGTCGCGCAACGAAAGCGCGCAACTGGTCGAAAACGTCTTGAACCACATCTCGGACGCGCTGGTGTCTGGTCAAAGCGTCAAAATCTCGTCATTCGGCACGTTTTCCGTCCGCGATAAAGCGGCGCGCGTTGGCCGTAATCCCAAGACCGGGGAAGAAGTGCCGATCCTGCCGCGGCGCGTCTTGACCTTCCGCCCCTCGCATCTGATGAAAGATCGCGTTGCGGATGGCAACAAGCGCTGATCGGGGCCTCTGACGGCACCCAAGCGGCACAGAGTAGAAGGCAGGCACACCCATGGACAAGAAGTCTCCGGACGCGTTTCGCACCATCAGCGAAGTGGCCGATTGGTTGGGTGTGCCCACGCATGTTCTGCGCTTCTGGGAAAGCCGTTTTACCCATGTGAAGCCCGTCAAACGCGCCGGAGGGCGGCGGTACTATCGCCCTGCGGATATGGAGCTTTTGGGCGGCATTCGGAAGTTGCTGCACGAAGACGGCATGACCATTCGCGGCGTCCAGAAACTTCTGCGCGAAAAAGGTGTGAAGCACGTGGCGGCCATGTCGCCACCGTTGGACAGCAACGAGATGCGGGCCACGGACGGATCGAATGTCGTTCCGCTGACGCCGCCGTCCAAGGGCGCAGAGGACACCGCTCAGGTCGAACCACAGATCGATCATCAGGAGCCCGCCGACGATGCCCCGATGGCTGCGTCGGATGACGCAGCACCAGTTGACGAAACGCCGCCGACTTTGACCGACGCTTCGGATGACGCGCCTGAGATCGAAGCAGTGCCTGAAGAAACAGCCGAAGACGGCCCATCGGAACCGGATCTATTCGCCGCAGAATTCCTGCAGGTCGCTGAAAAGATTGACGAAACTTCACCCGAACCGGAACCTTCTGCCCCCGAACACCATGTCGAACCGACCGAGCTGGACGCGACATTGCTGCGTCGCATCCTGACGAGGACACCCTGACCTCTGTCGAGGACGAGGTGACGTTCACTGACGACGACACGGCCGTGCCAGAGGTCGCACAGCCTGTAGAACAAGACCCGGTGGCAGAACCTGATCCCGCCCCCGAAGCCCCCTGCCCCCCATCGACATCTCGCATGTTGCAGCAGACGTTTCGGATGAGGCCTTCACCACCGCGCCAGACGCTCTGACCAGCGCACGCCTTCGTGCACTGCGCGCCGCAGGCACGTCGTTGCCGGAAGACACCCCTGCGAAGCCTGACCGCGCGCCTGTCCGATCTGGCAGCCCGTATGGCCCCTGCCCCGTCTGACAATGGGCGGGCAGAATGACCCCGCAAAAGGCTTGGGCAACTTCATTGGAAAGAATGCGCATTTTCCGCGCTTTTCCCGCTTGCCCTGCCCGTGAAAATCACTATGTAAGGGCCTCAGTCGGGCTATGGCGCAGCCTGGTAGCGCGTCCGTCTGGGGGACGGAAGGTCGCAGGTTCGAGTCCTGCTAGCCCGACCAATTCAAAAAAACGCCCGCCCGGGTTTCGGGCGGGTGTTTTTGTATCTAACAGGCGACGCGGGTGGCATCCCGACGGCCTGCGACGAAGGAGGAACGCCATGAAATCCGGTGTGCTGGCCGATCATCAGATCCGGCAGATGATCACGGAAGGCGGTATTTCCGCGTCCTCGCCCATTCTGAACGAACAGATCCAACCGGCATCGCTTGATTTGCGTCTGGGCGAAAAAGCCTATCGCGTGCGTGCGTCCTTCCTGCCCGGCAAAGACGCCACCGTGGCCGACCGCCTGTCCGAACTGACCATGCACGAACTGTCTCTGACCGGCGGCGCAGTGCTGGAAAAGGGCTGCGTCTATGTGATTCCCCTGATGGAGCAGCTGAGCCTGCCCGAAGGTATGACCGCCGCCGCCAGCGCCAAAAGCTCGATTGGCCGGGTTGACCTGATGACCCGCGTGATCACCGATCAAGGGGATCGAGTTTGATCGCGTGCCTGAAGGATACAACGGCCCGCTTTATGCCGAGCTTTGCCCGCAAAGCTTTTCTGTCGTCGTCCAGCCCGGTCAACTTCTGAACCAGATCATCTTCCGGCAAGGCAAAACGATTCTGTCTGACGACGAACTGCGCGAAGTACATACCCGCAGTCCGATCGTATCAGGCGAGCCTGTCATCTCGGAGGGGTTGGGCTTCTCGGTCGATCTGAAACCTGCCGAAGGCGATCTGGTCGGCTATCGCGCCAAACGCCATACGGGTGTCGTGGACCTGTCGAAACTGGCCCATTACGACCCAGCCGACTACTGGGAAGAGGTGCGCACCACCGAGGGCCGCATCATCCTGGACCCCGGCGCGTTCTATATCCTTGTCAGCCGCGAAGCCATCGCCATCCCGCCCGATTGCGCCGCCGAAATGGCCCCCTATCTGGCGATGGTCGGCGAGTTTCGCGTGCATTACGCAGGCTTCTTCGATCCCGGCTTCGGCTATGATGCCGCAGGCGGATCAGGCTCGCGCGGGGTGTTGGAAGTGCGCTGCCACGAAGCCCCCTTCGTGTTGGAACACGGGCAGGTCGTGGGCCGCTTGGTCTATGAAAAGATGAGCGAAATCCCCGAGGCGCTCTATGGCGTCGACATCAAGTCGAACTATCAGGGCCAAGGGTTGAAGCTGTCCAAACACTTCCGGTGAGCCTGCCCATCAAGGCATTGGGTATCCAAGAAGATCGAAATCCTGTTGATAGAGATTGCAGATCGTCTGCAATTCGCCCTTTGACAGTTCCGAGCGCCGGATTGTGGTCCAATCATCCGGCACAACTCCCTCGATGGACTTGTTAGAATGCGGCAAGGCAATCGGCTCGATCCGAAGCGCTGCCGCAACCTGCTGGATATCCTGATTAATCGCTTCAAGGCGTATCATGTTGACCAGCAACGCACCTCTATCATCAACGAGAAAATCACGCTGAGGCATCCACTGGACATGCTGAACCTGTCGTGTGGCATCGAGATAGCGCTGAAAATCTCGATCTTGCCCAAGTCCAAGAAGTTCAAGCAAATCAGGTCGTCGGTTCAAATAGTTAAATTGCGAGATCATGCGATCCACCGGATCTCGCACAATCGCGAACCGATAGCAGCGACGGAAAGTCCAGCGCCCCAACTTCTTTCCGCACCAATTGGGCCGTCAAATGCTGTAGCCCCCCGGTCTGGTGCTTGTTGACACCAGGTTGCACATATCCAGCCCAAAGGTCGCTTTCGGATCGGGGTTTGGGCCAGAAATAATCCTCGACCGAGGTCCCCCCCGCCTTGGGAATGTGAATAAAGATTAATTTCCGTTTGCGGCAAATCAATTTACTGCCCTCGTGTCTTCAAGGCGGCAAGCATTGGATGATTACCAGCCTGCAAAGTTGTCTGAGATCCATACGAAAATCGCAATCCGTAGATCATCAGACGACGCTACTTCAATTTGCGAAATGCTCGGAAAAGAATTCAGCAAAGCCGGTCAACGCACCCAACGGATCTATCGGAAAAGTCGGCGCTTGATACGTCCTGCTTGTCGGGCGCGATTGGTCACGTCCTTGGCCCGTTTAGCCTGATCGCGCTCCTCGGTGGTCATCTCGGCGTTTGGTTTTCCACGGCGTGCAGCCATATCGATCCCGGTATTCACCCCTTTGTTGATCAGGCGACGCGTTACCCTGCGGATGACCATATTAATCAGCTGATTGGCATTCATAGCGTTAATCCTCGAATAGTTCGGACTGGCCTTCGGGGCTTTCGTCCTCATCATCGCTGTTGGGGCCGGGCATCGCGCCGGGGGGTGGACGGCTTTCCAGAAGGCCGGCCGAGCGCAGTTCCTTCAGACCCGGTAGGTCGCGTGCGCTTTCCAGACCGAAGTGATCCAGGAAGCCCGGCGTGACCACGAAGGTGACCGGACGGCCGGGCGTCATGCGGCGGCGACCGAAGCGGATCCACTCCATCTCGATCAGTTGGTCGATGGTGCCGCGACTGACGGACACTCCGCGGATTTCTTCGATCTCGGCACGCGTAACCGGTTGATGGTAGGCGATAATTGCCAAGGTTTCGATCGCGGCGCGGGAAAGCTTGCGCTGCTCGACCGTTTCCTTCTGCATCAGATAGCCAAGGTCGGGTGCGGTGCGGATCGCCCAGGCATCCCCCACTTTCACGACAGTCACGCCACGGCCTTCATAGCGTTTGCGCAGATGCACCAATGCCTCGGCCGCGTCACAGCCATGGGGCATTCTGTCTTCCAGTTCTTTCACACTGACAGCTTCGGTGGACGCAAAGAGGATGGCCTCGACCATACGTTCCTGTTCACCCATCGGTGGGGCCTCGAACAGGCTTTCCTCGCGCGCGTTCAGCCCCTCACTGGGCGTGTCCCTGATCACATCATCCGTCATTCGATTTCCTGCGGATTTGAATGGGCGAGAACGTGTCGCCCTGTCTAAGTTCAAGCTCGCCGCGTTTCGCCATTTCCAACGTGGCAGCGAAGTTTGCGGCCATGGCCGAGCGGCGCTTGGCGGGGTCGACCTCCCACTTCGGTAGGTACGAGGTCAGCTCTGTCCAGTCGCCCGCATAGTTGATCAACCCGCGCATCCGGTCCAGTGCCTGCTCCATTGTCATCACCGCGTCGCGGTCCATGACGAAGGGGGCGGAACTCATCCTTGGTGCGGATACGGGCATAGCCTTGCATCAGGTCCAAAAGCGTCGCGGTATAGGTTACGCGGCGCACGCGGGTCACGTCTTCGGGAACGCCACGCGCAAAGAAATCCCGCCCTAGCTGGTCGCGTGCCATCAGTTTGGCGGCGGCATCGCGCATGCCCTGAAGGCGTTCCAACTGGAACGCAAGGTGGGCGGCCAGTTCCTCGCCCCGACGGGCCTTCTTCGGTGGGATCAGGCGGTAGCAACAGGCGCGATTTCAGGAAGGCCAGCCACGCCGCCATCACCAGATAATCGGCGGCCAGTTCGATCCGCAGATGCCGCGCGCGTTCCACGAAGGCCAGATATTGTACGGACAATTCCAGAACCGAGATCTTGCGCAGATCCACCTTTTGCGTGCGCGACAGCGTCAGAAGCAGGTCGAGCGGGCCCTCAAACCCCTCAACGTCAACAATCAGCGCCTCGGCGGCCAACCGCTCGGACACTGACATTGCATCTTCTTGAAACTCTTCAGTCTCGCTCATTACCTGCCTGTGGTGCTGTTTCACCAGTCATCAGGCTTTGAAATTCAGCGTCCAAGGCATCAATGTCAATGGGAAGGGGCGGTTTACGCCATGAAAGCGCGGTCTGGGCACGTGAAAGCGCCTCTCCGGCCAGATCTCCGCATGCGTCGGCCACCTCTTCCATCTGCTCAAGCACGCCGTTGCAGTGCAAGACGATGTCACAGCCCGCTCGCAACGCGGCGCGGGGATCGCACCGACAGAGCGCTGACAATGCCTTCATCGAGATGTCGTCGGTCAT
>LLEO01000168.1_pt1 | contig 10803 bp, 13 predicted proteins | sample 595861 | NCBI WGS metagenome assembly LLEO01 (sample SAMN02919315, study PRJNA255460) | bioreactor metagenome | biome: chemostat; feature: culture 2012_25.1; material: sediment; isolation source: day35 25degC chemostat 2012 inoculated with Wadden Sea sediment taken from... | place: Germany: Bremen ... | reverse complement strand
CCAATCACCAAGCCGAGCGTCAAATTGGCAAACCATATGGACGCCACAACGCCGATAACCAAGGCAAAAACAACGCCGTTAACGACGCCAACCAAAAACTCACGTGTGATCAGCCGCCGCACATTGTAACTGTCCAATTCCCGGGTCGAGAGCGCCCGCACCGCAACTGTCATAGTCTGCGTGCCAGCATTACCGCCCATCGAGGCCACAATGGGCATCAGCACCGCGAGCGCGACCATTTGCTGATCGTCGCATCAAACATGCCAATCACCAAAGACGCCATTATAGCGGTCACAAGGTTTACGCCAAGCCAAGTGAGGCGCGACCGAACAGCATTCCACACATTGCCAGAAATCTCTTCATTACCCACACCAGCAAGGCGCTTAATGTCTTCGCCTGCTTCTTCTTGGATCACGTCCACAATGTCATCAACAGTCAACACGCCAACCAATCGGCGCGTATCATCAACAACGGCCACTTCAACCAAGTCATAGCGCTCAAACATGCGCGCAGCTTCTTCTTGGTCTTCCTCCGCCTCAACCTCGATGATGGTCGAGTTCATAATGTCTTTGATCACCGCGGGGCGTTTGGCGCGCAACATCCGATCCAGCGCTAACGTGCCCAACAGATTATAGCTTGGGTCGACCACATAGATCTGATGGAAATCATCCGGCAAATCATCAGCTTCCCGCATATAGTCAATGGTTTGACCCACCGTCCAAAATGGCGGAATAGCGATAAATTCGGTCTGCATGCGCCGACCAGCTGTTTCCTCAGGGAAATCTAAGGAACGCTTAAGCGCCAAGCGCTCAAAGGTCGGCAAGGCTGCCAGAATCTCTTCCCGGTCCCCGCCTTCAATATCTTCCAAAATATAGACAGCATCATCGCTATCCAAATCTTGCACGCCGCGCGCAATATCATTGTTCGGCAACAAGTCCATCAGCTCAAGGCGCACTGAGTCGTCGATCTCGGTGAGCGCAGAATAGTCGAATTTATCTTCCAAGAGATTGATGAGTTCAAAACGATCAGCTGGAGAAATCGCCTCGATGACATCGCCCACGTCTGAGGCGTGCAGCGGCGCTATGTAACGCGCAACTTCATTTGCGTCTTGAACCGCAATCAGGTCAACAAGCTGGTCAATCCAATCTCGGTTCAGTCGATCATCATCGTCCCGAAACGGCGGAATCGCATCCATGTCGGCATCGTCATCCCAATGTGCTTCAGGTACATTTGACATGTGAGCCTCCAAAAATATGCGTTGTGACCTGCAACATCTGTTACATAATTCGCGGTCAGATGGCCACTGAATTGTGGCGCTTTAAAGCATAACTACCCCTGTTCATATAACAAAATGACAATTCCGCTAAATTCGCGCTTTATCCGCTCACTTCCGGCTCACACCAATGTGATAAAAATCGCAGCAAGCGTTATTTTCCTTTTGCCACTGAGTTCGACACAAATAGGACAGCAGATAATCTGCACAACAAATTGTTTATTAAAACTTCATTGGAGGAAAACATGTCTAAAGCCAAAACAGCCACAGGTCTCGTTGTCGCCAGCGCCGTAGCCGCAGCAGTCGCTTCAACTGCATCTGTTGCACCAGCGCACGCTGAAGGCGACATGGAGAAATGCTACGGAGTATCCGTTGCTGGCAAAAATGATTGCGCTGCGGGTCCAGGCACATCTTGCGCAGGCACATCGAAAGTTGACTATCAAGGCAATGCTTGGACATTGGTACCTGCTGGCCTTTGCGAAAACACCGAATTTTGGGCAAAAGTACTTCCAGGCGATCGTGAAGGTTCTTTGGAAGCCCTAGAACGCGACATGTCATAGGTCGCGCCCTAAATTTTCCATTCTCGCGCGGGGGCACTGCCCCCGTGCAATCGAAACGGAACTGTACCATGCGAAAATCAGTACGAGCAGCCGAAATCGGCGTCGGATTTAAACCCGAACACTACCATGACATTGCAAAGGCGCGACCTGACCTTAGTTTTTTTGAAGTGCACGCAGAAAATTATATGGGCGAAGGCGGCCCACCCCACGCCATGCTGCGCGCTCTTGATGAAAATTACGATCTTTCGATTCACGGCGTCGGCCTTTCTATTGGAAGCGACGGCCCCCTAGACCGCCCGCACCTGCTGCGGCTGAAAAAGCTAGTGGATCGATATCAACCCAAACTCGTGTCCGAGCATTTAGCATGGTCAAGCCATGACACAGAGCGGAACATGCTGTTCCTCAACGATCTCCTGCCCATTCCCTATACCAAACGCACACTAGACCGTGTCGTCGCGCATGTGGATGAGATTCAAGAGACGCTGGGACGGACGCTTTTGATGGAGAACCCCTCAACCTATGTCGCCTTCAGCAACACAGAGATGGATGAAATCAATTTCATCAAAGAAATGCAAAAACGCACAGGTTGTGTTGATACTGGACGTCAACAACGTTCATATTTCGGCCAACAACCAAAAGCTCAATGCCTACGAATACCTTGATCGCTTCCCGTTGCATGCCGTCGGTGAGATCCATCTTGCCGGCCATGCGACAGACAGCGACGATGAAGATCAGCCACTTCTTATCGACAGCCATGACCGCCAGGTTGCACCACCTGTTTGGGACTTGTATCGCCATGTAGTTAAAAAGCGGGCAGTCGCCCTACATTGATCGAATGGGACAATGACGTACCCGATTGGTCAACCCTTTACGCGGAGGCTATCGCCGCGCGCGAGACACTGATCAAAGTGACAGGGGAGCACAAAAATTATGCGCTCACCTAATTTCAGAAATGATCAAACTGATTTTGCACGTGCATTGTTCCACGCCGATCTAGCCGCCCCCTGGAAATCTGGTCGACCCCCAAAGGAGCTGCCGCACCGAAGCGGTTTGGCGTTTATCGGAATAACGTAATGGTCAGTCTGATCGATAATTTGGCCAGTACATTTCCCGTTTGTCAAAAACTGGTCGGCGAGGAATTCTTCCGTGCGCTCGCGCGCGAATATGCGTTCAACTTTCCGCCCAGCTCCCCACTAATGATCTATTATGGCGATCAATTTTCTCAATTCTTGGGCAATTTGAAACCCGCACAGCAAGTCCCTTTCCTCGCGGACATCGCAGACATTGAATATAAGCTGATAAAATCATATCACGCCGCCGATGGACAAATGTTCGACGCTCAAACCATCGCTCAAGTGCCGCAAAAAGAATTGGATCGAGCCAAACTCAAATTTCATCCCAGCTTCTTCTGGTCGACCTCTCGCTTTCCGGCGCACACCATTCACAGCCGGGCCCAAACTGGTGAAACACTTGAGAATGTTGATTTTGAACAGCCCCAGATCACACTCGTTTGCCGCCCCGAATGGGAAGTAAAAACAGCAGCAGCCAATCCTGCACATAAAGCGGGACTCACCGCCCTTGTGGCAGGTTTTTCACTATCTACCGCGGTGGATATCGGCCAGAAATCGAATCCCAGCTTTGATCTTCAAGACCTGCTCACCAATTTGCTGGCTCTTGGGGCAATTGAGCGCTTCGAATTGAAAAAGGACATTTAAAATGATTGCGACCATATTTGGTGAATTCAAACCTTTGCGCCGCTTCGGCATCCTTGTTTATTTGGCGCTTTCGGCGGCACTGTTGGCAGTTCGATTCTTTGTGGCAACACCATATTGGAATTCGGGATGGACAAAATGGGCCGAATTCCCAACACAGATCAATTCAGGGGCTAAATATTTGTTCAGCCAGGAATATAAACTGAATATTCTAGGCACAGCATACGACATGCCCTTCCCCGAGCTGCTCGCTTATTTCGCGTCATTGGGGGAAGTTATTCTTCCTGTTCTCTTGGTCATTGGCTTGTTCTCACGCTTCGCCGGTCTCGGGCTTTTAGGCATGACCTGCGTTATTCAGCTTGTTTACCCCGGCGCTTGGGCGCTTCACGCTCAATGGGGCCTTGCAGCATTGACCATCTTTATTTGCGGCCCAGGCATTTTCTCATTGGATGCAGGCATTCGGAAGCTGATCAAAGCTTAGCTTTGGGCGCGTTTGGCACCTTCTCAACCTCGTCATCGATCGGGGTTGAGTTCTCGCCGAGATAAATCTCGTACCAGTAAAAATCTATGCCAAACGCTTTTATGTTGAATTCGCGCACTTTTTCAAACCGTTCAAATCCTGCGCGCGCAGCCTCCAAGTCGCCAAAATAATCATGAAGAATCAACGCATTGCTGCCTGCTGGCGGGGATTTAAGCTGCCAAAAGTCGAATTGAGAGCGCTTATTTGAAAGGTCATATATCTCGACCTTGTCCAATGCAAATGCCAATTGCCCTGCGGTTGGATACCCGGTGGTCGCCAACACATTCACATCATATTTAGACTGCATTTCAATAACGTTACTGGCGACTTCATCCCAACCATGCATGCGACCCACTTCCACATTTTTGGCACCCACCAAATAGTCGAAAGGCAAAATGCCGTAGCTGAGCAAACCATAGCTGATGAACACAAAACTCGTCAGCACGTGCGCCCAGATTAACCAAGCCCAGCGCAGATAAAGTGGCATAAACAAGATCATCAGCGCGTAGGCAGATCGCTCCAATACCAATGGACTGTGCCCCGAGCGGCAAACACGACAAATATCCCCATTGAGGTCAAAATGGTGATTTGCGCCAGTCGCACGCCAAGCGTCGCAAATGACGTTTCATAGCGACGCGGCCAGAAAATGCCGACCAGCGGAATCAGCAAAAACACGCCAAAATACAGCGCGGTCGAAAACAGATAGCGGGCAAATGTCGCCGCATTTATGCCCTGAAATGCCTTCAACTCATAGCGATCGCTCAGGTGAAGTTGAAATGACGCCCAGTCATGTTGCACGTTCCAGACAAGGACCGGCAACATGCATGCGAAAGTCAGCGCGCCAGCCAGATAGATATGTGGCCGCAGCAATAATGGACGCAACTGCGTACTCAATATAACCACCAGCGCCACAGACACGCCCAGAAACGCGGCGGCATACTTGGTAAGGCCAGCCAAACCAAGCAGCAACGCTGCAAGATAAAGCCCCCTCACTTCCGTATCGCGTTCTTCACTAAAGCGCGAAAAATAGTCAGTGAAGCAATAAGCGGCGGCTAAGCACAGAAACAGCATCAAGTGGTCGTGATAAACAATTGTTGTCCAAACAAACAACGTTGGCGATGCCAAGAACACCATCACGATAATTAGAAAGCTCTGCTTCGTATTTCCCGGAAACAAGCGTTTCGCAAACAGCCACATCACATAGAGCGTACCGAGAAAAGTGAGGAAAGCTGGGAAACGCAGGCCAAAAATATTGGTGCCGAAGATGGCGTCACTGAGCCTAAAAGCCATGCATTCAGCGGCGGATGGTCAAAGTAAGACCAATCAAAATGCTGCCCCCAAAGCCAATAATAGGCTCATCTGCCGCTACTTTGGTGAATAATGCAAAGCCGAGTTTTAACGCGAGAAGCACTGCCACAAAGAAAATCAAAGCCCGGACAGGTAAAAAGCGATACTCGCGTTGTTGAGTTTGCACCTTTGCCACTGAACTTCTCCATCCCATAAAAAAACCTGCCCTCAGGCAGGTTCTTTTAAAACAGTTTGGTGCGGTCGAGAAGACTCGAACTTCCACGGGTGTTACCCCCACAGCGACCTCAACGCTGCGCGTCTACCAATTCCGCCACGACCGCATAACTGTCTTAAGCGCGTCACCATGTATCAAATGGCTTCATGGCGCACAAGCCAAATTTATAGCTTTTTTCGCTTAAGGACGTTTTGTTACTTTTTCCAGCACTTCGATGGAGAGCTGGCCTTCGTCAATCTTAATTTCGCCAATGGCGACCAAGGTCTTGTTGGCATAGATCTTCAAAGGATCAAATTCCGTCGCGTCCAATTCAATCACCGCACCACGGCCCATCCGCAACAAATGGTGTATCGGCATCTTGGTCGCGCCAAGCTCAACCGTGATGTCAACATCAATGGATTTTAATGCGTCCATGAATAAATAGTCCTAAACGACAGAATCAGGTCAATACATTGCTCAGGTTTATGCCATAAACCAAATGTGTTGCAATCGACCTTGCACCGCCTATGGTTATTGAAATCTTAACAAGAATGAAATTTACCGGCCAATATGTCTCAAAATTCAACAGTTTTGCGCGAAGATAAGAAACCGGCCCAATGGGAAATCGCCGACAGACTTGTCGAATACCCAAACGCCCTTGCGCGCATGAAAGACCATGTAGATCGCATTGTAAGGGGTGAAGCCGAAGAACTCGTTTGGCTTCTGGAACACCCACCGCTTTATACTGCGGGTACATCAGCCAAAAGCGCTGACTTAACAGACCCTGATCGGTTGCCCGTTTTCGATGCCGGGCGTGGCGGCCAATACACCTATCACGGGCCGGGCCAGCGCGTGGTTTACCTCATGCTCGACCTTAAACATCGTGGCCGAGACGTACGCGCATTCGTGCGCGCCATGGAGCAGTTGGTGATCGACACGCTATCCGACTTTAATATCGCAGGTGAACAACGCGACGGTCGTGTCGGCGTTTGGGTGAAGCGCCCTGAAAAGGGGGTTTAATAAAGAAGACAAAATCGCGGCCATCGGCGTGCGCGTGTCCCGGTGGGGGGGTAAGTTTCCATGGCATTTCTATCAATCTCAACCCCGACCTTGCCGATTACAATGGAATTGTGCCGTGTGGCATAACCGATCAGGGCGTCACCAGTTTTGAAGATTTGGGCCAATTGGCGTCCATGCCAGAGTTAGATAGTGCCCTTCGTCGCAATTTCGAACGGATATTTGGCCCCACCATCCGGGTTTAACCCCAGTAGACTGGCCATTTTTCCCACAAATATGTTAAAGCTGAAGTAGCCCAGCGCCAACACCCACATAAAGGTGATAAAATGACCCCTGACGATATAAAAAAACTTGCCACCAGCGGCACAATCTTCAATCTTGACCGCATGATTGCCCCCAAGATCATCAAACTGCTTTATTTGCTTGGGTTGGGCACAATCGTTTTGTGGTCCATAAATCACTTATTCGCAACTTTTGCAGATTCTTTCGGCTCGGGCCTTTGGGGCTTGCTTGAGGTAGGCATCTTCGGCCTCGGTGGCTTCGTCGCGCTGCGTGTACTTTGCGAAACCTTGTTGGTCTTCTTCAAAAAGAATGAAAAATTGCTTCAAGTTCAGCAAGAAACGCGCCCCGCCCTGTCCATCTTTGACGACGTAAAAGATGCGTTGGAAGAATTGGCGGAAGATGATGTGCAAGAGGCCTATAAAGAGTTGCCGGCCAGCAAAACTGAGTCCCGTGCACCCGCCAAAGCAGCGGCAAAGCCAAAAGCACGTTCGACCACATCACGCGCCGCCTCAGCACGCAGCAGCACGACCACGGCAAAATCATCAACGCGTAAAACACCTGCAAAACGCAAAGCGACAGCAAAACGGCCTGCAACCGCGAATAAGTCGGCAACCAAGCCAACCGAATAATTTCAAAATTCTGTGTTTTGACAAGTTGGTTCATGCGCAAATCGCATGAACCATTTTTATTTTTCGTGCACGCTTATGCGGGTTATGGCTCCTATATCTCGCAAAATTGGATATGATAAACAAAACCACATTCAACTAAGGGTCAAAGCACTTATGTCTGCGTTTGAGTTCGCCCCACCACAATTTACCGAACAAGATGTCCTTGAGCTGCTTGAAGCTAAATATGGCCTAAAAGGAAAGCTCAAAGCGCTTGAAAGTGAGCGTGATCAGAACTTTGCAGTGGATACAGGCAAAGAGAAATTCGTATTTAAGATCGCCAATCTGGGCGAGGACGTGGATTTTCTGCAACTGCAAAACGACAGCCTCACCTTTTTGCAGCAATCTGGATTTGAAGGCTGTCCCGCAGTGGTCCCCACCACATCTGGCGAGCACATGTTTGTGGCACAAAAAGGCGAACAAGAATTCCAAATCCGCATGCTGACCTTTCTTGACGGTGACCTTTACTCACAAAAACCGGTCTCATTAAACCGACTTGCTGATCTTGGTCGCTTCATGGGTTTGTTTTCAAAAAGCATGAGCGGTTTTTTCGAACCCGCTGCGCACCGCCCGGACTTCATCTGGAATTTAGACAATGCGTTGGCCGCGGAAGAATATTTTCCCTCAATCGCCGATCAAGCGCACCGCATTCGCGCAGAAAAGCTGTTTGATCACTACCGTCGCGTCACAGCGCCAAAGCTGCAACATCTGCGCATGGCCGTGATCCATCAAGATGCAAACGACAATAATCTGGTGATTGATCCCAACGACGAAAGCCGCATCACGGGCCTGATTGATTTCGGCGATATGTGCTACGGACGCCAAGTCAACGAATTGGCCGTGACCATGGCCTATGCTTGATGGATCAAACTGATCTGTTTGCCGCATCAAAAGCGCTGGTCAGCAATTATTGCGCTGAATTCCCACTATTCGCGGAAGAGCTGGACGTATTGTTCGATCTGATCCGTATGCGCCTGACGGTGAGCGTGGCGATGTCCTCGCACCAGATCAAGGCCCATCCCGAAAATGAGTATTTGCTGGTGTCGCAAAAACCAGCGCTCGAACTGCTGGACCGTCTGGACGATATTGACCCACAATTTATGACCGCCCTGTTCCGCCATGCGGCGGGCCATGACGCGGTGGATCACGCCAGCGACATCATCAGCTATTTGGAGCAACATCAGCCAGAAGTGGCTCCATGTTCGAGCCGGACTTTAAGTATGAAGCCCGGTTTGTCATCCCCGCAGACGGCAGTGACGCGACCATTCCCCCCTTTAGCGATCAAGCCTTTAACGCATGGTTCGATGAAAAATGCGCCAAAGAAGAGGCACGCTTCGGCATCGGCCGCTATGGCGAAGACCGCACAGTTTACCAAACAGATGCCTTTGCCTCAAAACTCTCGCAAGAACGTCGCACCATCCATATGGCGTCGACGTATTCGTCAAAGCCAACGAACCACTGCACGCACCGGCAGAGGGTGAAGTATTTGCCGTACACGAGAATGCATTCGAACTGGACTATGGCCCGACACTGATCCTCAAACATGAAACAGATAAAGGCGTGCCCTATTACAGTCTTTACGGCCATTTATCGCGTTCAATTTTTGATTTGCATAAAGTCGGTGACAAAATCGAAAAGGGCCAATTGATCGCTCATGTTGGTGATTGGGACATCAATGGCGGCTGGTATCCGCACTTGCATTTCCAGATCATGACCTCGATGCTCAGCCAGCGCACGAACTTCAATGGCGTGGGGCACAAAAGCATGTGGGGATGTGTGGCAACAAATTTGTCCCAACCCGAATCTTTTAATGAACCAAGCACCCCAAACCTTTGAAATTGATGAGCAAACGCCAGACAAGATGATGGCGCGCCGCACAAAATTGCTTGGCCCCTCCTTGAGCGTTTCTTATAACAAAAAGCTCAAAATGGTGTCCGGTAAGGGTGCACATTTATATGACCATACGGGCCGCGCTTTTGTGGATTGCGTCAACAACATCACCCATATCGGTCATTGCCATCCGCATTTGGTGGAATCAATTTCGCGCCAAGCCGCAATCTTGAACACCAACACCCGCTATCTCAGTGAATTGGTGCTGGATTTTGCCGAGCGCCTCACCTCAAAAATGCCAGACCATTTGTCCGTCGCTTATTTCGTCAATTCTGGCACCGAGGCCAATGAATTGGCGCTAAGGATCGCGCGACAGGCCACGGGCCAAAAAGATACGATCGTTTTGGATTGGGCCTATCATGGCAATTCTCAAGGCACGGTGGATGTCAGCCCCTATAAATTCAAACGCAAGGGCGGTTTCCCACAGCCTGACTTTACGCATATCGCAGAATTTCCCGATCCCTATCGCGGCCCCTATCGCTATGGCGACAATCAAGCGGGCGAAAAATATGCCGAAGATGTGAAACGCCGGATCGAAGAGATCAAAGCCAAAACCGGCAATGGCGCGGCCACCTTTATCGCCGAAAGCATTTCGGGCGTAGGTGGCCAAGTGGCCTATCCTGAAGGTTATTTTAAAGCGGTTTATGAAGCTGTGCGCGCAGAAGGCGGCATTTGCATTGCCGACGAAGTGCAATGCGGATTTGGTCGCGTGGGCGAGCACTTCTGGGCCTATGAGTTGCAAGATGTGGTGCCGGACATTGTGGTGTTGGGTAAACCCATCGGCAATGGCCACCCCCTTGCCGCTGTGGTCACCACCAAAGAATTGGCTGACAAGTTCAACACCGGCATGGAATATTTCAACAGCTTTGGCGGCAACCCCGTGTCCATGGCCGTTGGTATGGCGGTGATGGACGTGATCGAAAATGAAGGCCTGCAAGCGCACGCCAAAGAGCTGGGCAATTACATTTTAGGGCGCTGGCATCAAATCAAAGACAAATATGATCTGGTGGGCGATGTGCGCGGCCATGGCCTTTTCCTCGGCATGGAGCTTGTCGAGGACGCGGACCTAACGCCCGCAACGGCCAAGGCGGGCGCCATCGCAAATGCCATGCGCGACCGTTCAATTCTGCTCTCAACCGACGGTCCTTTGGACAATGTGCTCAAATTTAAGCCCCCCATGGTGTTTAGCCGTGAAAATGCCGACTTTATGTGCGATCAATTGGATGAGGTGATCGGCGCATTCAGCTAGGCAATTAAGGCGATAGAGCCAATATGCTTGACGTAGGATTTGAGTGCGTTAGAAAGCCCATTCAAATCCTATCAAGGCCGAACGGATGAACCAGAACCCAACCATTGGACTTGTGAGCCTTGGCTGCCCTAAGG
>LLEO01000167.1_pt1 | contig 10825 bp, 15 predicted proteins | sample 595861 | NCBI WGS metagenome assembly LLEO01 (sample SAMN02919315, study PRJNA255460) | bioreactor metagenome | biome: chemostat; feature: culture 2012_25.1; material: sediment; isolation source: day35 25degC chemostat 2012 inoculated with Wadden Sea sediment taken from... | place: Germany: Bremen ... | reverse complement strand
TTTGATAAAGAGCTTTTTCATCGCAGACACAATAATTCACCACATTCGGGAAGTTCAGGAGCGAGTTGTTACACCATATTTGCCCGGCTGCAAACCACCGTCCATGCGACCAATTTTCAATTGTTGTAAATTTAGCTCTTATGGGCCTTGGGCAACGGCAAACCGCGGTTGAGGGCAACCAGCATTTCACGCACTTGCGCGTGGGCCTGCTGGGTAATTTTTTTGCGGTCGGTTTTGCCGTCAATCAACATTGGTTCACCAAACATGATGGAGACGGATTTGGTGCCAGACAGCAAAATATCACTCATATTATCAGTGAGCCCCATGTCACCGACCCATGCAATCTTTGTGCGCTCAGCCCGCGAAATAGGCAGGCCATTCAGCTTTGTATAGGCAATGCACATGGTTGAATATAAATCTCTGATGCCTCACCTGCCTTCATGGCAGCCTGTGTCGCGCCCACAAGCGCAGATCGGAAGGGGCAGCACATGGCTGCCAATGTCTGACGTGCCTTCGGCGAACAGCACCACCCCACGGCCTTCGCTCATGCGATCACTCATTTCATTGACCACGCGTCCGGTGTCGGTTTTGCGGGTCCGGTCAACAAAAATGGTCTTTTGCAGTTTCGCCAATGTGCTCACAATCGGCCAACGTCCCACTTCGGCCTTGGCCACAAAGCTGATCGGCACAATGCTGCCAATGGCAGGAATATCCATCCAGGAAATATGGTTGGAAAGCAAAAGCGTTGGTTTGCTCGCCGCAGGCGCGCCAATTTGCGTCACCTTGACGCCCAAATAGGTGCACACCACCTTATGCGCCATCATCGGCAGCGCATGCCAAAACGGCAGTTTCAGCCAAAGGACAATTTTTTGAAATAGGCCAAGCACCACCAAAATGGGCACAACCACCAGGGCAAAAACAAGCGTGCGCAAGATCATATATTTATTCAATCATCCTTGGGCGGCTCTTTATCAGCCGGATCGTTAAGGGGCACGCCATATAGCTCCAAGCGATGATCAACCAGCTTATAGCCAAGCTTGCGGGCGATCACTTCTTGTATGGCTTCGATTTCTTCATTGCGAAATTCGATCACGCGACCAGAGCGCACATCGATCAAATGGTCATGATGCTCGTCGGGAATCGGCTCAAACCGCGCACGACCATCTTTAAAATCATGCTTGGCCACCAGCCCGGCTTCTTCAAACAGATTAACAGTGCGATAGACCGTGGACAGCGAAATCCGCTCATCGATTTTGGAGGCACGGCGATAAAGCTCTTCCACATCGGGGTGGTCGGTTGCCCCTTCCAGCACCCCGCGCGATCACACGGCGCTGCTCGGTCATGCGCATTCCGGAATTTTCGCACATGGTTTCAAGTTGGCTGACGCTGTCGTGGCCGTTCTCGCTCATTGAAACCTCTTTGAATTTGCAAACATTGTTATTCGGCGTAGCCGAGATCGGCGCGCATGACAAGTGCAGTCGCCGTGTGGCCATCTGGCCGTGGGTAATAGCCTTGGCGGGTGCCGACTTGCTGAAACCCGTAATGAGCATAAAGCTTATTGGCGGCCTGATTGTCCTCATCCACCTCTAAAAACATTTTGGTGACCGGGGAATAATAGAGATCCTGCCACATGGCTTTCATTAGCGCATTAGCCAGTTTTTTGCCGCGAAAGCGTTTGCCCACCACAATGGTTAGCAATTCGCATTCATCTTGTTGCACCCGCAACATCGAGAAGCCGGCAATTTTCCGGTTTTTATCGCATGCCACATAAATCGGCGTATCTTTATTGCTGATATAGGCGACAAAATCTTGCGCTGACCAACCACGAAAAAAGCCTTCCGCGTGCAATTTTGCCAATTGCTCTGCATCGCTGCTTTGAGCCATTTCGATATGCAATCCGACGGGCGCCGGCCAAATTTTCATGATCCCGTCGCCTCCCGTTCAATTGATTTTCCGGTTTGCGGTTTAGCATCTGCCGCCCGCACGTAAAGCGGTTCGGGCGCATAAACAACATGATTGTCCAACAGCGCGCCATAGCGGGCCAAACGGTCGATTTCAAGCCATTCTGGTGCTGCCTCATCCATGTGGCGTTGCCTTGTGCCTTTGCAAATGCCGCCCCTGTGCCCAGCACCAAATCGGTGGGACCAATATGGTCGCCAATGGCGGCATTTTCCACCAATTGCGGCGCACCGCTGGCGCGACCGGGCGCGGAAAAACTTTGCATATAATGCTGATCGCGACGGGCATCGAACACCACTTTGTGGGGCGTTTGCGGTGGTGCCGACAATGACATGGCTTCAAGGGTGGACACGCCGAAAACCGGGGTGTCTAGCGCCACGCCAAACCCGCGTGCCGTGGCTAGGCCCACCCGCAGCCCGGTAAAGGATCCCGGACCCGTGGTCACAACAAAGCGCTCAATTTGTTTAATAGAGAGGTCGGCCAACGCCAAAAGCTCGTCAACCATGCCAACAATGCGTTCGGCGTGGCCGCGGCTGCGTGGCTCAACAATTTGATGCAACTTACCGTCTGCGCGAATAACCGCGCCCTGACAAAAGTGATGCGCCGTATCCAGCGCTAAAATGACAGGGTGTTGGGGGCGAAGCTCATGTTCCATAGGCAAATGGTTTGTCGATTCCCCGCCCGCAAATCAAGCTAAAAAATGCGCGCTGACGCACATCGAGCTGGCAAATACCTAGATTTGCTGCACATCCTCAACGCCAGGAACAAAGTGACGCAGCAAATTTTCAATGCCGTTTTTCAACGTCGCTGTGGAGGAAGGGCATCCAGAACACGCCCCTTGCATGTGCAAATATACGGTGCCCTGCTTGAAGCCTTTAAAGACGATGTCGCCACCATCCATAGCCACCGCTGGGCGCACACGTGTGTCCAAAAGTTCCTTGATCACCTCGACCATTTCTTTGTCGTCGGCTTCAAAAAACTCTTCTGTTTGTCCGCTTGGTGCAGCTGATTCCCCGTCATTGATCAGGGGTTGGCTGGACATGAAATGTTCCATAATCGCGCCCAAAATGGCGGGCTTGAGATGGGCCCAATCGCTATCGTCCTTGGTCACGGCAATGAAATCAGCGCCAAAGAAAACCCCCGTCACGCCATCGATGGTGAACAAGGCACTGGCGAGCGGAGAAATTTTAGCGGCCTCTTCGTCGCGAAAATCCTTTGGCTCGCCGGGCATCACATCGCGGCCAGGCAAGAATTTAAGGGTTTGCGGATTGGGCGTCGCTTCGGTTTGAATAAACATGACCGATTTCTCCAATGATTATTCGAGCGGCAACCGCCCGAAGTTAGTTTAGAATGATTATAAAATAATCTTTTGCGCGCCAAAGGCAAGCGCTGAATCCAATAATTTTGATAAACTCTGCGTTACGCCAATTCAGCGATCTGACTATCGGTGAGAATGCCGGGCACGATGGCAATGGGTATTGGCAAGGCATTGGCGCCGCGTGCGGCAAGTGTGCTGACCAAGGGACCTGGGCCATCCGTTGAGGTTGACGATGCCAGCACCAAAATAGAAATATTTTTGTCTTCGCTGATCAATTCTTCAATTTCGTCGGCGGTGCGGCCCTCGCGAATCTCACGCTCGACCTCGATATCGCCGATTTGCGCAATTTTGGCCTCGGCCTCATCGAGCCATTGGTTGGCTTGCTCATAGGCTTCTGCGCGCATCACATCTTCAACACCGATCCAGTGCTGGAAATCATCGGGCTCGATCACCACCAGCAATTTAACGATGCCGCCCGTGCGCTTCATGCGGTACGCCGCAAACGTCACGGCCACCCAGCACTCGTCGGTGCCGTCCAAAACCGCCATAAATTTGCGCCCGCCAAAATCTGGCATTTGGGCTGTTTGATCTGAGTGTTCAACCATCATGGCGACATGCTGCCACCGAAATGCTCTTTTGCCAAGCGCATTCCGGTGAAACAGAATTTAGTTCACAAAACCAATGATTTGGCGCACATGCTTCATTGTTTCTTCTGCGATTTCGCGGGCGCGATCCGCGCCATCTCGCAAAATATTGTCCACTTCAGCCGGGTCCGCCAGCATGCGTTTGGTTTCCTCTGAGATGGGGGCCAGTTTCTCGACCGCAAGCTCGGCCAATGCGGGTTTAAACGCGCCAAAACCTTGGCCGCCAAACTCTTTGAGCACCTCTTCTGAGGAGGTATTAGCCAAGGCTGCATAGATCTCCACCAGATTGCGCGCTTCGGGGCGTTCGGCCAAGCCATCAAGCTCTGACGGCAAGGGCTCAGGGTCGGTTTTGGCCTTGCGCAATTTCTTGGCAATATCATCCGCGCTGTCCATCAAGCCGAGACACGCCATTTCAGACGGGTCGGACTTGGACATTTTTTTCGTCCCATCACGCAAGGACATAATCCGCATGGCTGGTCCCGAAATCAACGGTTCGGTCAGTGGGGAAGAAGTCGCCGCTTTCAAAGCCTTCATCCACGATTTGTTTTTCAAAATCATTGTTGAACTTTTGTGCAATGTCGCGGGGTAAGTTCCAAATGTTGCTTCTGGTCGTCGCCTACGGGCACATGGGTGCCGCGATACAGCAAAATGTCAGCGGCCATCAGCTTGGATAGGCATAAAGACCCAAAGACGCATTTTCGCGGTTTTTGCCTGCTTTGTCTTTGAACTGGGTCATGCGGTTCATCCAGCCGATCCGCGCCACACAATTGAACACCCAGGCCAGCTCCGCATGCTGCAGCACCTGACTTTGGTTGAAAATGATGGATTTTTTCGGATCAACACCCGTTGCGATATAGGTTGCCGCAATTTCCCGGGTTTTATGCCGCAAAACTTCAGGATCTTGCCAGACCGTAATCGCGTGCATATCAACCACGCAAAAGATGCAATCAAATTGCTCTTGCATGGGGGCAAAACGACGCACGGCGCCAAGGTAATTGCCCAAATGCAAATCACCTGAGGGCTGGACACCTGAAAAAAAAGGCGGTTTTGAAACTCGGTCATGGATCAACCTATTTGGTTACTTGATATGATTTAACGCGCATACTTATAGCGAAATAAAACAAAAGGTGAAGTGGCACAGGGCGGAAATAACCCGTTTGGATTTAGCCTTTGGTCGGATTGCTGACTATTTGCCGCCAGCGGCGCAAATTATAGATGCCTAAAACATGCACCAGGCCAAAATAGATCACCGCACCACCGCCGATCATGGCGAAAAGCGTTAGAAAACGCACGGCGACACTATGGCTTGCTTCAAAATAGGGCGCCAAATACCAATAGCCCGCGAACAATGCCCAGCCCATGATCGCGGCGCCCAAGCCAAGCAGAAGCAGTTTGTGAATTGTGGCCCTGGTCAGGCTGAGCTGATTTTTTCGGATCAAGCCGCCCGCCAACAGGGCCACATTGGTCCAGCCTGCAATGGTGGTCGCGGCGGCAATGCCAACATGTTTAAAAGCCGGAAAAAGCGCCAATGAAAAGCCAATATTGACCGCAACAGTGACAAGGGCGAATAGCGCCGGTGTGGCTGTGTTTTCGCGGGCGAAAAAGGCGGGTTGCAAAATTTTGGCCAACACAAAGCTGGGTAAGCCAAGCGCAAAAACCGCTAACGCCATGGCGCTTTGTTCTGCCGCAAAGGCCGAAAACGCACCATATTCAAACAATGTTTTGATGATCGGCTCGGCGATCACAAAAAGGGCCACGGCCGATGGCACCGTCAGCAACATGGCGAACAGCATAGATTGGTCCTGCACACGGGCGGCGCCGTCAAGATCATTGGCCTTTAGCCGCCGCGATAACTCGGGCAGCAATACCACACCGATGGCGATGCCAATTATACCAAGCGGCAATTGGTAGAGGCGATCTGCATAATAGAGATAGGACACAGCGCTGGCTTCATTTGAGGCGATATTGGTGCCCACTAAAATATTTATTTGGGTGACCCCACCTGTGAAAATCGCGGGCACAGCCAAGACCCAAAAGCGGCGCAAATCCTTGTCGATTTTTGGCAAGGCGAGCGGCGGCAAAAAGCCTGTGCGCACCAGCGCAAAGACAACCATCACCACTTGCGCCACGCCCCCCACCAATACGGCAATTGAAAGCCAGAAACCGGACTGTGCAATCTCCGGGCGGGTAAAGGCGAGCGCCGAGAGACATGCCACCATAACCACATTGAGCAATACTGGGGCCAAGGCTGCGGCCAAAAAGCGGCGCAACGAATTCAAAATCCCCGCATAGGCGGCCATAAGCGACATACAGGCCAAATAGGGAAAGCAAATCCGCGCAAACAGGACCGTTAGGTCAAACTTATCTGGGTTTTCCCGAAAACCCGGCGCCAGAACCAACACCAATTGTGGCATAAAGATTTCGGCCAGTATTGTCAGCACCAGCAGCAAGCCGATTAGCGAAGAGATGATGTTTTGGGCGAATTTTTTGGCCGCCGCATTGCCCTCAGTTTCCAGCGCTTTGGCAAAGAGCGGAATAAAGGCGGTGTTAAACGCCCCTTCGGCCAATATCCGGCGAAACATGTTGGGCAATCGAAACGCGGCGACGAAGGCGTCTGTCACCGGGCCGGCGCCCAAAATTGCGGCCATCATGATATCGCGCACAAAGCCGAGCACGCGCGACAGCAAAGTCGCCCCGCCGACCGAGGCGAAGTTTTTGACCAAACTCATCAGGCAAGGCCTTTGAGCGAAGCGCCTGCACGCAACTTTTTGTGCCGCTTGGCGCGTTGGGCTTTCTTCTCGCGTTCAAAGCCGGCAAACACTTCCAAAAGGCTTTCTTTGATCTTTTTCTGCCGGACTTTGTCGATGATTTTCATGCCGGTCAGGTCGGTGACATAAAAAACGTCAACGGCCTTTTCGCCATAGGTGCCAATATGCGCTGATTGAATGGTCAGGCTAAGGTCGGCAATTTCTTGCGTCAAATCATGGAGCAGGCCTGTGCGGTCTAAGCCCGAAATCTCAATCACGGTGAATTTCTTTGAAAGCGAATTGGAGATGTAGATATCTGTGGGGCACCGAAAAGGGTTTAAGCCGTTTATTGAGCTTGGAATCACGCCCCAAATCCTTCGGCAAATATTTTTCGCCTGACAGTAATTTTTGTACCGTTTCAATGATTTTAAGAGCCCTGATTCGCTCATCTTCGTCCGAGGTGAAGGAGCGTTTTAGCCGCAACGTATCCAGCGCGTGGCCGTCGCGCATCATCGAGATTTGCGCGCCCATAATGTCCGCATTGGCCAAGGTGCAAGCCCCAGCGATAAGCGCCAACAGGCGCGGATGGTCGGGGGTGTAGATCGACAGTTCAGTGATGGCCTCAAACGCTTTGACGCTGACGCAACCGGCAAATGACTGGCCCAACTGATTGGCCTTGCGGATCATTTTGGCGTGTTCCATTTGCAACTGGAACTCAGATCGCACCCAATAGGTCGAATAATGGCTTTCAATATAGTCTTCGCGCTGATTTTTTGGCCAATCGCGCAGAGCTTGATTGAGGCGCTCTTTCGCCGCTTCAATGCGGTCAGCTTGGCTGATTTGCGAGTGGCCTCCAGACAGGAGCGGCTCGGTGGCATAATATAGCGCCCGCAAAAGCGAGCCTTTCCACCCGGTCCAGACGCCCGGGCCCACGGCACGAATGTCACACGCGGTCAGCACCAGCAGCAAAGAAAGGCGGGCGGGGCTTTGCACAATATCGGCAAAATTGGTGGCGGTCTGCGGGTCTTGCACATCTCGCGATTGCGAGATTTCGCTCATCACCAAATGATTTTGGATCAGCCAAGCCACCGTATCGGTTTCTGCTGGCGTCAGACCAAAACGCGGGGCACAGTTTGCGCGCGACTTTTGCCCCTGCCGTCGAATGATCTTCGGGGGCGTCCCTTGGCAATATCGTGCAAAAACAGGGCCACAAACAAGAGCTTGAGGTCGGCCAGGTGCGGCAGCAATTCATGGGTCAGTGGCAATTCGTCCTTCAAACCACCTTCAACGATTTCAGCCAACACGCCGACGGCGCGGATCAAATGCTCATCTACCGTATAGTGGTGATACATGTTGAATTGCATCAGCGCGACGATGCGGCCAAATTCGGGAATGAATTTGCCTAAAATGTCGGCTTCATTCATGCGCCGCAAAATCCGCTCCACCGATTGCGGATGGGTGAGGATTTTGAGGAAATAGGCATTGGCTTTTTTGCTCTGGCGCACTTCCTTGCCGATCAATTGGCGCGAGCGGGTCAGCTCTTTCAAGGCGTCGGGGTGAAACAGCAATCCCTCGCGGCCCGCAACCCAAAACACCTTGATCAGATTAACCGGATCACACTCAAACACTTCCTTGTCGGCAATGTTGATGCGGCCACGCTCAACCACAAAGTCTTTCTCACCCTTGATTTTGCGGCGACCAGAAAGGCTTTTGCGCATCCGCCCCAACACATCCACATCTTTGGCATGGTTAAATTCAAGGGAGGTGCAAAAAATCCGCGTCAGATCGCCCCACATCTTTAGCGACAGAGAAATAGCGCTTCATCAAACGCTCGACGGGGCGCAAGCCCCGCGCGCCCGCTCACATGCAGACGCTGGGCCAGGTCTTGTTGCAGCTCAAACGACAGCTTTTCCTCTGACCGGCCGGTGAGAAAATGCAAATGGCAGCGGATGGCCCACAAAAAATCTTCCGAACGCTGAAAACGGCGAAACTCGGAACGTGAGAAGACGCCTTTTTTGACCAGCTCGGCGCTGGTGCGCACACGGTAGAAATATTTCGCGATCCAGAACAAAGTGTTCAAATCACGCAAGCCGCCTTTGCCATCTTTGATGTTGGGGCTCCACCACAAAGCGGGTGTTGCCAATTTTTTCGTGTCGCTCATCCCGTTCGGCCATTTTGGCGGCGATAAATTCCGGCCCTGAATTGGCAACGATCTCATCAGCAAAGCGTTGCTGCAACTCATCATAAAGCGCCAAATCGCCAATGATCTGACGGCTTTCTAGAGTGGCGGTGCGCACGGTCATGTCGGCTTTGGCCATGCGGATACATTCATCAATGGAGCGCACGGCGTGACCCACCTTTTGGCCCAAATCCCACAGCAAATAGAGCACATATTCAGTGACGCTCTCGCCCCAAGGCGTTTGTTTGTAGGGCAGGATAAACAGCAAATCGATGTCGGACCCCGGCGCCAGCGTGCCCCGGCCATAGCCGCCAACCGCTGCAATGGTAAGGGTTTCCGCATCCGATCGGTTGACCACCGGAAACACATAGCCGGAGGCGAACTTAAACGCCATTTTGATGATTTCATCCTGGGCCGCACACAAATTTTTGGCGCAGCGCTTGCCCTTGCCATCTTCCAGCAAATCCTGTTCGCTTTGTGAACGGGCATTGGCTAGCGCTTTTTTGGCGGTTGCCAATACAATGTTACGGGCATCATTGCTGGCAGGTGACAGATCCCCCAACTGATCGAGAATCTTCCCGATCAAATCGTCTGCTTTTTGCAGTGTAAATGCTTTGGGGCACACGATCGATCTCAGGCATTGTTCCTCGATAGTTTTTTGAGTTCGTAAATCAATTCAATTGCTTGACGGGGCGTCATTTCATCAGGATTTATGCTTTTCATTTTTTTGTGCAAGCAAATCTTTGTGTTTTTCCGGTTTTGGCTGTGGGCGTGCGGCAAAAAGCGGCAGTTGGTTCATGCCTTCTTCCATGCTGCCAGCCTCGCGCTTTTCCAAAATATCCAGCACTTCCTGCGCCCGGGTGACCACATGGTCTGGCAAGCCCGCCAATTTGGCCACTTGAATGCCGTAGGATCGATCAGCGGTGCCAGCTCCCACTTCGTGCAAGAACACCACTTCGCCTTCCCACTCGCGCACCTTCATGGTGTGGTTGCTCACCCGGTCCAGCCGTTCGGAAAGGGCGGTCAGTTCGTGATAGTGGGTGGCAAACAGAGCCCGGCACTTTGTGTTTTCATGCAAGGCTTCAACAGCAGCCCAGGCAATAGATAAGCCGTCAAATGTGGCGGTGCCGCGGCCAATTTCGTCCAAGACCACCAGTGAACGGGCTGTTGCGCGGTTTAGAATAGCGGCGGTTTCCACCATCTCGACCATAAAGGTTGAGCGGCCATGGGCAATATCGTCCGCCGCACCGACGCGGGAGAATATCCGATCCACCACGCCGATATGGGCCGAGCGCGCGGGCACATAAATGCCCATTTGCGCCATGATGGCGATCAAGCATTTTGCCGCAAGTAAGTTGATTTACCGCCCATGTTCGGGCCGGTGATCAGCCAAAGCGACCCCATTTCGCCCTTGTCCTCTGGGCCAGACAGGTCGCAATCATTGGCAACGAAATTGGTGGTGCCTTGCTTTTGCAGCATCATTTCCACCACGGGGTGACGCCCGGCATCCACATTAAAGGCTGTGCTTTGATCTATTTTGGGGCGCACATAATTGCGCTCCAACCCCAACAGCGCCATGGCGCTGGCAAAATCCAGCTCCGCAAGGGCATCCGCTACATTTTGCAATGGTTTTGTCTGCGCCAATATTTCATCGCGCAACTGGCTGAATATCCCCTGTTCGATGGCCACGGCGGCCTCGCTGGCACGGGTGATCTTGCCTTGCAACTCCGACAATTCGGCCGTGGTGAAGCGCACCACATTGGCGAGGGTTTGCCGGTGAATAAAGCTTTCATTGAGCGGGGCGCTCATCATTTTGTCGCCATGGGCCGCCGGCACTTCGACAAAATAGCCCAGCACATTATTGTGTTTGACCTTGATGGATTTGATCCCGGTCTTCTCAGCAAATTCAGCCTGTAAGGCGGCGATAATCTGGCGGCTCTCTGTCGCCAAACTGCGGTACTCATCCAGCTCTTGGCTG
>LLEO01000166.1_pt1 | contig 10877 bp, 14 predicted proteins | sample 595861 | NCBI WGS metagenome assembly LLEO01 (sample SAMN02919315, study PRJNA255460) | bioreactor metagenome | biome: chemostat; feature: culture 2012_25.1; material: sediment; isolation source: day35 25degC chemostat 2012 inoculated with Wadden Sea sediment taken from... | place: Germany: Bremen ... | reverse complement strand
AAAAACACAACCGATGCACTAATTGCGCGCATTGACCAAAAAAGCGCGCCAGATAAGGCGCTGCACCGGTTAATCGAATCTGCGTTCAAATCGGGTGAAAAGCTAGAACGGGCAGTGCGCTCTTGGGCGACAGTAGATGAATTTGTGGGCAAAAAAGTAGATGAAGTTGATCAAAAACGTATCAAATATGCACGTGATCTTTTGGTGAAGTCAGGTGTTGATGATGCCGACGCGAGACTCGGGCAAAACTGCTCTACTGGGCCTCTATTGGACGTTTGATGATGCCAACACCGAACTTACATAGCTTCTCCCAGCAAGAAGTATCACGCTTGACCGACCATTTACTGTCTAGCTAGCCTTTGGTCAAAATCTCATCATGATTGCAAATTTCATCGTTTCACGCCAATGGGTAGCGCTGCTATGTTGAAAGTCTTTCGCAATGAATCTGATAGGCAGGCAGAAGGTCCGTGGCATGATAACAATGTTCGGCGCTTCGAATTCTAGCAAATAGGATAACCTACATGCGACGCAGAGATTTTCTAAGATTGGCTTGCTTGAGCGTTGTGTTGACGACGACACCAAAAGCAATTGCCGGACAAAGAAATAAAAAAGTGCTCGTCGTGGGGGCGGGGTTGGCCGGGCTTTCAGCAGCGCAAAAACTGCAATCTGCAGGCTATGAAGTTTTGATTTTAGAAGCCCGCGATAGGGTCGGCGGGCGAGTTTGGACCAGCACTAAGTGGCAGGATGCGCCGCTTGATATGGGCGCAAGCTGGATCCACGGGGTCGAGGGTAATCCACTTACGGCGCTGGCAAATAACATTGGCGCGCGCCGGATGGAAACCCGAGGTGAGAATTCAATAACCTATAAAACGAACGGCGAGCCTCTCAGCGAACGCGAACAGGCAGAGCTTAATGCCCTGCGTGAAGAGTTGGCGCAAGCGGTGTATTTGGCGCAGGATGCGGACGATGATCGTTCTTTACTAAAGGTAGCCGAGCAATTCGCGGATGAACATCGCGCCACGCCAGAAATAAGGCGAATGATTAGTTTCATCCTCAATGGCGCTATCGAACATGAATATTCAGGACCCGCTGACCGGCTTTCCGCATATTGGTTTGACAACGACGAAAGTTTTGAAGGTGAAGACGCCCTATTTGTAAATGGTTTTCAGGAAATAACCAATCATCTTGCGACAGGGCTCGATATTCGACTTGGGCAAATTGTGGAGCAAATTCATTGGCGCGAATCCCCCGCTTCAAGTTGTTACCAACTCGGGGGTTTTTGAAGCAGATCATGTTCTGGTCACTTTGCCCTTAGGCGTGCTGCAGGCTGGCTCAGTTGAATTTGAACCTGCACTGCCGCAGAAAAAGCAGGAGGCAGTCGAAAAACTAGGCATGGGTGTGCTCAACAAATGCTATTTGCGTTTTGATCGTGTCTTTTGGCCTGAGAATACAGATTGGCTGGAGTATATTTCAGCAAAGCACGGCGAGTGGACAGAATGGGTTAGCTTTCGTCACCCGCATGGCCAGCCGATATTGCTTGGATTTAACGCCGCGCGCTATGGCAGGGCGATCGAGCAGGAGAGCGATTCCAAAATCGTGGGCAGCGCAATGCAAACCTTGCGAAAGATTTTTGGCGCCAATATCCCTGACCCGACTGATTATCAACTCACCCGATGGGCAAGTGATCCTTCGCCCAAGGCTCCTATTCCTACAATGCACTAGGCAGTGAGCCGGAACATCGCGTGCAACTCGCAAAGTCTCATGAGGGGTTATACTTTGCTGGCGAAGCGACAAGCGCCCGCTATTTTGGAACGACGCATGGCGCGTTTCTTTCTGGCTTGGCAGCGGCTTCCACATTAATGGCCAACGACTATTCCTAGCAAACTATTTCAGTATGGGACGATGCACGATCTGATACCGAATATCGTTCTTTATGGATGAGGTGTGATTGGAACTTTTGTGTCTACACAGCATTTAGAGAATAAAAGCTGCTGACGTCGCGCCGGTTCTTTGCGAGAATTGTTGTGGAGACACCCTTGGGTGCGTCATATCTAAAATTCGAATTTGACGAGGCAAATTGCCCCAATCTCCCATCCAAATAAGGTCGTACGTGCCCGAGGCACCAAAAGGTAAAAACCGCCTCAAATGGTGGGGGCCGGGTATCTTGTGGGCGATCTCTTCGGTGGGATCTGGCTCGATCCTTTTCACCCCGCGCGTTGGCTCGGAATACGGTTATGTCTTTCTTTGGCTGTTGTTGTCAGTGTGTTTTCTTATGTGGATCATGATCCGAGAAGCTGGGCGCTTTTCCGTAGTAACAGGGCGCACGGTTTTGGATGGGTTTAGCACCCTGCCGGGCCCGCGCAATTGGCGCTATGGTTGATCTTTTTGCCACAACTTTTTGCCGCGTCGGTTGGTGTGGCCGGGCTTTCCGCTTTGGCGGGCAGCGCCCTGAAAAGCATTTTACCCGGTGGATTGAGCTTCTGGTCTATCGTGTTGCTTTGGGCATCAGTGTGTCTTGTGGGCTTCGGCGGCTATAAGTGGGTGTCCCGTGTCGCGCAAGTTTTTGCGTTGATCATGGTCGCCGTCACCTTTGCTGCAGCGATACAATCACGGCCAGACATGCACGCTTTTGCAGCGGGTTTGGTGCCTAAGATCCCTAATAATTTGGATGTCCCCTTCATTTTACCCTGGGTTGGCACCATTCTCGCCGGTTCGATGGGGATTCTTTGGTATTCCTATTGGGTGAGCACTAAGGGGGTATGGTGGCACAGTTGACGATTTGCAAAAGGGGCGAAAATGTAGATGATGAGGTGGATCAAGGCGAAGGGCGCACTGAAAAGGACTATTATGTTGCGATAAAAAGTTTGAAAGCTTGGATGCGCACCATGTCTAACACTGCGTTGATCGGTGTATTGATTGGCACCCTAACCATTACAAGCTTTTTGGTGTTGGGCGTGGAGTTGCTGAAGCTGAGGGCGTTGTGCCTTCCGGCGTTGACGTCGCCCTACAACTCACAAAATTGCTCTCCGAGATTTGGGGCACATTGGCTACTGGCTAATGATGATGGCGATCGTTGTCATTTTAGGTGGAAGTGTGATCGCAATCAGGATGGGTGGGCGCGTTCCTTCGCTGATATCACCTTGCTTCTCCCGCTAGAGGGACATCAGATTAGTGACGACGCGCGCAAGGATGAGCTGACGACCCCAAAATGGATGCAGCCCATGGTATTTTGGCGTTCCGCAAAAATGGGCCGGCGACAAGCGCTTAAAATCTTTTATTTGGTCAGCATAACTGGTGTTGCTTCAACCACACTCATACTAGCAATTGGCGATCCCGTTAAAATCATGTCTTTTTCGGGCGTCATTGCCGCGGTGCACACCCCCTTTATTGTGTACACTACATTTGCCCTCAACTTGAATTTGCCGGATGGCTTGCGGCCCAGCCTCGTCACAAACATTTTGATGGTGTTGGCCGGACTATTCTACACCGTCTTTATGATGCTTTATCTCGTGAATTTTTGGGCTTCGGCGTGTAAGTCAATGCGAAATTGTTTCATCGCATCCATATTGCTGCGATGCGACACGAAAACGCGGTTGGTGAGGGCAATTACAATGAGCTTGGTGGCTGGGTCAACCCATAAGGATGTACCTGTAAATCCTGTATGACCGACGGCGTCTTCGGGGAAGTTTGGGCCGCACGAGCAAATGGCTTTTTGCGGGTCGTTGTACTCAAACCCGAAAGTGCGTGGCGTGAGGTTAGGCCAATTGCCATTTTTAAAAATCAACGGGTCTGCCCGCTCAAGGAGGTTCAGCGCAATTAAGTGCAAATCTTGTGCCGTTGAGAACAGGCCGGCATTGCCCACATTTCCACCCAATAACCGCGCTGTGCTATCATTCACCATGCCACGCACAAAGCCGCCGGCCCGAATGTCGGGGACCGTGGGCACGATTGGGGGCAAACTGCGACTGGCTGCAAGCGGTGAAAATAGGCTGTGCGTCAGTCCCAAAGGGCGTGCGATCATTTCGTCAAAAGCTCGATCCAACGGCTTTCCGGTCACGTTTTCTATGATTTTGCCCCAAGAGCAAATAACCAAGACAGGAATAAACCATTTGTGTGCCCGGCGCATAGGTGAGCTTCATGTCAAAAAGCATTTGCCACGCGGTGTCGGCTTGATCCGTTCGTTTTGCCAACGGTGCGTCTGCTGGTAGGCCAGATTGGTGCAACGCAAGCTGCCTAATGGTGATGGGTCGGTCACCTGCTGCCTTGAATTGCGGCAAATATTCGACCACTCGAGCGTCAGGGTTGAGATCACCATGACGCACCAATTGCACAAGTATGTTGGCTGTGGCCAGCGGCTTTGTGAGCGAAGCCAAATCGAACAATGCGCCTTTTTTGAGGGGGGGCAATGTCGCTCCCTTCCATATAGCCATATGCTTCGTGCAGCAGCACGTGCTGACCGTGAGCCAGAAGCACTTCACCACATGGGAAGGCGCCGCTGGCTCTATATTGCTCGACCAAGCTGTTGATGCTTCGCATGTTTTCTTACTTGATGGCCCCGGCCGTCATGCCCGCGATAAAGCGACGAGACTGCACGATAAAGACCAACATGATCGGCAAGGCTGCCAAGGTAAGGCCAGCATAAAGCACCCCATAATTCACCGAATATTCGCCAAAGAATGCGGTCAGCCCTTGCGCCAACGTCTTCCATTCTGGCGATTGAATAAAGATCAGCGGAAAGAAGAAATCATTCCAGATTGGCACCGCATTATAAATGCCGGCAATAACCATGGCCGGTGTGATCAGCGGCACCATAATTTCCACCATAATGCGGAATTCACTGGCCCCATCCATACGGGCACTATCTTCCAGTTCAGAGGGCAGCGATCGCAAAAAGCCGGTCATGATAAATACGGTGGCGGGCAAGGACATGGCCGTATAAATGCAGATCAAGCCCAAAAGATTGTCCACCAAACCAAGGGCCTTTAGCTGGATAAATAGGGGGATAATGGCCAACCGCAACGGCAGCATTAACCCGCTGAGGAAAAACAGCGTGATCATAATATTACCGCGGAATTTATACCGCGACAAAGCATAGGCAGCCATGGTGCCCACCACCAACAAGACCAAAACCGACAAGCCGGTCACAATGGTGGAGTTGATGAAATAGCGCGGCACGTTTGTTTCGTTCCAGATCACTGCAAAGTTCTGCAGGCTAAAGCTTTGCGGTAAACCAAAGGGAGACCCGAAAATCTCCTTATTGGTTTTGAACGACGACAGCGCCATCATAATGATCGGATAGAGCATGATCACAGCGTTGGCGCCCAAAAAGATATGCATGAGCCAAGTGCCGAGATCGCTGGGTTTTTTTGTAAATTGTGCTCATGGGTTAACTCAGCTCCACTTCGCGGCTGGTGAGATAGCGCGTGGCGATCGTCGAGAAGGTGAAAATGAAGATAAAGATTAGCACAGCAAGTGCAGAGCCTGTGCCGAAGTCTGAATTGCCAGCGCTAACCGATCCAAAGGCGGTGCGGTAAAACAGCAGGCCCAACATATCGGTTGAATAAGAGGGTGAGCCTTCAAGACCGCCCATAATATAAGGAATTTCAAACCAGTTGAACGAACCAATAAAGGTCAAGACAACAATGATGGTGACCGCTGGGGCCATCAAGGGGCCAAATAATATCGCGGGCGATCATCCATTCGCTCGCGCCATCAAGACGCGCTGCCTCGATCAGATCCTTTGGAATGCGGTGAATTGCAGCGAGGAAAACAAGGGTTGGAAAACCCACCCAGTGCCAGGCATTCACCAAAATCATTGCGCCCAACGCGGTTTCTGGCATGCCCAACCAAGGCATCGCCCAATCGCCCAAGCCCACTTGGCGCAGCAAGGTATTCACCAAGCCAAAGATCGGGTTGAGGAACAATTTCCACTGGAAGCCAATGATCACAGTCGACAAAATCACCGGCAGAAAAAACGCAATTTGATAAAAGCGATAGCCTTTCGGTTCCCGCGCCAGAAACAGCGCCAAAATTAGGGCCAGCCCGTTTTGCACAATCATTAGTGCGATAAACACTTTTACATTGTTTAAAAACGCATTGATCAAAAACTTATTATTACGTGGGTTAAACAATACCTCTTGGAAATTGGCGAGGCCAATAAACTCACCACGCACCAGCCCGTCCCAATCATAAACCGAATACCAAACAGCTGAGGCCATCGGCAAAAAGACAAAAGTGAGCAAAATCGCAATGGCGGGGAACAACAAGAATGCAATCCACAATTTGCGGAGATTGCGGCGTTGCTTTACGGCGTTTTCATACGCTAAATTGGATGCAGTTTCGGTGTGCGCCATGGGCTTATCCATCAATTTCAATGCGTTGCTCATCCGGCCCGAACAAATGACAATTATTCAAATTAAAGCCGACTTCAATTTGCTCACCTGATTGCACGTCCAGATCGCCTGCGTGGTGGATGATCATGTTTTCATCACGGGACGAGCGCAAATACACATAGGTTTGGGGCCCCGAGACGCTCGACAGCGGTCACGCCGCCAGTCATCGTGCCATCACCTTTGCGATTGGGCTGCAGATCTTCTGGGCGTACGCCCAAATCAATTTTGTCGCCCACTTTTAGGTCAGCGGCGCTTGTAAACTGAAATTGCACGCCATTTTCTAGCTGAACATCACAGATGCGGCCCGTCATCTTCATCACCCTGCCTTCAAAAAAAAGTTCATGGCAGGAGAGCCAATGAAGCCAGCGACGAATTTGTTGGCGGGTTTATTGAACAGATCAAGCGGTGCACCCACTTGTTCGATGTTCCCTGCGCGCATCACCACAATCTTGTCCGCCATGGTCATGGCTTCCACCTGATCGTGCGTCACGTAAACCATCGTGGATTGCAATTGCTTGTGCAGATTGGTCAGCTCCAGTCGCATTTGCACACGCAATTTCGCATCAAGGTTCGACAAAGGCTCATCAAACAGGAAAACGCTTGGGTCGCGCACAATGGCACGGCCAATGGCCACGCGTTGGCGTTGGCCGCCCCGAAAGTGCTTTTGGCCTGCGATCCAGCAATTCGGTAAGCTGCAAAATCTCGGCTGCCGCGCGCACCTTTTCATCAATTTCTTGCTTGCTCTTTTTCGCGACCTTTAGGGCATAGGACATGTTTTGATAGACGCTCATATGCGGGTATAACGCGTAAGATTGGAACACCATGGCCAAACCACGGCGCGCAGGCGGTAAATGGTCAACGCGCACGCCATCAATATAGATTTCGCCAGATGTTAATTCTTCCAGCCCAGACATTAGGCGCAGCAAAGTTGATTTGCCGCAGCCGGAGGGGGCCAACAAAAACCACAAATTCATTGTCTTCAACCGACATATTTGCGCCATGAATAACCGGGGACACCGCCAAATTGCTTAGTCACGTTGCGCAGTTCAATTTGAGCCATGGAATTTGCCTTGAAATTTGGTTGATTTTTATGCCGGTTGGGTTGTGCCAGAAACATGGACCAAAGGGGCGTGCCCCTTTGGTCGCGCATTGTCATTCAGCTTATTCAGCTGTTTTAATGCCTTCATTGATCTCAGCTGCAACTTCAGCAGCGGACTTTTTGCCGGTGAACAATTCTTGCAAGCCGTTTTGCAACAAGCTTGAACCGGTTGGCTTGTTAAAGCGATAGGCCACCAACATGATATATGGGGTTGCCTCAGCGTGGAATGCGGAAACTTTGGCCAACATTGGGTCAGAAATTTCAGCACCGTCAACCGCTGGCACGTTTGCCAATTTATCGGTGAGCATTTGTGCAAAGGGCTGCGTCGCTGTGAATTGGATAAACTTGAGCGCTGCCTCTTTGTTTTCAGAAGCCGCGTTCACGCCATAGCCACCGTCGAGCCATGTGGCCACCATGCGCGGGCCGCCTGCTTCAGCAGCAGGGCCTGGCATAATGTCAAAATTAACGCCTGCATTCACAAAGGTTGGGATGTCGAATGAACCACCCACAAACATTGCGGCTTGGCCAACATTGAACAATTGCTTCATGGTCGCATAGTCAACGCCTTCATAGCCCTGCGGCATGAATTCTTTGAGCGCTGAAAACTTTTCCAAGGCGTTTACAAAACGCTCGTCTTCAAAGTCGGTGGCGCCTGATGTGACTTCACCAAAGAAATCTTTGCCATAAAAGTTTGGCAAGAATGCACCAGACATAATTTCCATGGTCCACGCATCGGCAAGGCCGTTAGCCAAGGGGATCACGCCGGCATCTTTAAACTTTTGCGACGCTGCCAAAAACTCATCCCATGTTTCGGGCAAGGCAACATCATGCTCTTCAAACAAATCTTTATTGTAAAAAAACAACGATTGTTTGAGAGGCGAAAGGCACCGCATATACGTGCCCATCAGCGCGCAACGTTGTGCCCAAAAGCTCGTCTGCACTTAAGGCAGATAAGTCAATTTTGCCGTCCAGCGGCTCCAAATATCCAGGCGCTGCAATTGCTTCAAGTGAGCCATATGAGCGGGTGTGCATGATATCTGGGCCAGCGCCGCCAGCCAAAGCTGTGGTCAAAATGGTGTTGTAGCTGGTGGCTTCATGTGCCGTGAAGGTGACTTTAATATCAGGATTTTGTTCTTCGAAAGCCGCAATAATTTCGTTGTAGGCTTTCACGTCTTCTTGACGCCACGACCAAAAGTCGAGTTCTGTTTGCGCTAGTGCTGTACCTGCATAAGCAAATGTTGCCAGGCCAAGTACCGCCGTGCTGGCGATTTTACGAATTGATTTCATCTTCGGTTCCCTCCCTCAAAATGATGTTTGGCGATTTGGGATGCCAATTGCTGGGGTGAAGAGAAAGGTCAACAGCCCGGCCCTCAAGTCATTAGTTTTGAATTCATATTTCAAAACCTTTGGCCTAAGCGTCGTTTGGAGCTGCCTATTCCTCCTGCTAGGAATATTAAATTCTAAAATGACAATGTCAATAATAAAAAATCACAGGCAGGAGGATTGTGGAATAACCTATTTTATTCTGTTCACCAGTTTTTGGCTGTCTTGAATTTTAGTGGGGCATATCTTCAGCCCGCTGTGCGGACAAAATAAATAAAAGGTCGGTAATGGTCAGTTGTGCGGTGCGCGTTGCAATGGAAGAAGAGCGCACCAGATTTTCGCTAGCGACACATTGCAAAACTTTTTCATGGGCTTGCGGCGTGACGTTCGCCGTGGGCCCAACCAGATAGATGGTGGGCACATGGCTTTGGCGCGCATAGTCGCTGCGACTAAAATCTCTTTTGATTTGCCAGAATAGGAAATTAAAAACAGCAAATCGTTTTCATCGAACCGCGCCAAATTCGCCAGATGCACATGGGCGTCGGTGCCTTGAATAACTGCTTTGCCGAGTTTGGTCAGCTTGGAGGCAAAATCTGCGGCCACAAGCGCCGAGCCGCCAACGCCCAAAATGATGATTCGGTTGGCGCGGCTCAACACATCTACGGCTTCACCAAGGGATTCGCTGCTGTTGCCCTTCAGGGTTTCAGACAATGCGGCGACCTTGGAATTATACATTTTCTGCGCCACTTCGCTCAACGGATCGTCTTTAAAAATATCGCCGTGAATCTGTTCAACATCTTGCGTGCGGGCTACATCGGCGCTCAATGCAATTTTGAGCGCAGGAAAGCCAGACAAGCCAACTTTTTTGCAAAACTTGATAATGCTGGATTGGCTCACACCGCACTGTTTGGCTAAATCTTGCGAGGTCATGATCGTGACCTGCGACGGGTCGTTTAAAATCCATTGGGCGATGCGCTGCTCGTTTTGCGATAGATCCTCAAGCACGGCATTGAGGTGTGAAATCAAATTCTGAGCATTTCGCATTTGTTCGGCGCTTTCGTTTCTTGCAATTTTGATTCAAGCGTGCAAAAAGCACATCGAAGAATAATAAATTCTTGACGTAAAAATTTTAGGAATACATAATTCCAATCATGACTGCTGACCATAACAAACTCGCCAAAGATAATCTATTGCTTCTGTCAACAACCCTTGAGGGATTGGCATCGGAGGGCAATAATATACGTTCAGAACGGCTGGACGAAATGTCTGCGCTTGAAATTGCGCAACTTATGAACAGTGAAGACCAAACCGTTGCCACAGCTGTGCAAGCGGTGTTGCGCCGGTGGCCCAAGCCATTGATGCTGCTCACCAAGCGTTGCAGGCTGGCGGACGCATCATTTATGTCGGCGCGGGCACCAGCGGGCGCCTAGGCGTGCTGGATGCGTCGGAAATTCCGCCTACATTTTCTGCACCACCTGATCTTTTCCATGCGCTCATCGCGGGCGGTCAGCCAGCGATATTCCAAGCGCAGGAGGGTATTGAAGATGATCGGATGCAGGGCGCGCTGGACTTGCATGTGGCCCAAGTGGGTGAGCATGATGTTGTAATTGGCCTGGCTGTTTCGGGCCGCACGCCCTATGTTTTGGCCGCTATGGAAGAAGCGAAAAAGCGCGGCGCCACCACTGTTGGTCTTTCATGCAATCGCGGCAGCGCGCTGGAAAAACAGGTGGATATTGGCATTACGCCAGAAGTTGGCCCCGAAATTCTTTCGGGATCCACCCGCCTTAAATCTGGCACCGCCCAAAAGATGGTGCTGAACATGATTTCCACGGGCGCTATGGTGCGTTTCGGCAAATGCTACCAAAATCGGATGGTCGATCTAAACGTCACCAACGAAAAACTGCGGGCGCGCGCCGTAAATTTGGTTCGTGAATTAACCCAGGCAGAAAAAGAATTGATTTTACAGGCCTTGGTGGATGCAGATTGGGACGTTAAAGTCGCTATATTGATTTGTGAAACAGGTAAAGATGCCGCCGCTGCGCGCGCTTTGATAGATCGGGCAG
>LLEO01000165.1_pt1 | contig 10927 bp, 14 predicted proteins | sample 595861 | NCBI WGS metagenome assembly LLEO01 (sample SAMN02919315, study PRJNA255460) | bioreactor metagenome | biome: chemostat; feature: culture 2012_25.1; material: sediment; isolation source: day35 25degC chemostat 2012 inoculated with Wadden Sea sediment taken from... | place: Germany: Bremen ... | reverse complement strand
AATCAATTGGCCAACAAATTGCTGGCACCCCATGATTTAACGCTGCAGCAATGGGTGGTGCTGAGTGCCCTGTGGCAACATGACGGGATGAGCGTGGGCACCTTGTGTCAATTCAGCAATAATGCATTGCCCGCCATGTCCCGGCTTACGGACCGCATGGAATTAGCGGGCTGGTTGGAAAAGCGGGTGAACGCCAAGGATAAGCGCGCGACACAATTATTCTTGACCGCTAAGGGCGAGAGCAAGCGCACGCTTTCGACATTCTATCTTCAAATCAATCAGATCTTAATGACGGGCATGGATGACGGTGAGCAGAAAATGCTTTTTGATCTCTTGGCGCGTTTGCATGATAATGCAGCCAACGGGGATCCTAGCCGATTCCGAAGAGTAAGATTTGACATTGGGGCAGGGCCAGAATGACACGTAGGAAACAAGCAGTTGTGGTGGTGCACGGCATGGGCGAACAGCGCCCCATGGGCACCATGCGCACCATTGTCGACGCCCTGTGGACCACGGATGAAACCATTGCGCTGGATGACCCGCAAAATAGCGATGAAGACGGCAATAAAAGCTGGATCGTGCCGGACATCAAAACCGGTAGCCATGATTTGCAGCGCATCACCACGCCCGCCATGCAGGATGGGTGCCGCACTGACTTTTTTGAATTTTATTACGCCGACATTTTGGATAATGCGAAACTGAAAAATCTTTGGCGCTGGTTGATGCGCGTGATCAAGGTGCGGCCCGAATATGTGTTGGAGCGCATGGTTTGGCCCTGGACCGCGCTTTGCTTTCTGGTGGTTTTGATTTTGTGGGTGATGTTCAGCGTTGTGTTTTTGGGCGTGGCCACACAATTTGACATTGATTTCTGGTCTGAAGCCGCCAAACAAGCGCGGTTCAGCGTGCCAGGAGTCAGCTTTTTGGGGTTGGTCTGCCTGGCCTGATGATCATGGTGGCCGCGCGCATAAACTCTTTGCGCTGGCTGTTGCGATGGCCAAGCTATGCGTTGATTGGGTTGGTGACCTACTATCTTATTTTCCTCACAGAGGATTTGACCCTGCGCACGCTGGTGGTGAGTTTTACCATTTTGCTGTCCATCGCCACCTCGTTGATTTTTCTGCCCTATCTGGGAGATGTTGCCGGCTATTTGGGGGCACATCCGGATACTGTGGCCGGGCGACATTTGGTGCGCGATCGAGGGTTGCAATTGCTGCGGCGTCTGCATGAAGACCCTGCCTATGAGCGGATCGTCATTGTGGCGCACTCGCTGGGGTCTGTGGTGGCTTACGACATCTTGCACCTGTTGTGGGAGGAGCTGGGGCCGACCAACGAAAATCCGCCGGGCAAGCAGGTGCGGCAGGCGCTGGCCAATTATGACCATTTGGTGCTGGAGCTGAACCAAAAATATGGCATCAAGCGGTGGTCTGATCAGGATTTGCAGCGCTATTGTGCGGCGCAATCGAATGTGTCAGACGCCATTCGTGCGCAGGGCACCGTGCCGCGTAAAGATGGTCGCAAAAGCAATGCCTACTGGAAAATCACTGACTTTATCACCGCAGGGTCGCCGCTGAGCCACGCACAATTTTTACTGGCGCGCGGCGCGGTCAACTTTGGCAAACTGAAAAAAAGAACGGTTGTTTCCCACTTCACCGCCACAAGTGTTCAACGATGATTTTGGCGTGCTTTATTCCAACGACCCCATCGACTTTGCCGCGGACAAACCGATCCCGAAAACGCGTACGGAATGGGGCAGTGGATGCAAAGAACGCCTATGCCCATCACGGGGGCCGTGTTTTCTGCGGTGCGGTGGACTAATTTTTATGATGAGCACAACCCCTTCTTCTTCTGGCAAGGTGATGTGTTGGGCGGGCCTTTGCGCGGCGCTGGGCGGTTCGGTCAGGGCATTCTCGACCAGAATGTTGAGATGACTTATGAGCGCTTTGGCACCAAATCCCGGTTTGTCACACACACCCTTTACTGGACGGATACAGATCCGAAAAAGGATCGCGTGAGCTCCAATGTGCGGCTGATGCGGGATGCAGTGAACTTGAAAGGTGAATGATGAGGTCTGATACTATAAAGGGGACCTTTATATGATTTTTAGAACCTTTGTGCGCCTCGCTTGCGCCGTGTTCGTTTGTGTGGCTGCAATATCGCCAGCCTCCGCTGAAGTATGCGATACAGCGCCCTCAAAAAAGATTTGCTATGCCGAATTCCCTTTTCAAGACAGGTGTGGGCCTCTTACTGATAGCTATGCCGCATACCCGGTTGAACCACAATTTGATTTGGTTTTTGAAAAGTCACCGCGCATCATCAAAGATGCGTTTTGTGCCGTGGATGAAATTCGAGTTGTGAAGAATTATCACCTGACGGGCACTGTTGCATTTGTGCGTGGTACCACGATCTATTTTGATCGGCAGAAGCTGTTCTATTTGCTTTTAAGGAAAAATGAGGAGGCTCTTCCGCCAACGCAATATCGATGGACTTGGTTGAGTGATGAATCCCGTTATTTCGAAGATGGCAGCGACCTTGAGATGGTCCTGAAATTTACAGAGCCGAACATCTGGGGTTTAAGATATTCGTTTGCCAGCGTGCTTATTCATGAACTGGGCCACATCATCGATACCAATGCGGCCTTTAATAGTCGGCCGAATTTGGGGTTCTTCCATTGTGAGTTTGCGCACCAAGCGTTGAATAAGTCTGACTATCAATCGCGAAACGCCCTTGCCGGTTATGAAGCCATATTCTCCGATATTTTGGGCGTTGGAGAATCCAGCGAAAGACTGCGTGATCTTGATGAGGCTGGGTTCAACTCTTTTTATGGGCGCAACAATCAGTTTGAAGATTTTGCCGAGTTGTTTGCCGCTTATATCATGCTGGAGCATTTTGGGGTGTCGTACAGCATTACCAAACAGGACGAGGCCTTGTTTGATTTGGTAACACATTTCCAGCAGCCCGCTTTGCAGCGCAAACTGAACATTGTGGAATCGATTGTGAATTATCATAATTTGACTGAAGCAGAGCGTCAGGCGTTTCAAGCCGATATGCTGGCATGTCGGGGTGATTTTACGCCTAGCGCATTGCCGATAAACGGTAAGTGACGCGCGTCAACATAAGCCAGCTGCGATTTGTCAGCCTCTTTCAAACCGCTTAGGCTAGGGCAACGAATCACGGAGCTTCTATGTCCAAAAAAATAAAAATCGACCTCTTTTCAGACCCGGCCTGTCCGTGGTGTTTGGTGGGGGCTAACCCGTTTTGATCAGGCGTTGAAACGCCTTGATCCAGATGTGGAGCTGGAACTGACCCATCACGCCTATTTGCTGGACCCGAACACCCCTGAAGGCGGCGAAAATGCTCGACAGGTGCTGGAATTGAAATATGGCCAAGCGCCAGATGATATGTGGGACCGTCTGGAAGAAGAGGCAAGAAAGCCGGCCTTGAGTTGGATATGCGCAAGCAAGAAACGCGTTACCCGACACAGCGGGCGCAGATTTTGATTGCCATCGCCAAAGAGAAAGACAAGCAGCAGGATATTGCACTGGCCCTTAGCCGCGCCAATTATTTGAAAGCTGTTGATATTTCAGATCCAGATTTCCTGGCCGATTTGGCGGAAGTGCATGGCTTCGATCGCGCGGAGACTTTTGAGCTCGTCCAACGCGAAGACTTAAAGGCGCACATTGAAAAAGCGGCGGCTGACGCCAGCAAGCAAGGCGTGCAGGGTGTGCCCTTCTTTATCTTTAATGAGCAATATGCCATGTCCGGCGCGCAGCCAGACGAAGTGTTCGATCAAGTGTTTGCCCAGCTCATTTCAGGTGAGCCGATGCCGCAGCCTGATCAACCTGCCTAAACACAAAAACGCCGCTCAAAAGAGCGGCGTTTTTAATTCTTAGCAAAAGGCGTAAATCTTAGCGACCGCCGACGAGGCCTTCGCGTTGAGCGCGTTTACGCGCCAACTTGCGTGCCCGACGAATGGCTTCAGCCTTTTGACGTGCCTTTTTCTCAGAAGGCTTTTCATAGTAGTTACGCAACTTCATCTCACGAAATACACCTTCGCGTTGAAGTTTCTTTTTCAGAGCCCGAAGAGCTTGATCTACATTGTTATCGCGAACGACTACTTGCACGCGCTACACCGCCTTTAAATCGTTGTTAAAATCAGGCATCGGCCAACAGACTGCCGACGCGAGCTGGACCATCCAGCCATCGTTGGCGTGGTGAATAGCAAATTGAATCGCTTTTGTCCAGCGAGCGTCGCGGTTTTTGCCGTTAAAATTAGCGCTTTTTGGGGGAAATCTGATTGATGTGGCCCAGCTTGCGGCCCTCGCGCACTTCATATTTGCCATAATGGTGCACCATAGTGTGGGGCGCGGGTGCGGCGGTGACCTGTTCGATGTCATTGCCGAGCAGATTGGTCATCACCACGTCGGTGTGACGCGCCGGGTCGCCCAAGGGCCAATTTGCGATGGCACGCATATGTTGTTCGAACTGTGAGATCAGGCATGCGGCTTCTGTCCAATGGCCTGAATTGTGCACCCGAGGGGCGATTTCGTTGACCACCAGATGGTCATTTGCATCGGTGACAAAAAACTCAACGCCCATGACGCCCACATAGTCTAAAGCGTTGGCGATTTTTGTGGCCGCGTCCAATGCATTTTGCTTAACATCGTGCGAGATTTTGGCCGGTACGGTGCTGGTGTGCAATATGGCGTTTTGGTGCACATTTTCAGCCGGATCATAGGCTGCGGTTTCACCGCTGGCGGTGCGCGCAATAATCACGGATATCTCGCGATCAAAGCTGACAAAACCTTCGAGTACACACGGGTTATCGCCAAGCTGCTTAAAAGCTCCGGCGACATCTTCTGGCTTGCGCAAAAACATTTGGCCTTTGCATCATAGCCAAAACGGCGGGTTTTCAGAACAGCGGGCAAGCCAATGGTTTGAACCGCACTTTCCAACTCTGCTTGGCTTTCCACATTGGCGAAGGGGGCGACAGGTACGCCGGCCTTTTCAATGAAGGTCTTTTCCGTGAGGCGGTCCTGCGCCGTGGCGAGGGCCTTTGTGCCTGGCGCCAACGGCACGCCAAACTCAAGGATTGCTTCTGCGGTTGGTGCGGGCACATTTTCAAACTCATAGGTGACCAGATCAACAGCTTCGGCAAAAGCCTTCAGCGCCTTGCGATCTTCATATAAAGCCACGGTTTTATGGGGTGTGACCTCAAATGCTGGGCTTTGAGGATCCGGGCAATAGATATGGACCTTTAGTCCCAATTTATGGGCAGCGAGGGCAAGCATGCGCCCTAATTGTCCGCCACCGAGAATGCCAATGGTTGCGCCGGGCTGCAGCTGTTGGGTCATGATTACTCGTCTGTTGGAAACTCGTTGACGGCTTGTGTGCGCGCTTTGCGATATTCGATCAAGCGTCGCGGGCCTCTTCATCAAACAGGGCGATCACCGCCGCAGCCAAAAGCGCGGCGTTGGTGGCGCCTGCTTGGCCAATCGCCAGTGTGCCGACCGGGATGCCAGCGGGCATTTGAACGATTGAATAAAGGCTATCCAAACCCGATAGGGCCTTGGATTGCACAGGGACGCCAAACACAGGCAAGTGGGTGAGCGCGGCGACCATGCCGGGCAAATGTGCAGCGCCGCCTGCACCCGCAATGATGGTTTTGAACCCTAAATCCTCGGCGGATTTGGCAAATTCATACATGCGGTCTGGGGTGCGGTGCGCCGAAACGATGCGCGCTTCATATTCAATGCCGAGCTGGTCAAGTGTGTCTGCGGCATGGCGCATGGTGGCCCAATCAGATTGAGATCCCATAACGATGGCAATTGGCGGGTTGGTTGGCATTTCAGCCCCTCGCTAAATGTCAAAAAGGGCGTTTAGCCTAATAAGGGGCACTTTGCAAGCGTTAGCGGCAGCGCACGTGTCGTTCTTTAGGCGATAATGTCGGGAATTACATATTGTTCGAGATGAATGATTCGGTCTTTGATCGCGAGTTTTTTCTTTTTCAACCGTTGAAGCATCATCGCATCTTGGCATCCAGTGGAGGTCAACGCGTTGATCGACGCGTCCAAATCCTTATGCTCTTGGCGCTTGGCGGCGAGCTCTGCCCCCATTTTCGCTTTTTGTTCGGTGGTTAAATGCATCATGACAGAAAGACCGTCTGTTCGGTTGTTACGCAATACGAGGGGTATTTTACCTCATATTTCAATTGATTGCACTGTGTTTTAACAAAGGGGTAAAAAAATAGCGAAAATCGCCACAAAATTGCCATTGGACAGGCCATAATTTTTTTGTCACACTTCCAAAGTTCATAAGAGAAAGGAAGACTTCATGACCACTACTTCCCACCTCAACGCGCTCGAGCGGCGACATGCATCATTGGATGAGCAAATTCATCAAGAGATGCAAAGACCGGCACTGGACGAACTTCGGATCGGTGAACTAAAGCGCAAAAAGCTCGAGTTAAAAGACGAGATGTCGAAGTTGCAGGGACAGACGCGGCAGTAACAGTGTAAATGTAAGTTTAATTCATTAAGGTGTTTGGATGAATGAAGGCCTCGGGACCTCCCGCGGCCTTTTTGTTTATATGAACGCCATCACACCGTCATAGACAAGTTTAAGCCCCAGGATGAACGCCAGAATATAGGCGATATTGTAAAATAACTTGGCATTGATCCGCTTGACCAAAAAGATGCCAATGGCCATGCCCACTGCGGCAACAGGCAACAAGCTAACGGCCAACGTCAGATTAGAAATTGATAATTGTCCCAACGCTGCATATGGAATCAGTTTGACCAGATTAACCGTGGTGAAAAAGATCACAGTGGTGCCGGCATAAAGCACAGGTGCTAGCCTTTGGGGCAGCATGTAAATTTGAAATGGCGGGCCGCCGGTGTGACTGACAAAGCTGGTGAACCCAGCTAGCGATCCCCAGAACCAGCCCCAGGGCTTGGACGGCTTCTGGTCGGGTAAAGCTTGGCGCAGCGGCAACCATGCGTCTAAGCAGAATGTGATGGTGACGATGCCGATCATCAGCCGTACCATGGCTTCTGTGATAAAGGCATAAAACACCCACCCCAACACAATGCCAACAATGGCGGCAGGCAGCAAAATACGAATGTTGGGCCATGATACCTGCTTGCGGAGCGCGACGAAACCGATCGCATCCATAAAAAGGAGCAACGGCAGCATCATGCCCGCTGCTTCACGGGCAGGCATCACCAAGGTCAGCATGGGCACGCCGATAATACCCATTGCCGCAATCAAACCGGATTTTGACAAGGAGACCAAAAAGATCGTGAGGGCCGCAACCAGATAAAGGTTGGGGTCGATATCAAAAAAAAGGGCACTAGATCTCACTCTGACTTATTCTTGTGAGCGGGCTTTGTTTTCACGCTCTATATCATCTGGGATCTTTTCCGATGTCCAGTTGTTGGCATTTGCAGGGTCCAAGTCCACTAGATCCGATTCCATGACTTGCGCTAGCAATTCCTTAGCTGTGCGGGCATGGCCAATCATTGCTTCCATATCGTCTTTAATCGCATAGGCCTCATGCAGCATTTTTATGTCATGGCGGGCGAAGGTTTTGGCTAAACGGTGGGCACGGTGCTCTTCGTAGCCTAAAGCAACCAGTGCTTTAATGCCCAGTTGTAGGCCGGAATGGAATGTGTCGCGCACAAAATCTGTCACCCCAACATCCATGAGTTCATGCGCATGGTTTCTGTCCCGCGCCCGTGCCAAAATCGTGATATGAGGGAATTGCTTTTTCACCATCGCGGCGATTTCAGTCACGGTGTTGGGGTTGTGAATGGCGATGATCAGAATATGCGCTTCGTGGGCGCCTGCTGCGGCCAACAGGTCCGCACGTCGAGCATCGCCAAAAAACACCTTTGTGTCGAACCGTTTCACCAAATCAATTTGCTCGGCATCATGATCAATCAGAGTGGCTTCAAACCCTTGTGCGGTGATCAGGCGGGTTACGATTTGACCAAACCGGCCATAGCCCAAGACGATCACACGGTTGCGGACAGAAATATCGTCTGGTTCGCGGTCAGTCTGTGTGTCGCGCACCAGTTTTGGCGATAGCAGCCGATCATAAATCAAAATTAAAATAGGGGTGATCACCATCGAAATGGCGACGGTGACATTGAGCAAATCTGCGTGTTCAGGCAAAAGGGCGCCTGAGGCGGTGGCAAACTGGAACAGGACAAAACCAAATTCGCCGCCTTGGGCCAAAATGATGGCAAACAACATACGGTCGGCAATATGAAACCGAAAAATTGTGCCAAGACCATAAAGAATAATGAGCTTGATTGCAGCTAAGCCAACCACCATGCTGGCAATGAGTGCTGGGTTGTTCATCAATACTGAAAATTCGATGCTCATGCCCACGGAGATAAAGAACAGGCCGAGCAACAATCCTTTAAAGGGCTCAATATCGCTCTCAAGTTCGTGACGATATTCGCTGTCCGCCAAAATCATGCCCACCATAAACGCACCGAGCGCCGCTGAAACATTTATCCATTCCATGAGCAGCGATGCGGCTACCACCAACAGCAATGACAGGGCAGTGAAAATTTCGCGCACGCCGCTTTTGGCAATGAAACGCAAGACTGGCCGCAATAAATAGCGGCCGGCAAGATACATAGAGGCAAACACAAATGCCGTTTTTGCAGCGACTTGCCATCCGCCTTCAATTGACGCTGCAGCACTGTGCGCGTCATCGGATGGCGTGTGGCCCGCAAGTTCAGGCAGGGCCAGAAGCGGGATGATAGCCAAGATTGGAATCACCGCAATGTCTTGCAGTAGCAAAACCGAAAAGGCGGATCGGCCGGTATTGGTGGCCATGATGCCGCGCTCTTCAATGATCTTTAAAACAATCGCAGTGGAAGAAAGCGCAAGGCCAAGCCCCATGATGATGGCAGATTGCATGGCAAAGAGGCCATGTAGCCTATGAGTGCTAAAACCAGTGCGGTTATGAGCACTTGTGGCAGGCCAAGGCCAAAGAGCTTATTGCGCATCGACCAAAGCTCGCGCACCTGTAGCTCAAGCCCGATCAGGAACAGCATCATGACAACGCCAAATTCTGAAAAGTGCAGGATGGTTTCGGGGTCGGTAACCAGGCCAAGGCCATAGGGGGCCAATAATGATACCAGCCAGCAAATACCCCAAAACTGAGCCAAGCCCCGTCGCCTTGGCGAAGGGCACGACGATCACTGCGGCGGATAAAAAGATGAAACAGGCGAGAAGGAAACTATGCTCCATGGGCGGCCTCCTCTGGCGCAGGCGTGCCCACAAGGTCACGTAGTTGGTTTTTAAGTTTTTCGCCGTGAGACAACAGGTCTTCTTTTTCGCTGGCACGGGCATGATAATAGACCAAAGGCTCCAGCCAGTTCATGCCGCAAAAATGCGCTGTTTGTTGATAAGGCAACAAAAAGTCTTTCAAAGGATGCTGGTGAGCACCGCCATTTGCATAGGCGCGCTCCTCTGAGCCTGTGGCGATGGACAGCAAGAGGTTTTTGCCTTGAAGCGCGTGCCGTTGGTGCCATAGGCCCATCCGTAAGAAAAGGTGCGGTCAATCCATTCTTTAAGGAGGCCCGGGGCTGCATACCAGTAGATGGGGAATTGCAGGATAAGTGTCGATTTGTTGTTGATGCGGCGGCGCTCGTGACCGCCATCAACAAACATGTCGGGATAAGCCTTATAGAGATCGAGTACTTCTACTCCCTCAACAGACTTGGCGCTGCTTGCAAAATGACGGTTGGCACGCGATTGGCCTAAGTCTGGGTGCGCAATCACAAAAAGTACCGGGTTCGCCATCTACATCTCCAAATCATGTTGAAGCTATGATGCGGCGAACCCGGTTGTCTTTTCAATGTATTTCTGAAGTATTTTATCGGTCGTCGTCGTCAGACTTTAGGCTACCCAAACTGCCAAAAACGCTGTCGACATCGTATTGGCGTTCTTCTTCAGTTGATGGCTGGTCGGCGTTGGCCGGATCAAACACATCTTCATGGGGCTTAATATGATCAGAGGCGCGATACATGGCCTCTTCAGCCGTCAACAAACCAGATTCTTCAACACGTTGCGTTTCGGCGGGCGCATTTTTAGCCGCCTTGCGCACTTCCATGTCCAACTCAACTTGGGTGCATAGACCCAAGGTCACCGGATCTGCTGGGGTTTGGTTGGCCGCGTTCCAGTGGGTGCGCTCGCGCACAGATTCAATGGTTGGTTTGGTCGTGCCCACAAGACGCATCAATTGTGCGTCTTTCAATTCAGGGTGATTGCGCACCAGCCACAAAATCGCATTTGGCTTTTCCTGACGCTTTGACACCGGCGTGTAGCGCGGGCCGCGGCGCTTTTGTTTCGCCACAATGGTTTTGGGGCCAGAAAGCTGAAGCCGATATGCAGAGTCTTTTTCGCCCTTTTCGATTTCATCGCGGGTCAATTGCCCCATTTGCACTGGGTTTGCGCCCTTAATGCCACCGGCCACATCCCCATCAGCAATGCCTTGCACTTCAAGCGGGTGCAGGCTGCAGAAATGGGCGATTTGATCAAAGGTCAGGCCGGTATTGTCGACCAACCAGACGGCAGTTGCTTTGGGCATTAAAAGTGTAGTGGCCATAATATCTTCCTTTGGGTGCAAACCGGTTTAGATTTGCACGCCCCTTTCAAGCTGAAAATTTGGGGGATTGGCCCTTTTATAATGATTTGACCGGTTTGTTGCAATCATATTTTGTTAAACATGCATAAGCTACGGCATTTCCAACACAATTTTACCCAAATGATCACCTGCATCCATGGCTTGATGGGCTTTTGCGGCGTCGTTCATATTGAATCGCTTGATCTTGGGCTTATGAATTGTTCCGGCTTCGATTGCAGGCCAGACTTGCTCCATCAGATTGTGGGCAATTTTTGCTTTCACCTG
>LLEO01000164.1_pt1 | contig 10941 bp, 14 predicted proteins | sample 595861 | NCBI WGS metagenome assembly LLEO01 (sample SAMN02919315, study PRJNA255460) | bioreactor metagenome | biome: chemostat; feature: culture 2012_25.1; material: sediment; isolation source: day35 25degC chemostat 2012 inoculated with Wadden Sea sediment taken from... | place: Germany: Bremen ... | reverse complement strand
CCCGCTGGGCCGCCGCACACGAGGCAGGCACCTTCGCGGACGAGATCATTCCGGTCACCATCCCGCAGCGCAAGGCGATCCGGTTGTGGTCGACACCGACGAACACCCGCGCCCCGGCACCTCGGCTGAAAAGCTGTCTGGCCTGCGTGGCGTGAACGGTCCCCGACCTGACGGTCACCGCGGGCAATGCCTCGGGCGTGAACGATGGGGCGGCTGCGATGCTGATCGCCTCAGAGGCCGCAGCCAACGCCAACAACCTGAAGCCGATGGCCCCGTGTCGTGGCAATGCAAGCCGCTGGTGTTGCGCCCCGCGTCATGGGTATCGGCCCGGTTCCGGCCAGCCGCAAGGCGCTGGATAAGGCTGGACTGACCATCGACCAGATCGATGTGATAGAATTGAACGAAGCGTTCGCAAGCCAAGGTCTTGCCACGCTGCGCGAACTGGGTGTCGCGGATGATGATCCGCGCGTGAACCCCGAACGGCGGTGCGATTGCACTGGGCCACCCCGCTGGGCATGTCCGGCGCGCGCCTTGTACTGACCGCCGCATATCAACTGCAACGCACCGGTGGGCGCTATGCGCTGTGCACTATGTGCGTAGGTGTGGGACAGGGCGTTGCCCTTATTCTGGAAAGGATCTGACGATGTATGCACAGATGATCACAGCCGAGGCCTCGGACGAGGATCCCAAGCTGCTTGAAGAATTTCAGGCGCGGATTGACCGCGACGAAAAGATCGAGCCGAAAGACTGGATGCCGATGGCGTATCGCAAGACGCTGATCCGCCAGATCGGCCAGCACGCGCACTCGGAAGTTGTCGGCCAGCTGCCCGAGGGCAACTGGATCACCCGTGCGCCCACGCTGGAGCGTAAGGCGATCCTGCTGGCAAAAGTTCAGGACGAGGCCGGACATGGTCTGTATCTCTACTCGGCCGCGGAAACGCTCGGCGTGTCGCGCGACGAACTGGTCGAGCTGCTGCACGAAGGTAAGATGAAGTATTCGTCGATCTTCAACTACCCCCACCTGAACTGGGCCGATATCGGCGCCGTGGGTTGGCTGGTGGATGGCGCGGCCATCGTGAACCAGGTGGCCTGCAGCGGACATCCTATGGTCCCTATAGCCGCGCGATGATCCGCATCTGTAAGGAAGAAAGCTTCCACGCACGTCAAGGCTATCACGCGATCATGCAGATGGCCTTTGGCACGCCTGCTCAGAAAGCCATGGCACAAGACGCCGTGAATCGCCTGTGGTTCCCCGCGATCATGATGTTCGGCCCGTCGGACAGCGAAAGCGTGCATTCGGAACAGTCGATGACCTGGAAGATCAAGGTACGGTCGAATGATGACCTGCGTCAGCAATTTGTCGACCAGACCATTCCTCAGATCGAGTATCTGGGCCTCGACCTGCCCGATCCCGGCATCAAATGGAACGAAGAACGCGGTCACTATGACTATTCGGACCCCGACTGGACCGAGTTCTTCAACGTTATCAAAGGCAAAGGCCCCTGCAACGTGGACCGTCTGAACGACCGGACCAACGCTTGGGAAGACGGCGCATGGGTGCGCGACGGTCTTCTGGCCCATGGCCGCAAAAAAGCCGCTGCACGCACAGCCGCCGAATAAGGAGAGATCACATGTCGAAAGAATGGCCCCCTCTGGGAAGTATTTATCCGCGGTCAGCATGGCCTGAGCCACCGTCACGTGGGCAGCCTGCACGCGCCGGACGATGAAATGGCGATCAAGAACGCCCCGTGACGTGTACACCCGTCGCAACGAAGGCGTGTCGATCTGGGTTGTGGAAGCACAGCACATCGCAGCCTCCAGCCCCGAAGAAAAAGGCCCGCTCTACGAGCCCTCGAACTCGAAGGTCTATCGTCACCCGACCTTCTTCGACATCCCCGAAGAAGTGGGGCACATGTAATGGCTGACAACGCTCTTTTTCAATTTCTGCTGCGGATGGGCGACAACAGCCTGATCCTTGGCCACCGCGTCAGCGAATGGTGTGGCCATTCGCCGGTGCTGGAAGAAGATATCGCATTGGCCAACACGGCGCTGGACCTGATTGGTCAGACGCAATTCTGGCTGGGTCTTGCAGGTGAAGTCGAAGGCAAAGGCCGTACGGCTGATGATCTGGCTTTCCTGCGCGACGCTTGGGATTACCGCAACGTTCTGCTGTGTGAGCTGCCCAACGGTGATTTCGGCCGGACCCTGATGCGCCAGTTCCTTTATGACGCATGGGCGTCGGTGATGCTGGGCCGCTTGATGACGTCGTCGAACGAACGTGTGGCGGCGATCGCGGCCAAAGCCTCCAAGGAAGTTGCCTATCACGTGGAACGCTCGGGCGACACGGTGGTTGGTCTTGGCGACGGGACCGAGGAAAGCCACGCCCGCATGCAGGCGGCACTCGATTACCTCTGGCCCTATGTGGGCGAAATGTTCGACGGTGACGAGGTTGACGCGGCCATGGTCAAGGCAGGCATTGCCCCCGATCCCGCCAGCTTGCGCGAAGAATATGACGCGCTGGTGAGCAAGGTTTTGGGCCAAGCAACCCTGACCATCCCGACCGACACGTTCCACCACAAGGGTGGGCGCACGGGCTATATGCACACCGAGCATCTGGGCCATCTGCTCTGCTCCATGCAGTGGTTGCAGCGCGCTTATCCCGGCGCGACCTGGTAAGATGGGTCAGCCGTCAGTAGATACGATCTGGGACTGGTTGGACCAGGTGCCCGACCCCGAGATCCCCGTGATCTCGTTGGTCGACCTGGGCATCATCCGGGATGTGAAGTGGGAGGGCGACACCTTGAAGGTCGCCGTCACCCCCACCTATTCCGGCTGTCCGGCCACGTCCGTGATCAATTTCGACATCGAGACCGCGTTGCGCGACCGCGGAATCGAGAAGCTGACCCTGACACAACAACTGTCCCCCCCGTGGACCACCGACTGGCTGTCGGACAAGGGGCAAAGCGGCGCTGGAGAAATTCGGCATCGCCCCCCCTTCCCCCAAAGGCGAACCCGATCGCTGCCCCAATTGCGGTGGCCATGATCTGGAACGCACCAGCCAATTCGGCTCGACCCCATGCAAGGCGCTCTGGCGATGCCGCGACTGCCTTGAACCCTTTGATTACTTCAAGTGCATCTAGGAGACACCCATGGCGCGCTTCCACAATCTTACTGTGACCGATATCCAGAAAACCATCCGCGACGCGGTGGTGGTGACGCTCACCCCTGAAGACCCTGAAGCTTTCGACTTCACCCAAGGCCAATACCTTACCTTCCGTCGCGACTTCGACGGGCAGGAACTGCGCCGCTCCTACTCGATCTGTTCGGGTCTGGACGATGGCAAGCTGCAGGTAGGCATCAAACGTGTCGATGGCGGCGCGTTCTCGACCTGGGCCAATGAAGAGCTGGCGACGGGCGCGATGATCGAAGCCATGCCCCCCATGGGCAACTTCCACATCCCGCTGGATGCGACCACCAACCGCCACTATCTGGGCTTTGCAGGTGGGTCGGGCATCACGCCGGTTCTGTCGATCATCAAGACCACGCTGGCGCGCGAACCGCAATCGGAATTCACGTTGGTCTACGCCAACAAGGCCGTGACCACGATCATGTTCCGCGAGGAACTGGAAGACCTGAAGAACCGCTATATGGGCCGCTTCAACGTGATCCATATCCTTGAAAGCGACGCGCAAGAGATCGACCTGTTCACCGGACTGGTGGACGAGGCGAAATGCGCGGCTCTCTTCAAGAACTGGATTGACATCAAATCCGTCGACACCGCTTTCATCTGTGGTCCCGAACCAATGATGCTGGGCATTGCCAAGGCACTGCGCGATCATGGGCTGGACGATGCCAGATCAAGTTCGAGCTGTTTGCCTCAAGCCAACCGGGCCGTGCGGCTAAGAAAGCCTCCAGCAAAGCTGCTGTCTCTGGCGAAGGCATCGAGGCCGTGATCGCCATGGACGGCGCAAGCCGCACCATCACCATGGACGGCGAGACCTCGATCCTGGATGCGGCTTTGGCCAATGACATGGACGCGCCATATGCCTGTAAGGCCGGTGTCTGCTCGACCTGTCGCTGTAAGGTTCTGGAAGGCGACGTGGACATGATCACCAACCACGCGCTGGAAGATTACGAGGTCGAGAAAGGCTATGTCCTTTCCTGCCAATCCTATGCCCGCTCGGGCAAAGTCGTCGTCGATTTCGACCAGTAAGGAGACCCCAATGTCTGATATGAGCATCACCGATTATCTGGCTCAGGGCGGTGTCCTGACCAATCCCGAAAACGTCCCGGCGCGCTATCGCGCCGAGCTGATGCGCCTGATGGCCACTTTCGTCGACAGCGCATTGGCAGGCGCTGCTGGCTTCGCCGACATCATCAACGAAGGTCCGGGCATCAAGGAACGCATCGCGGCTGCCAAGATCGTTCTGGAAAAGACCGACAACGCCGACAAGGTTCTGTCGATCATGGGCGATTTTGGCGCCAACACCGCACGCTATGCCAACCACCACCCGTGGACGGATCGTGTGGCGCGCGACGCCGATATCGGCACCTCGCGCACCGACACGGACATGCGTCTGTCGGTCTTCAACTATCCCATGCAGGCTGGTCGGATGCCGTGGTCATGAACCTTCTGATGGGTCTGGCCGTGGGCGTGCAGATGAGCGAGTTCAAACGCGTGTCCTATGCCCCGCTCGCGGAAGCCTTCCGCGCCGTCGGCCCAGTCGAGGCCCGTCACGCCGAATTGGCCGCCGAGGGCATCGAACGCCTTGTGGAAACTGGAACCAGCATGGCCGACCTGCAAGCCAGCGTCGACTATTGGTGGCCCCGCGTCGCCGCAAGCTTCGGTAAAGATGTATCGACCCGCGCCAGCCAGTTGCAAGCCTTTGGGCTGCGCCATTCGTCGAACGCAGAACTGCGCGAAGAATGGGAAGCCGCGGCGGCAACCGCATTGGACAAACTTGGGCTGAGCGCGCCTTAAGCGCCGCCCGACCGCATACGAACAGAGGACAGAGAATGACCCTGATGAAAGTCTCCAGCTTCGCGGCTGGTCAATGGATCGCACCGGGCGCAAATGCCCGCCCCATCGCCTCGGCCATCACCGGGGCTGCCGCTTGCCGAAGCCGGCGGCGCGGATCTGGATATGCAGGCGATGATCGACTATGCGCGCAATGTGGGGTGGCCCAGCCCTGCGCGAAATGGGGGCTTTCATGACCGCGCCAAGATGCTGAAAGCACTGGCAATGGAATTGGGTCAGCACAAGCAGGAACTCTACGACCTCAGCTTCGACACGGGCGCCACGCAATCGGATCACATGATCGACATCGACGGCGGTGTAGGCACTGTGTTCGTCTTTGCCTCTAAAGGTCGACGCGAGATGCCGGACGGTAAAGTCTATATCGACGGCGAGATCGAGCAACTGTCGCGCAACGGCACCTTCCTTGGCATGCACATTGCAACCCCGCTGCAAGGCGTGGCCGTCCACATCAACGCGTTCAACTTCCCGGTCTGGGGCATGTTGGAAAAACTGGCCCCGACCCTGCTGGCTGGTGTGCCCGCCATCGTGAAACCCGCCACGGCCACGTCTTACGTGACCGAAGCCGCCGTGCGCATCATGTTGGACAGTGGCATCCTGCCTGAAGGCGCATTGCAGCTGATCTCGGGCGGCACGGGCGACCTTCTGGATCGTCTTGGCCCGCAGGATATCGTCAGCTTCACCGGCTCAGCTCAGACCGCGTCGATGCTGCGCTCGAACCCGAACATCCTGAAGAACTCGGTGCGTTTCGTGGCCGAACAGGACAGCCTGAACGCGTCGATCTTGGGCCCAGACGTCACGCCCGGCACCGCGGAATTTGACCTCTTTATCAAAGAGGTACACCGCGAAATGACCACGAAAGCTGGTCAGAAATGTACCGCCATCCGCCGCATCATCGCACCCGAAGCACAGGTTGAGAATGTGATCGAGGCGCTGTCGGCCCGTCTGGACAAAACCGTCATTGGCGACCCGCGTGCCGAAGGAGTGCGCATGGGTGCTTTGGTCTCGGCTGGGCAGAAGACAGATGTGTTGCAGAAGGCCGCCGCGATCGGATCGGAAAGCAAGATGGTCTATGGCAACCCGGATGACATCGATTTCGAAGGTGATGTTGACCCGGGCGCTTTCGTGAAGCCGATGCTGTTCCACTGCGAAAACCCCGACACCGCCACCATCGTGCATGAATGCGAGGCCTTTGGCCCCGTCTCGACCATCATGGGTTACCGCGACATCGCCCACGCCATCGAACTGGCAAACAAGGGCGAAGGCTCGCTGGTGGCCTCAGTCATCACGGGTTCCGGCGACGTGGCCCGCGAGGTTGCGATGGGTGCCGGTGCCTTCCACGGGCGTCTGTATTTCAACAACGCGACCTCGATGAAGGAATCCACCGGTCACGGCTCGCCCCTGCCGCACATGGTGCATGGCGGACCGGGTCGTGCTGGCGGCGGCGAGGAAATGGGCGGCGTGCGTGGCGTGCTGCACTATATGCAACGGACTGCGATCCAAGGCAGCCCCGACATCCTGACGTCCATCGGCAACCGCTGGGTGCCCGGTGCAACGGAAATCGAAGGCCCCCGCCCACCCGTTCACCCGCAAGTATGGCGAGCTGTCGATTGGCGAGACGCTGCACACCAAGTCGCGCGAGATCACGTTGGATGATATCGAGCATTTCGCCCACTTCACCGGCGACACCTTCTATGCCCATATGGACAGCGAAGCCGCCAAGCGAAATCCGTTCTTCCCGGATCGCGTGGCGCATGGCTATCTGCTGCTGTCCTTCGCCGCTGGCCTGTTTGTCGAGCCCAACGAAGGCCCCGTTCTGGCCAATACCGGACTTGACAACCTGCGGTTTATGAAGCCGGTAGAGGCTGGTGACAGCATGAAAGTGCGCCTGACCGTGAAGGCCAAAACGCGCCGCACGGACGAGTATGGTGAAGTGCGCTGGCATGTCACCCTGACCAACCAGGATGACGACTTGGTGGCAGAATACGAGCTCTTGACGATGAACGCCTATTGAGGACCCGATGACACTGACCGACCCGCTTCAGGATACACTGACGCACCTGCGCGACAGTAGCGATCTGCGCGTCTGGTCGGTGATCGTCACCTTGATGGGGGATCTGACCGTTATGGGTGCGCCGGATGCTGATGCGTCCGGCGTTTCCGGTCAGGCTTTGGGCAAGGTCATGTCCGCCCTCGGCATCCGCCCCGAAGCCACCCGCGTGGCGTTGCACCGGCTGCGCAAGGATGGCTGGATTGAAAGCACGCGGCACGGCCGCCGGTCGGTTTATCACCTGACACCGGACGGGCTGGCCCAGACCAAGGCTGTGGCTGATCGCATCTATGGCCCGGCCCGCCGCGCACCTGTTCAATGGCACCTTCTGGTCCTGCCGCCTCAGGCAGAGGATGACGGCAGCTTTGACACCTTGATCGCTGAGGGGTTCAGCGAGCTTACGCCCGGCGTATTCTTGGGTACCGCTGCCCCGCAAGCCACCCCCGACGCCCTGCATCTTTCTGATCCGAATGCCGAGTTGCCCAGTTGGGTCATCGCAACGCTCGCGCCGCTAAAGTTGCAAATGGATTCGGATCAGTTGCGAAAAACAATCGACCGCCTTCCGCTAGATGCGTTGCACGACCTACCCCCGCTGGAACGCGCCGCGCTTCGACTGGTTTTGCTGCATGAATGGCGGCGTATAGCACTTCGTCTGCCCGATCTTCCGGTCGAGGCGATCTGCCCCGAGCTTCAAGTGCGCGGGTTGGTGCAAGAGGCGCTCAGCGCGCTTGGGCCGTTGTCGATTGAACAGCTGACCCCATAAATGAAAACGGCCCCGCGCAGGTTGCTCAGGGCCGTTCTATCGTTTCTCGTCTAGATTATGCGTGTTCCAGCAGCCCCTTGTCGGCGGCAAGCTCTTGCATGCGCTTTTGCAGCTTTTCAAAGGCGCGCACTTCGATCTGACGGATCCGCTCGCGACTGACGTCATAGACGCCCGACAGGTCTTCAAGCGTGACCGGCTTGTCCTGCAGACGGCGCTGGGTCAGGATGTCTTTCTCGCGGTCATTCAGAACATCCATGGCTTGGGCCAGCAGCTCGCGACGGACGTTCATCTCATCGGTTTCGGCATAGTCGCCCGCCTGGTCGGCATCTTCATCTTCCAGCCAGTCCTGCCACTGCATCGCGCCTTCGCCGTCGTTCGAGACAGTCGCGTTCAGCGACGCATCCCCACCCGACAGGCGACGGTTCATGGAAATCACCTCTTCCTCGGTCACGTTCAGATCTTCAGCGATTTTCTGAACGTTCTCGGGACGCAGGTCACCTTCTTCCAGCGCACCAATACGCGCCTTCGCCTTACGCAGGTTGAAGAACAGCTTTTTCTGGGCCGATGTCGTGCCAAGCTTCACCAGCGACCACGAGCGCAGGATGTATTCCTGGATCGAGGCACGGATCCACCACATGGCATAGGTCGCTAAGCGGAAGCCCTTTTCCGGGTCAAAGCGCTTCACAGCCTGCATCAGGCCCACGTTCGCTTCGGAAATCACCTCGGCCTGCGGCAAACCATAGCCGCGATAGCCCATGGCGATCTTGGCCGCCAGACGCAGATGCGAGTTGACCATCTGGTGCGCCGCATCGCGATCTTCATGGTCCGCCCAGCGTTTGGCCAGCATATATTCCTCTTCCGGCTCCAGCATTGGGAACTTCCTGATCTCCTGAAGATAACGGTTTAAACCGCCTTCTGGCGTCGGGGCCGGTAAATTTTTATAGTTGCTCATCGTGGCAAACGTCTCCTGTCCGCTCCCCTCATGTTTAGGGCTTAACATCGAAATAAGCCCTACAACACGGTTTTCAAGAGGGTGTCGTCGAATTTCGTTACCAGAGTATGAACCTATGAGGTCAATTGTAAGAGGATGACACATTGCCTCACGGCTTCGTGCAGAAAGTTGCAAATGCAAATTAAAGCAGCGGAGCCATCATTCCGACCGCGTTGATCAGAACCCGCCGGGAAATCGACCAACTTTCGACCTTCTTTCGCGACACGGGCAGAGAGGCCTTCAGGAACAGTTCCTGCTTTTCGACGATTTCGCCGACAGTCACCGGGTCCGCCAGCATCATGCTATTTTCATAGTTCAGATCAAAACTCCGCCGGTCCAGATTGGGGGACCCAACCAAAGCCGCCTGCCCGTCCACGGACAGGATCTTCGCGTGCAGAAGGCCGGGCTGGAACTCGTGGATCTCGACCCCGGCTTTCAACAGCGCACGATAGAAGCTCCGCGAAGCGAATCCTACGAAATGGCTGTCATTATTGGCGGGCACGTTCAGCCGCACCCGCACGCCTCGGACGGCTGTGGCGCAAATCTGCTGCTGAAGGGCTTCGGATGGCACATAGTAGGGCGTGGTGATCACCACCTCTTCCTGTGCCGAGGCCAGAAGCATCTGCGCCATATCCGGTACGCCCTGCACGCTGATGTTCGGCCCCGTCCCGGCGACCACGGCCGGAAACCCACCTTCTGGCACAGGCGTTTCGCGCTGCAGAACGGACGAAATATCCGCCCCGCCATTCACCATCCAATCCGACACAAACAGTCGTTGCGACTGCCATGCCACCGGGCCGGTGATGCGCATCATGATATCGACCCAGGCGCGAATTTCTTCTTCACCAGAAAGGCCGCGTCGGCGCAGTTCTGGCTGCCCACATAGGTCGTGTCATGGTCGATCACGATGATCTTGCGGTGGTTGCGGATATCAAGCCGGCGGAAGAAGGCTGCAAAAAGGGCGAAGCGGAAGGCAAAGGCCACGACGGTTTCTACCCCCGCCTCTTTCATTCTCTTCCACAAAGGATCGGCCAGCAGGCCACGCGACCCAAGCCCGTCCACGATAACACGGCAGGTTACACCGCGCGCAGCCGCGCGCATCAAGGCCTCGGCCACGCGGGTCCCGTTGCGATCGGTGAGCCAGATATAGAACAGCAGATGTACGTGATCTTGGGGCCGCGTCGATGTCTGCAATCAGCCAGTCAATTGCTTCATCGCTGTCTGCCGTGACCTTGGCGTGATTGCCCGCCACCGGCCGAAACCCATTGACCGACGCCGCCCGCGCGAAGGATTGGCGATATAACAAAGGCAGCTCTGGTGGTTGCAATTCTCCCTTGGGGCGCTTGGGAAGCTCGCGCCGCAAGTCTTTGAGTTTCTTATCTGATCTCCGATCCGAACTTGTATCCCCAAGAAAGAAATACGCAATGATCCCAACCAGCGGCAGTGACATGATCACAACGACCCACGCCAGCCGCGACGCCGCCGAGCGGTGTTCTCGGGTCACAGCACGAGCAATGGTTGCGATGTCCAAAAGCACCAGAAGGACAGCCCAAGTGCTGCCCCAGGTAAGTGCCCAGGAAATCTCGAACATGCTCGCTTTACCTCTTACGAAGCGTGCGAGGGTCAGCCCGCGCGCAGGGTTTCGATCAATTCCAGCATATCGTCAGGAATTGGGGCTTCAAAGCTGAGTTTTTCACCCGAGACCGGATGCACGAACCCCAGCGTCGCTGCGTGCAGCGCCTGGCGCGGGAAGGTGCGTGCAGCTTCGACAGCGTCGGGGCCAATCACCTTCACGTTCAACTTGCGCCGCCCGCCATAGGTGGGGTCTCCGATCAGCCCGTGTCCCGCATGGGCCATGTGCACACGAATTTGGTGGGTCCGTCCTGTTTCCAACCAGCATTCGATCAGCGCGGCTTGCACCGGCGTGCCAAAGCTTTCCAAGATCCGTGCCCGCGTCACCGCATGGCGGCCCCCCGAAAACAGTACGGCCTGCTTTTGGCGATCCGTTTTGTGCCGCGCCAACTGGGTCGTGATCTTCAGGATATTGCCCCTTCTCAAAGCTTGTCCCCTTGATGCCGCCCAGACGCGGATCCGCCTGATCC
>LLEO01000163.1_pt1 | contig 10967 bp, 18 predicted proteins | sample 595861 | NCBI WGS metagenome assembly LLEO01 (sample SAMN02919315, study PRJNA255460) | bioreactor metagenome | biome: chemostat; feature: culture 2012_25.1; material: sediment; isolation source: day35 25degC chemostat 2012 inoculated with Wadden Sea sediment taken from... | place: Germany: Bremen ... | reverse complement strand
CTTGTGTGCGCACTTTGAGATAGCGCTCACCATAGCCCTGGGTTGCCAAGTTCTCCGGCGGCACGCCAAAGGCCCGACTTAAGATCACCGCAACGGTTTCTGCGCGTCTATCAGAAAGCGCCAGATTGTAAATCTCGCCCCCAACCGCATCAGTATGCCCTTCAATAAGGAAGGTTTCCGCTGGATTCTCCGCCAGCATATCAAGCATGGCGTCGGCCACATTGGCGAGGCTGGCGATCTGATCTGTCGGGATCGTGGCTTTGCCCGTTTCAAAGGTCAGGCCACCGATCTCCAAGCGACGCACCATGTCCCGTATCCGCGCTGAGCGCTTAACCTCATTGACGGAATAGAGGCGCTGCACATTTTCAACCGGCGGCTGGTCAAGAAACTGCACGAGTTCATCTTCATTCGCGTCGTCGGCGTCCAGCACATATTCTGAAACCGGGATATCCAACTGCAATGGCCCCAAGGTCTAGCGCAGGGTCGCGCCATTCCAGCAGATCTTGCTCATAAGATTCGTCCACATAAACCAACACATATTCCTCACCATCTGCGGTGAAGCGTGAACGGCGGATAATATCGCCATTGCGGTTGTAGATGGTGACAATCTCAGTGCCATCAGCCCGCAAAATGGTTTCGCGAATCCGGCCGTTGCTCAAGCGTTCGACATAAGTCTCGCTTGATTCTTGCTCCAGGCGCGTATTGTCCTGATTTTCAACGATGACCTGATTGTTGAATTGGAAAACAACTCTGAAGTCAGACGTGCTCCTTTCAACCACCTCGGCATTTGCCGGCGCACCGCGCGTGACAACAGCGGCAGCTGATCAGATTCAGGAACGCGCTCGCCCTCTTCTGCGGTAATGGAGGTCACCTCCTTAGGCGTGGCCGTTTTTGAGCGTCGGCATCATCTTTTGGAGGCGGTGCATCAGCAGTCTCCTCGGCCTTTGCGTCATCTTTCACCTCAGTTTCGCTTGAAGCGCTGGTCTCAGCCTCAATTGTCATTTCGCCTTCGCCGTCAGCGGACGCAGGTGGGGCTTCCTTGGCGCTGTCGAGCACCGGCGCAACATCTTCCGGATTTGTCTCAGCTTCTTGAGAATTTTCGGCTGGCTCAAGAGGCTCCGTTGCCTCGTCAATAGGGTCGACAACTTGTTCCGCGGAGGTCTCTGCCTCAACCGGCGCTTCTGTGCCTTCAGCGTCCATTTCAGAAACTGGTGCCTCTTCTTCCACCTGAACTTCAGTTGAGACCTCGGCTTCACCTTCTTGGGTTGGCTGCTCTGCTGGCACAGGCGCATCTTGCGCTGGTGCCTCAGTCACCTCCTCTTGAGCCGCTTCCGAGGCCGGTTGCTCTTCAACCTGAACCTCAGGCGCGGCCTCGGCCTCAGGCGCTACCTCGGCCTCAGGCAATTCTTCAGTTTCGAGCACGTCTTCTGTGGCTTCAACCACAGCCTCGGGCTCAGCCTCAACAGGTGCAACTTCAATGATTATTGGGGTCCAAATCATTGGCAACCCGCATTTCAGGCGCGATAAACTGATCAAGACAGGCTGATAGATTGGGCGCATCATAATTTGCACATATGTTGGTCAGGTTTTCACGGGCCACAAGCGCAGCATTCGCCGCTGCTTCAACGTCGCCAGCTTCGACCTGCGCCTGATCATAGGTTAATCGCGCTGCAGCATATTCCTCATAGGCCAAAACAATCTCCGCAGGGACCGCCGGCAATGCTGGTTCTTGTGTCACCAACACTTCAGTCTCAGCCTCTTGCGCTGGTTCCTCTTGCGCTGTTTCGGCTTGGGCTGGCGCCTCCTGCGTTGTGCTGTCTTGGGTAGGGCTATCTTGTGCGATAGCCTGCAAAGGCGCAATGCTCAGCATGGCCAGCATTGTGTTTGTTAAAAGCGCGTTGCGCATAGACATAATCCTTTATTGAGCGAGAATTCAAACGACTAATATGCTGGCTCTCGAGCGCTTAGGCTCGTGGGTCACACTTTTGCATATGGCTTTGATATGCGCGCGTCTTAAAAAGAATGTTTCAGTAGGAAAACTGTTCCATCGGGTTCGTAAAAAAACTCTACACGCTCCCACTGAGGCACTTACTCTCGGCGCAATATCACTTGGCGTAACAAATGCACTAACGCAGCAATGCTGAACCGGACATGAAGCCGACTGAAATCTGACATTTATCTTAAGCCCTGAGACCGCACGGTTTTTCGTTTAATGGCGACGAAAGGTGTTTTCCATTTGACCTAGCAGCCATTCTCGCGAAAGCTTAAACTGGAGACGGGCAATTATTGCTCTGGGGGCATATCATGACAACTGAATTCTTACTCATCACCTTTGCACTTTTTTTGTCAGGAGCAATTTGTGTTCCCATTGCCTCCCGCTTGGGCCTGGGATCTGTGCTCGGCTATTTGATTGCGGGGATATTGGTCGGGCCGATACTAACCCCAGCTAAATGTCGATATCACCTCCCCTGCAGCACTTTGCTGAATTTGGCGTCGTCATGATGCTCTTCATTGTTGGCCTTGAAATGAGTCCAAAAAGCCTATGGGAAATGCGGGCAAAAATATTTGTGCTCGGCGGGTTACAGGTATTGTTGACCGCCATCGCCATTGCCGCCATCGCTTTTGCCTTTGGAATTGTGTGGCAATCCGCCAGCGCGATCGGCTTGATCTTTGCCCTTTCTTCGACCGCTATTGTGAACCAAACCTTGAACGAAAAAGGCTTACTGCGCGCAGATGGGGGGCAAGCGAGCTTCTCAACATTATTGTTTCAGGACGTCGCGGTAATTCCAATGCTGGCGCTGTTGCCACTGTTGGCGCTGCCAGAGCTCGCCGATCATGCTCACCATGGCGACGATGGCCATGGCAGCGGCTTTAGTCTGGTCGCAGGCATGAATGGGTGGCAGACGGCCCTTATCAACTTCGCCGCGATTGGCATTGTTATTGGCGGTGGTATTTTGCTCACAAATCCGATTTTCCGGTATGTCGCGCGTGCCAAACTGCGTGAGCTATTGATCGCCACGGCGTTGATGCTCGTGGTCGGCATCGCGCTGCTGATGAGCCTGGTTGGTTTATCCCCAGCGCTGGGCACATTCCTGGCGGGCGTCGTGATGGCGAACAGCGAATATCGGCACGAGCTGGAAAGCGACATTGACCCTTCAAGGGGCTGTTTTTAGGCGTCTTTTTCATCACCATCGGTGCAGGCATCAGCTTCGGTTATTTGACTGAAAACTTTTTTTGTGCTTATCGGCCTAACGCTCGGCCTCATTCTCATTAAAATGGGCGTCATGCTGGGATTAGCGCGCATGTTCGGCCTCAAGGGTGAGCATAAATGGCTCTATGCCTTGGGCCTGGCGCAGGCCGGTGAGTTTGGCTTTGTGCTTCTTTCCTTTGCAGTGAGCAACTTCATTTTATCGGCGGAGCTTTCGCAAATGCTGTTGATGGTTGTCGCCCTGTCGATGCTGATCACACCCCTTCATTTTCATTTTTTATGATCGGGTGATTGCGCCTTATTATGCCAGTGGGGCAGGAGCGGCCTGCCGATGAAATCGATGAGCACAATGGCATTATCATTGCTGGTCACGGACGGTTTGGCGGCATCGTCAATCGCGTATTGCGCGCCTCCGGCTTTGCCCCAACGGTGGTAGATTACAGTTCAGAGCAATTAGATATGTTGCGCAAATTTGGGCTAAAAGTTTATTTCGGCGATGCAACCCGTCCAGATCTACTGCACGCAGCAGGCATTGAACATGCCAAACTTTTGGTCATCGCAATCGATGACAAACACGCCATTACCGAATTGGCCAAATATACGATCAAAAACTACCCCAACGTGCATGTGATCGCCCGCGCTGTTGATCGAAATCATGTTTATGATTTGTGGGCTTATGGCTGTCGCGACATTATTCGTGAAAATTACGACAGTTCCATGCGCGCATCGCGTTCGAGCTTGGAAGCGCTTGGCTTTAATCGGGATAAAGCACAACAATTGCTGGATGAGTTCGACACAAATGACCGACGGATTATGATCGAACTGGCCCAGCACTGGCAGGTCGATGTGCCCGCCACCGAAAATGAGCAATATATGACGCGAATCCGAGAATCTCTGGATGGATGGGGAGAAGGAGCTGATTGGCCGTATGCAGCGCATAATCGAGAAAGATTAGGGCGGGCACGAAATAGCTTGCGGCGTGACAACACACCCGCAGGCAACCTGCCTTCGGGACCAATTTCATCAAATCTATCAAGGATTTTAATGGTGCGGGTGGAGGGAATCGAACCCCCACTCCCCGAAGGAACGGGATTTTGAATCCCCGCGCGTCTACCAGTTCCGCCACACCCGCACTAAGGTGATGGAGATGCGAAATATCGTAAAGTTTCGCCCCCGTCAATCACTGATTGACACTAATTTGAAACTCTTTACATCTAAACCCTGATTTTAGCTGGTTTAATGGGCAAATTTTTTGGGAAACGCTTGTGATTAGAAAACTTTATGATTGGGTATTGGCGCTTGGTGCGTCCAAAGATGCCCCCAAAGCCCTGGGCGCCATCTCGTTTGCAGAGAGTTCGTTCTTCCCAATTCCCCCCGACATCATGCTTATCCCAATGGTATTGGCCAAGCGCGAAAGCGCGTGGCGCTTTGCCCTCATTTGCACGATCACATCGGTAATTGGCGGCTTATTTGGCTACCTGATCGGCGCGTTCTTGCTCGAAGCTGTGGCCCAGCCCATCCTCGAATTATATGGCTATTGGCATAAATTTGAGCAATTCCAAGAAGCCTTTAATGAATGGGGTTTGTTGATTGTGTTCGTGTTTGGCCTCACGCCCTTCCCCTATAAGGTCATCACCATTGCATCCGGCGCCACTGGCCTTAATCTGCCCATATTTATCCTGTCATCCATAGTGGCGCGCGGCCTGCGTTTTTTCATTGTTGCCGGGCTTCTTTATTTCTTCGGCCCGCCTATTAAAGACTTCATTGAAAAGCGCTTGGGGCTGATGTTCTTTTTGGGTTGCACATTGTTGGTTGGCGGCTTTGTCGCGGTGAAGTTTTTGTTTTAACGGGGGGGATAAGATGAGTTTTGATAATTTGAGCATAAAAAACCTGACCATCATTGGTTTTGCGTTGGCAACGCTCACGCTTATCAGCGTCTACTTCTTCCAATATGTGATGGGCTATCAGCCCTGCGAACTGTGCTATGCGCAACGCAATCCCTATTATGTTGCCATTCCGATTTTGCTGCTGGCCTGATCTTTTGGTCCAAGCTGTCAAAATCATGATCACCACCTTGGTTTCCGCCATGTTGCTGGTGTTTTTGTGGAGCACCTATCAAGCCGGCTATCACGCCGGGGTTGAATGGGGGCTTCTGGCCCGGGCCAGACACCTGTAGCGGCATGGGCAATGGCATCAGTTTGGATCAGCTGAATGATATTGATGGCTCACGCGTGGTGCCCTGTGATCGCGCCAGCGTTCGGTTTGCCGGGCTCAGCTTTGCCGGGATGAACACCATCATCTCGATCATCATTGCCGCGGTCTTCGCACTGGCAACCAAAAAGAGTGTGCAAAAAATCGCTTAAACGCAACCGCCACACAACAGAGCAAGAGGGCCGTTTTTACGGCTCCAGCTCAATATCCCAATAAAGATAATCCATCCAACTTTCATGCAAATGGTTGGGCGGAAATTTGCGGCCATTGGCCTGCAGATTGTAGGTGGTGGGCCGATAAGGCATCTGCGAGGGCCACATATTGATGTCTTTCGGCATCTTATTGGCCTTGCGCAGATTACACGGCGAACACGCCGTAACCACATTTTCCCAAGTGGTGCGCCCACCCCGTGACCGGGGGATCAAATGATCAAAGGTCAAATCATGCCTTGAATGGCAATATTGGCACTCAAAATGATCCCGCAAAAACACGTTAAACCGCGTAAAAGCAGGGTTACCTGTGGGCTTCACATAAGATTTGAGGCTGACCACACTGGGCAACTGCATTTCGAAGCTCGGGCTTTTGATCACACGATCATATTCGGAAACAATATTTACCCGGTTAAGGCAAACCGCTTTAATCGCGTCCTGCCAGGACCACAAGGATAGTGGATAATAACTCAGGGGCCGATAATCAGCATTGAGTACCAGCGCCGGAAGAGATTCGGGTGACACATGCAGGGTCACGCCTTCCTCCTTCAAATGGAATCACTCAGTTAACTTGTATTAACTATTGTAGGCAGAACATGTCAGTTATGTGAAGCGTTTGTTCCATTTTTGCAAAATCAGCGCTGGTTTGTCGCAACTATTTAAACGCCTTTACCCCAGATGCTTGCTTAAAAACTGGGGCAGCAAATTCAAGTCCATCCATGGAAATACCATGGCCCGTGCCCGGACACTGCTTGAGCCGCACATCCAAACCCTGCGCCTCAAGCGCAGCGGCGGCGTCAACACTGCCCGCCAGTGGCACAACCTCATCCACGTCCCCATGCACCAAGCACACGGGCGGCTTCGATTTAATGGCGCTGCCTACATTTTCCACATCGATTAGCTTGCCGGAAAAACCCAGAATGCCCGCCAAGGGCGTTTCAAACCGCAAGCCCGTATAAAGCGCCATCATCGCGCCTTGGGAGAACCCGCCCAGCAGCACATCGCCAAGCCCTAGCCCTGCTTCCTCCGTACGCGCCAACACATAGTCACGTATGGCGGGATAAGCGCTTTCGGCGCCGCCCGCATAATCAGTGTTTTTGTCCCCCGATCCGCTCCACCGCCAACGGAAACCATTCATACCCCCATCGTTCATGCCGCATTGGTGCGGCGCATTGGGTGAAAAGAACCCCCACATGCGGGAAGTCCTTCGCCCAATATTGGCCCAAACCGATCAAGTCCTGACCATCCGATCCATAGCCATGCAACAAGATCACAAGCTTTTTCGCCTTCTCACCATTGGCAGGCGCTAATGTGGGGCCATTTAGTTGGGCAGCAGAACTCATAAAACAATTCCTTCTTTATCTTTCAGCACAGCGAAATATCGCCACATCAAACGCGAGGCCGCGCCACGATAGGGCGACCAAATTTCAGTCAGCGCCCGCGTTTCTGTTTCGTTTGGCACATCTTTAAGCCCGTTTATATGCCCCACCATTTTTGCAAGGCCAGATCCCCGGCCGGAAAGATATCTGGATGGCCCAAACAGAACAGCAAATAAATCTCCGCCGTCCAGGGGCCAATGCCCTTAAGCTGGGTGAGCTGTTGAATGGCGTCCTCCGGCGGCAAATCAACCAGCTGGTCAAATTGCAACACGCCCGCCTGCTCCGCCTCCGCCACGCCACACAGAGTGCGGAATTTGCTGGCGGACAAGCCCGCGCCTCGCACTGCTTCTTCTGGATGGCGTAAAAACTCGGCGGCACAGACATTATCCATCAAAGCGGCAAAACGCCCCCAAATGGCCGCCGCTGCCGCCACGGACACTTGCTGCCCCACCACAATTTTGGCCATGCCTTCAAACCCCATCAGCCGATTCGCGCAACGGCACCTCTTCACACTGGGCGATGACGGGCGCAAGCGAGGATCACATTGTGCAAGCCCCGTCCAAATGGGCCTGCAAAATCTCTCGGCTTTTCAATCGTTCTTTATGCATGACGTGGGTCCGTGCTAGACAGGGGCATCATTTGAACCAGCTTTGCCCTATGAAAACAAAAACACAACCCGTTTTGCGCTTTGCGCCAAGCCCAAATGGCCATTTGCATTTGGGTCATGCTTTTTCTGCCCTGTTCACCAACAAAATTGCGCAGCAATTGGATGGTACAACATTGTTGCGCATTGAGGATATTGACCAAGCCCGCTGCACCCCAGAATTGTTGGCACAAATGCTGGAAGACTTGGCGTGGATCGGCTTTGAATATAACGGCGCACCGGAAAAACAATCCGACCATTTTGAGCGTTACCGCGCCGCCGCCGAGACGCTAAAACAACACAAATTGATCTATCCCTGTTTTTGCAGCCGCAAGGAAATCCGCGAAAACGCAACAGGACAAACTGACCCCGATGGCGCCCCCAATCTATCCGGGCACCTGCCGCCATCTATCCGCTGACAAGATTGCCACTCGACTTGCCAAAGGCATGCCGCACAGTTGGCGATTGGATATGGAAAAAGCCCTTGCGGCAACCGGGCGATTGACTTGGACCGAAATGCACCCTGACCTGAGCCAAAGCCGTCAAGTCGACGCAGAACCAAAGGCCTGGGGCGATGTGATCCTGGTGCGCAAGGACACGCCCACCTCCTATCATTTGAGCGTTGTGCTGGACGATGCGGCACAGCGCATCACCCATGTCACCCGCGGCAAAGACCTTTATTTCGCCACCGCCATCCACCGGGTGCTGCAGGAGTTGCTTGACCTGCCTGCACCGTTCTATCTCCACCATGAATTGGTGCGTGACGCGGCATCAGACAAACTCTCAAAATCCAAAAAAGCGCAAAGCCTAAAAGACTTGCGCCAGATGGGATGGAGCGCGCAACAGGTGCGCGCCGCCATCAATATGCAGTAGAACTTAACCTCTAGGCCGCGCGACGCATTTTGATCGTCTCAAGCTCCGCCTCAGGCAAAAGACTATAGATCGTTTCTGCAATCGCCCGCTCAAACGGGGTGCCAAAATCCGGTCCCAAGATCGCGTCAAGCTTTGGATCAACCAGCTGATGCGGCTGTTGCCACAAATAACGCATCGTCAAAATTTCGCGCATCATCGGATCAAAAATGCCCCAGCACCTGAAACAGCGACCACGGCAAGCCCACAACTTTATAGGTGCTTGGTGTGACTTTGTTGATCGCTGCCGCGATTTCCGCGCCGGTCACAAAATTGCCGGCGAAGTGAAGATTTTCATAGGCCCCAAGCGCCGCCCGTTGCGCAGCCACTTTTTCAAACACCCGACCCAAATCAGGCAAGTAGGCCCAGCTATGTTTGGTTTTTTGATCGCACATCAACGTGATTTTTTGTTTGTTGAACGCACGGCCAACCGCCAGATCAAACCAACTGCCCGTCGCGTCTGGGCCATAAAAGTCGCCAGCGCGGATCATCAAAACCTGAAAATTATGATCAGCCCCCGCCTCTTGCAATTCACGCTCCATTTGCACCCGAATTTCGCCCTTTGCCGTCTCTGGATTTGGCGCAAGGTCTGGTGACAAAATGTGATCAGTGGCCGCATAATTATAGACGTTGGCGGAAAAGATCAGGGTCTTGCCGCTTCCTTTTAGCGCCTCAATGATCACGCGATTGAGTTTGTTCGCGCCGCTTTCCCACTTGGTGTAGGGCAGGTTGAGCGCATGCACCACCACATCCGAGCCTTCTATGGCGCGCTTAACATCGGCCAATTCGAAACCATCGCCTTCGACAAATTCAAAGCCATCAAATGGCGCACGGTTCTCCCGGCCAAAGCCTTTCACTTGCCAATCATTGTCGATGAATGCCTTGGCGGCAAATTGGCCAATGCGGCCATTGATTCCCAAAATGGTGACTGTTTTGTTGTTGTTGCTTGTCATGATCTATTCCCTTCATTGCTGTTGGGTTTAAGATGATGTATTCATAATCAAATGGAAATTGGCAAAATACGCATTTGGGATATTCAATAATGAATAGCGAGAAGTTTGAACCTGATTGGTTCTTGTGGCGTTCTTTCCTGGCGGTGATGGACGAAGGGTCTTTGTCCGCCGCTGCCCGCAAGCTCAGCGCATCGCAGCCCACAATTGGCCGCCATATTGAGGAGTTGGAAAACAGCCTCGCCGCCATATTGTTCGACCGAACAGGGCGCGGATTGGTGCCCACCGCGCTCGCCCACCAAATGGTGGATGCTGTACGCCATGCCAAATCCGCGCTGGCGGAGGCGCAATTGATGGCCAGTGGCAGCACGCAAATGCTAGAGGGCACGGTGCGCATCACCGCCTCACAAATCCTGTCCCACCATATTTTGCCCAAAATCTTGCAAAAGGCCCGCGCCAGATTCCCCGCGATCCAAATAGAATTGGTGCCATCTGATTCCGCCGAGAACCTGCTGCTGCGCGAAGCGGACATCGCCATTCGCATGTTTCGCCCCGGCCAGTTGGATATCGTGGCGAAAAAAATTGGCGAGGTCCCCCTGTGCGCCTGCGCCCATAAATCCTACCTTGAGAAACATGGCACCCCCAAAAGCATCACGGATTTGCTTGATCACGAACTTATCGGACTCGACCGGCAAGAAGACATCATCAAAGTGGCCAAAACCATAGGGATCGAATTGCGCCGCGCCGATTTCAGCATTCGCACGGACAGCCAAACCGCGATCTGGCAAATGGCCCTCAACGGACTTGGCATCACTTTCGCCCAAACCAGCTTGATCGATGCCACGCCGGATATGGTGAAAATCGTGCCGGATCTTAAAATTCCGTCGATGGAAATGTGGCTGGTGGCCCATAAAGAGGTGCACCGCGCAAAGCGCATCCGCGTCATTTATGACCTATTGGCAGCCGAACTTATTCCCTATACTGGCGCGCAAATCAGTTAGGAAAAGATGTCTTATGGATCAAGCACTCAACTATCTCATTTTCGCCGCCATCGCTGTCGTGGCCCTCATTCTTGTGGCGGGCCTGATCAATATGTTTCGTGGCGGCAACCCAAACACCAGCCAAAAACTGATGCGCGCGCGTGTGATCGCGCAGGCGGTGGCGCTTTTGCTATTGTTTATCGCCGCATTCTTTTTCGCACCCAAATAGGAGGCTGAAATGGTCAAGCTGAATAAGATTTACACCAAAACCGGTGATGACGGCACAACCGGCCTCGTGATCGGGCCCCGCCGCCCGAAATATGATCTGCGCGTCGCCGCCTATGGTACCGTCGACGAAGCGAACTCCACCCTAGGTCTGGTGCGGTTGCATTGTGATGGCCATGAAAAAATCGATGCCGTATTGTTGCGGGGGGGTACAAAATGATCTGTTTGATTTGGGGGGGCTCCGATCTCGCCA
>LLEO01000162.1_pt1 | contig 11054 bp, 13 predicted proteins | sample 595861 | NCBI WGS metagenome assembly LLEO01 (sample SAMN02919315, study PRJNA255460) | bioreactor metagenome | biome: chemostat; feature: culture 2012_25.1; material: sediment; isolation source: day35 25degC chemostat 2012 inoculated with Wadden Sea sediment taken from... | place: Germany: Bremen ... | reverse complement strand
ATCGCCACCGAAGGCGATTTGGCGCCGGGCAAGGCCTATAACGAAAAGCGTGGTGCAGAAGTTATCGCAAAAGCTGCAGCTTTCTTGGATCAAGCCATTCCGCTTGCCAAAGGGCAGCACGCCGATGCATCCAGCTACAAATATGAAGATGGCGCCTTCGTCGCCTGCATCGACAGTAAAGACGTGCCGCTAAAGAACCCCGCACAGTTTGTGGGCGCGCGCGAAACCAAAGCCGGCCAAGGCTATTTATTTGTCAATAATGGCCTACATGTCGAAGTCATCATCAACAAAGATGATCCAATCGGCAAACAGAGCCCGGCGGGCGTAAAAGATGTGGTGCTCGAGCTGCGCTGACCACGATTCAGGATTGCGAGGATTCGGTCGCCGCCGTCGACGCTGAAGACAAGGCAGAAGTTTATCGCAACTGGCTCGGCTTGATGAAGGGCGATTTGCAAACCAACTTCACCAAGAATGGCAAGGAAATGGTGCGCTCGCTCAATGGCGACTTAACCTTTCAAGACCCGCAGGGGAAATCATTCTCCTTGCCGGGCAGATCATTGATGCTGGTGCGCAATGTGGGGCATTTGATGACAAACAATGCTGTGCTTTTCGCCAATGATGAAGAGGTGCCCGAAGGCATGCTCGACGCAATGATGACCGTATTGTGTGCATTGCATGATTTGAACAAAGAGAGTGGCCCCAAAAATTCACGTGCCGGTTCAATCTACATTGTGAAACCGAAAATGCATGGGCCTGAAGAGGCCGCCCTAACTGATGAATTGTTTGATCGCGTTGAGGACGCATATGGTTTGACACGCCATACCATTAAAGTTGGTGTGATGGATGAAGAGCGGCGCACCACAGTCAATCTGAAAGAGTGCATACGCGCTGTGAAAGACCGTGTTGTTTTCATCAATACCGGCTTTCTGGATCGCACAGGCGACGAAATTCATACGTCAATGCAGGCAGGGCCAGTTCTGCCGAAAGGCGATATCAAAGGGGCCAAATGGCTTTCAGCGTATGAAAATTGGAATGTAGATACGGGCCTGGAAACAGGCTTTTCCCAAAAGGCACAAATCGGTAAAGGCATGTGGGCGATGCCCGATGAAATGGCGAAAATGCTCGAAGTGAAAACCGAGCACCTGAAGGCTGGAGCCAATTGCGCATGGTCCCGTCGCCAACGGCCGCTGTACTGCACGCCACGCACTACCACCAAATCAATGTGTTCTCTGTTCAAGATCAATTGAAGTCACGCCAAAAAGCCGCACTCGATGATATTTTGATGCCACCCCTGCTCGGTGGGCGTAACCTGTCTGCTGATGAGGTGCAAAGAGAGCTGGAAAATAATGCCCAAGGCATTTTAGGCTATGTGGTTCGTTGGGTTGAACAGGGCGTCGGTTGCTCCAAAGTGCCAGACATAAACGATGTTGGGCTGATGGAAGATCGGGCAACCCTGCGCATTTCTGCGCAACATATTGCCAATTGGCTGGAGCACGGTTTGGTGGAAAAGGATCAAGTGCTGCAGGCTATGAAGAAGATGGCAGCAAAAGTCGATGCGCAAAATGCGGACGATCCCTCATATAAGGCTATGGCAGATAATTTTGAACGTTCTGTCGCGTTTTCCGCCGCTTGTGAGCTCGTGTTTGAAGGCGTGAGCCAACCATCCGGTTATACCGAACCAATCTTGCACCGCCGTCGCCTTGAAGCGAAAGCCAAAAGCTAGATGGCGGATAAAAAGCAAAGTAAAGGTTCTGTTCAGTCGCTGGATCGGGCCTTTGGCTTGCTGGGCATCGTTGCCGCTGCGCCAGAGGGGATTGCCCTTGGCGCATTGGCGCAACAAGCTGATCTGGCCCCATCGACAACCCATCGATTGCTTGGTGCGTTGGAAGGGCAGGGCATGGTCGCGTTTGACGCTCAAGCCGGTGCGTGGCAAATCGGCCTCAAGGCCTTCCAAATTGGCGCCGCCTTTTTGCATCGTCGTGACTTTGTTGCCGCGGCCCGGGCGCCCATGCGGCGTCTGATGCAAGAATCAGGTGAAACGGTCAATTTGGCGATTCTAAATGCCGGCCGTGTGACATTTGTGGCACAGATTGAATGTGATGAGGTGATGCGCATGGCAGTGAAAATCGGTAGCGTGGGGCCACTTCATGCCAGCGCTGTCGGCAAGGCCATGCTTGCCTTTAGCGCGGAAGAGCAGGTTGATGGCTTGCTGAAAGATTTAGACTTTGTCCGTCTTACAGATAAAACAATACTAGATCGAACTGCGTTTGATGATGAGCTTAAAATCGTGAAAGATCAAGGGTTTGCTACCGATGACGAGGAGCAGTCTTTAGGGCTGCGTTGCATTGCGGCTCCGGTTTTTAACGAGTTTGTGGAGCCTGTTTGTGCCTTATCTATCTCGGGTCCCACGGTGCGGGTCACCCAAGAACGCACACAAGAATTGGCGGAGTTGGTGAGGCTTGCCGCTCGCCGCGTCACGATTAAGTCGGGTGGAAATTTCCCAGTTGAACGGAACTTCACAAAAAAGTGCGCGTTATTGCCTATGAAATAATTATGAGTGTGACATAGATGCTCTATAACTGATGGCAAATATATTATACGTTGCCGTTAATTCTTCACCGTCACCTTGTGGCGGCTTTTTTTGTGGATGAGAGAGATACAAGTGAAACTATCACGTCGACAATTTTCTGTGCTTTTGTCAGGTGCAGCCATGTCTGCAGTTTTGACTGGCTGTGGCGCAAGCAGCAAAATGGCTGAAGCGCCAACCGTCAGCACACCCGATCCGGATTTGCTGCGCTTCGCGTCGTTTACGGATAATGGCTATACAATTCCAGAAATTCCGGCGAACCGCTTGGATCGCAGCTTGTGGCGTCAAATAGTTGATGATCCGTTTGGCGAAGTGCCGGGCACCATCATTGTCGATACGCCTAATCGCTTTTTATATCTCACTCTGGATAATGGCCAAGCCATGCGTTATGGCATTGGCGTTGGCAAAGCAGGTTTCACATGGTCTGGCCGTGCGAAAGTTCAATTTAAGCGCCCTTGGCCAACTTGGACACCACCCAGCGAAATGATCGAGCGCGATCCGACGCTTGAAAAATGGCGTCAAGGCCAGCCCCCAGGTTTGGAAAATCCGCTCGGTGCGCGCGCGCTTTACATCTTTAAAGATGGCCGCGACACGCTTTACCGTATTCACGGGTCGCCTGAATGGTGGACAATTGGCACGGCTGCCTCATCTGGCTGCATCCGCATGACCAACCATGACATTGTTGATTTTTACAAGCGCGTGCCGCCGGGCTCGCCGATTGTGGTTATCCCCGACAACCGCATTCAAATCGACACGACAGCATAAAAATTAGGCGCGGTTTTCCGCGCCTATTCTTTTTGTGAAGCGTGTTTTAGAAACTGCGACGCTGGCTGCACAATCTTGTCATCAATTTTGCCAATTGCCGTGCGGTCGCGGCCAGCATACTCAATTTGCGAGACAACATTTTGAATAACGCCGAGCCGCGCGCGACGTTTGTCGTTGGCACGGATCACCGTCCAAGGCGCAAAGTCGAAGTCGCTTCGCTCAAGCATTTGGTTTCGCGCTGCCGTATACTCGTCCCATTTGTTTAAAGCGCGCAGGTCGATCGGGCTGAGCTTCCAATGCTTTAACGGGCTGTGCCGCCGCTCATGGAAACGCTTCAGCTGCATTTCTTGTCCGATATTCAGCCAAAATTTGAAGAAGTGAATCCCATCTTTAACGATCATTCGCTCGACGTCTGGCAATTGCTGATAAAAGCGTTCGGTTTCCTCTGCCGTACAAAATCCCATCACCGGCTCAACAACAGCGCGATTATACCAAGACCGATCAAAAAGAACCTGCTCTCCCGCGGTGGGAAAGTGCGAGACATAGCGCTGGAAATACCACTGTCCCTGTTCGGTTTCTGTTGGTTTGGAAAGGGCGACCACCCGGTTATGCCGTGGATTCAAATATAGCGCATATCGACGGATTGAGCCGCCCCTTGCCAGCTGCATCACGTCCTTCAAAAAGCAACATCACGCGCTCGCCGCTGGTTTGCAAATGGCTTTGCAACTTGGTCAGCTCAATCTGCAATTTTTCCAAATGCGCTTCATAAGTTTTTCGCTTTAATTTCTTTTCATAGGGATAGTTACCCGATTGAAAAGCCGCCTCGGCTATATGATCCGGCAGGTTAGGATCGTCTAAGTCAAAATGGGTCAATTTGCGCTTTATCCCTTTTCAGTCTATTGGGGGCAGATGTATTGGACAGAATAGTGCAAAGTTTATGGCGCGTAGCCGGCCCCGTAAAGACTTGAATGAACTGAAAAATCCATTATCCGTGGTGCAGTCGCACGTACTTTAATAGTCTTTGTCGTTGAAACTTCATAATGGCTGACTAAATCAGGTCGAATATTTTCGACCATCTCTCTTAGGATGAAATATGAGTGGAATCGACCCTTCCGCCGCAAATCGTAGTATCACTTTTCGTTGGCGCGACCGTTTTTACGCTGCCCGTTGGGTGCTGTTGGCTTGTTCATTGGTGTTTTTGGTTCTTTATCTGGCGAACGGCTCACGCTCATTCAGGCCATTTTGTCATTCGGGGTGATTTTTCTGGCCGCGATTGCGGTGCCCCGTCGGGCGCATCTGGTGCCCACGGTTGGCAATCTGGATCATGCCCCTCCTTATGGCCCGACACATCAACAAAGCGATTTGCTGAGGCGCTCCCGGACCCTGTTTGATTGTGGATCGGCGGGTGATCCTGCGCTATAGAAACGCTGCAGCCGCGGGCGAGTTCCCCTCAACCTCAATCGGCGATCCGCTATCTTTTTCTTTGCGAAACCCGCTGTTGCTCAACACGATTGAAAAGGCAATTGCGGATAATGAGCGGGCTGTTGGTGAATTTAGGGAAACCGTGCCTGCCGCCAGTTGGTATAAAGTGAGTGCAGTGCCACTTGAGGTGCAAAAACCCGGTGTTGCGCCTAGTCCCCGCACAAATTTATTCCTCGTGACGATTGATAATCAAACAGAGCAGCGTTCTTTGGATCAAATGCGTGCGGATTTTGTTGCCAATGCCAGCCATGAATTGCGTACCCCGCTGACCTCTTTGATGGGCTTTTTGGACACATTAATGGGCCCTGCCGCCAATGATGCTAAGGCTCGTGACCATTTCTTGGGCATCATGCGCGGCCAAGCAGAGCGCATGTCGCGGTTGATAGATGATTTGTTGTCGCTTTCGCGAATCGAATTGCGCCAACACCAACGGCCCACCACAAAGGTGGATTTGGGTGGCCTGGTCAAAGAAGCCTTGGAAATGCTGCAGCCGCAAATCGCTGAATGCAAGGCCAAGCTAAACCTGCAAAATGATTTAGAAGGTGTTGAGGTCACTGGTGATCGAAACGAGCTCACTCAAGTTGTCACCAACCTCATTGAAAATGCGCTCAAATATGGCGACGAGGGCGGACAGGTCGATGTGCAGCTGGTCAAAGAAACAGCACGCGCAAATTTTGATATCAAAATCATAGTCAAAGACAACGGGCCGGGCATTCCGGCTGAACATGTGCCGCGTCTGACGGAACGATTCTACCGCGTCGATGCGGAATCGTCTCGTCGCAAAAAAGGCACCGGGCTTGGCCTTGCCATCGTGAAACACATTGTGAGCAGGCATCGCGGCGAGCTGCGCATCAGCTCGGTTGTGGGCGAGGGCACCGAAATTTGTGTTTATTTGCCGTTATAAATATTGTCATTTAGAGTTTTTTCCACACGCGGGTCTCGCATAAACGTTTTTAAAATCAGACACTTATACTGTCATCTAATTGTCATTGAAAAGACATAAAACCATTAGCACAGAGCAATAGGGTGCCCGCAGTCCGGGAGGAAACGGCCAGACAAAAAATGCTGGTTTCTCGGCGTGATTACTGGATTTGAGTGTAAGCTCTAAAGAGGATGACATTATGAAATTCGCCCAATATGCAAGCGTTGCTGCTTTGGTTGTTGCAGGCACAGTTGCCGCAACTGGTGCACAAGCACGTGACCAAATCTCAATCGTAGGTTCTTCTACTGTATTTCCATTCGCCACAGCGGTTGCTGAGCGTTTCGGTCAGACAACTGATTTCCCAACACCTGTTGTTGAATCAACCGGTTCAGGCGGTGGTCTGAAATTGTTCTGTGAAGGTGTTGGTGAAGGTACACCAGACATCACCAACGCATCTCGTCGTATTAAAAACTCTGAAATCGACAAATGCATGGCCAATGGCGCGACGCCTGTTGAAGTTAAAGTTGGCTTTGACGGCATCGTATTGGCTGGCGCAAAATCAGGCGCGGACTTGTCTGTAAGTCGCGATCAGATTTTTGCGGCTTTGGCGAAAAATGTTGTTGTGGATGGCCAAATTGTTGCCAACCCATACACGAATTGGTCAGACATTGACCCTTCATTGCCAGCCACAAAAATCGAAGTCCTTGGCCCGCCACCAACCTCTGGCACACGCGATGCGTTTGTTGAATTGGTGATGGAAGAAGCTTGTCAAGAAGGCATTGAAGAAGATGCATGTGGTGAGATCCGTGAAGACGGTGCGTTCATCGATGCCGGCGAAAACGACAATTTGATCGTGCAAAAGCTTGAAGCAAACTCAGCTGCTGTTGGTATCTTTGGCTTCTCATTCCTTGATCAGAACGCCGACAAAATCAAAGGCGCAACTGTTGATGCGTAGAGCCAACATTTGATGCCATTGCTGATGGCGACTATCCAGTGTCACGTTCGCTCTTCTTCTATGTGAAAAAAGAGCATGTTGGCGTGATCCCTGGCATTCAGGAATATGTTGGTGAATTCACCAGCGAAGCAGCTTGGGGTGATGAAGGCTATTTGACCGAAAAAGGTTTGATCCCATTGCCTGCTGAAACACGCGAAAAATTCAAGTCAGACGCCGAAAATCTGGTGCCTGCTGAAAAGATGTAAATCTTTTCACTGAATAACAGTCGCTTCGGGGCTTTCCCCGGAGCGGCCCATGTGCTCTTTAAGGGCATCATTGAATAAGAACGGGGTGGCAAGGTGCAAGGCTGGTTCTTCGTACTCATTTTGGTTTTAACAGCGGCTGCGCTGTTTTATATTGGCCGCTCTCGTGCTGTCTCCACGGTTGGTGGGGATTCGACGATTCTGCATTCTAAGCCCGGGTTTCATGGCGCCTTTGTCATGATTTGTGGCATCGTGCCCGCCGTTCTGGTGTTTTTCACCTGGCTTTTATTTTCCCGTTATTTGACCAACGCCTTCGTCGCCGCGCAACTTGGCGCTGATTTTGCCGGCTTGGCAAAAATCGAACAGCAGGCCCTGCTGCGCAATATGCGCTCATTTGCCGATCGCGCAGATTTGAGCGCTCTTGGTGGGATTGAGGTGAGTGCGGTGGAGCATTATCGCACCTTTGTCGCCAACGCCGTTTTGATGTTGCAAGTGGTTGTCGCCATCTTGGTGGTCGTGGGCGGCTGGTTTGCTGTGCGCCTGATCGGCAAAGATTTGCGCGCCCGTCAAATTGTTGAGAAAACAGTGATGGCGGTGCTGATCGCAGCATCTGGCGTCGCCATTCTGACAACGCTTGGCATCGTGTTGTCGCTAATTTTTGAAAGCATCAGCTTTTTCAAAAAGTGAATTTTCTGGACTTCCTGTTCGGCACCCACTGGAGCCCGCAAAGCGCATTTGAAGGCGTTGGCGAAGAGGCGACAGGCCGAAATTCAGAAGTGTTTGGTGCCATCCCTGTTTTTGCAGGCACCTTGCTGATCACGGCGATTGCCATCATCGTGGCCGCCCCCATCGGCCTAATGTCCGCGATTTATTTGTCAGACTATGCGTCACCAAATGTGCGCGCCACGGCCAAGCCGATCTTGGAAGTTTTGGCCGGGATCCCGACCGTGGTTTATGGCTTTTTCGCTGCGCTGACCGTTGCCCCGTTCTTCCGCAATACAGGTGAGGCGGTGGGCATTTCGGTGTCATCTGAAAGCGCTTTGGCCGCTGGGCTGGTCATGGGCATCATGATCATTCCTTTTGTTTCGTCTTTGTCGGATGACGTGATCAATGCGGTGCCGCAAAGCTTGCGCGATGGGTCCGCTGGCCTGGGCGCCACCAAGTCCGAAACCATTCGCCGGGTTATTCTGCCGGCTGCATTGCCGGGCATCGTGTCGGCGCTAATGTTGGCCATTTCCCGCGCCATTGGCGAAACCATGATTGTGGTGATGGCCGCCGGGCTTTCCGCCAATATGACGGTGAACCCCCCTCGAGGCGGTGACCACTGTAACTGTGCAAATTGTAACCCTGCTTGTCGGTGACCAGGAGTTTGACAGCGCAAAAACACTCGCGGCCTTTGCCTTGGGCTTGGTGCTGTTTTGCGTTACCTTGCTGCTGAACGTCATTGCGCTTCGGGTCATTCAAAAATATCGAGAGCAATATGACTGATTTAACAGGTGGCAATGTGGAGAAAGCTCGATCCATACCAGCGACGACGCACGCGCCCGCTTGGCGAAGCGTTATCGCGGCGAGTCTATCTTTAAATGGCTGGGGCGGTCGGCAATTGGCGTATCAGTCGCATTTTTGTTGCTGCTGCTATCGACTGTTGTTTTTCAGGGGTTGCCTGCTTTTACCTTCAATTTTGTCAATTTACCTTTTGAACTGACCAAGGAAAAGCTCGACACTGACGGCTCTTATGAAAGCTTGCGCAGGGCCAATTATGATGCTGTCGTGCGTGATGCTATTCGCGAACAATTTCCAACCGTAACCGGCCGCAGTGAAAAGCGCGCACTGAGCGGCATTCTGTCTTCTGGCGCCTCAGTCTATTTGCGTCAGCAGGTTCTGGACGATCCAAGCGTGGTCGGCACCGAAACACGGCTGGAAATTCCGATCTCTGACTTTGCGGATCTCTACCTTAAGGGCCAGATTACCAGCGATTACACCATCGAGGGGAACGGCGCATTACGAATTGATCGCAATGAAAACGGCTTGCGCCTGATCGCGGATGAACCTGTGTTTGCCGATGCATTGTCTCGGGCCAAAGAAGCATTGGAAGCGCAAGCAGCAAGTATGCGAGCGCAACAATCTGGGTTGCAGCTTTCGCTCAACAAAACCCGTGGCGATATCGAAGCCTTGCGCGGTCGCATTCCGGCGGAAACCAACGCCAATGTGAAATCACGTCTCGAAGCAGAGCTTGAGCGGTATGTGTCAGATATCACTGTGCTTGAGGCGCGCATCAAGCAGCTGGAAGAGCAGATCAAGGCCATTGATAGCCGCGTGGCCAACCCCGGCTTGGGTGAAAACCTAACAGGCGAGATGATGTCCGTTCTGGTTTATGGCAATGATGCGGTTCTTAAAGTTGAGCAGGTCACAACCACCACAGCCAATGTCGTGGAATATCTGCCCCTAGATGAAGATGAGACGATAATTGAGGCTGACCAATGGAAAATTCGGGTGCTTGAAGTGCCCGAGGCCAACCGTAAATTCACTGACCAAGACATTGTGTGGACTGACAAATTGGTTGAGCGCGGCTACGTTCGATCTGGTCTCAACACCATTTTCTTCACCCGCGGCGCCAGCCGTGAGCCGGAAATGGCCGGTGTTTTGGGCGCAGCGTGGGGTCGGCGCTCACGCTGATCGTGACATTGCTCTTGTCCTTCCCACTCGGGGTGGCTGCCGCAATTTACCTAGAAGAATTTGCGCCGAAAAACCGCTGGACCACCTTGATTGAAGTGAACATCAACAATTTGGCGGCTGTGCCATCCATTGTGTTTGGTTTGCTGGGTCTTGCTGTGTTCCTGAACTATTTTGAATTGGATCGGTCTGCGCCTTATGTGGGCGGTATGGTGTTGGCGCTCATGACATTGCCGACCATCATTATCGCCTCACGCGCCGCCTTGCGTGCGGTGCCACCATCCATTCGTGAGGCCGCATTGGGCATCGGCGCCTCGCGCTTGCAAACTGTGATACACCATGTTTTGCCCCTCGCCATGCCCGGTATTTTGACCGGCACAATCATTGGCATGGCGCAAGCCTTAGGCGAAACAGCACCACTATTGATGATCGGCATGGTGGCGTTCGTCGTTGATATTCCCATGGGCTTTTCTGATCCGGCGACCGTGTTGCCAGTACAGATTTTCATGTGGCTGATTTCCCAGAACCTGCCTTTCAACAGCGTACGTCAGCTGCGATCATGGTATTGTTAGGGTTCTTGATTACAATGAACGCGCTTGCAGTTGTCCTGCGCAAACGTTTCGAACGCCGCTGGTAAGCCGAAGCTCGGCGCAACCACATATATTGAGGTAGATGATGAGTTAGAAGCAAATTTGGCCGCCACCGCCGCGAAAGCGCCGGCAAACAATGCGGGGCAAGCTGAAAATGAGCGGCAATGGCGTTAACGTATTTTACGGCGACAAACAGGCGTTGTTTGATGTGGATTTGAATATCTACAAAAACCAGGTGATCTCGTTGATCGGACCTTCTGGTTGCGGCAAATCGACATTTTTGCGTTGCCTAAATCGCATGAACGACACCATCGACGTGTGTAAAGTCACCGGCCAGATCGTTTTGGACGATCAGGATATCTACGACAAAAACATCGATGTGGTTGAGCTGCGCGCGCGCGTGGGCATGGTGTTTCAAAAGCCCAACCCGTTTCCGAAAAGCATTTATGAGAATGTGGCTTATGGCCCGCGCATTCACGGTATGACCCGCACGAAAGACGAGCTGGACGATTTGGTCACCTCGTCCTTGCGGCGCGCTGGTTTGTGGGAAGAAGTGAAAGATCGTTTGGACCAGCCGGGTACAGGCCTTTCTGGCGGCCAGCAACAGCGCTTGTGCATTGCACGCGCCATTGCAACACAACCCGAAGTATTGCTGATGGATGAGCCTTGTTCCGCCCTTGATCCGATTGCAACCGCGATCATTGAAGAATTGATTGACGAATTGCGGGCGAACTTTACGATTGTGATCGTAACCCACTCCATGCAGCAAGCGGCGCGGGTGAGCCAAAAAACAGCGTTTTTCCACTTGGGCAAGCTGATTGAAGAAGGTCCAACAGAC
>LLEO01000161.1_pt1 | contig 11061 bp, 16 predicted proteins | sample 595861 | NCBI WGS metagenome assembly LLEO01 (sample SAMN02919315, study PRJNA255460) | bioreactor metagenome | biome: chemostat; feature: culture 2012_25.1; material: sediment; isolation source: day35 25degC chemostat 2012 inoculated with Wadden Sea sediment taken from... | place: Germany: Bremen ... | reverse complement strand
TGCGCCATGCCTGACGGCATGTCACCCGGTTGGGGGTGGCCTCGCTGTGCTCGGCAGATTCTAAGCCTTCGGCGAGGATATTTCTAACAAGAAAAGCGAGTACAGTTTCTTAACCATTACGTGTCATCGTAGAGGGGCGGTACAGGCGGGGACGCCGATGACCGCACAAGGAAAAGCGCAAGCTTGAAGGAGAGGGCGACGCCCTCTCTTTTTCTTGTTTCAAGTATCCTGGGGTGAATGCGCGAAGCGCAGAGGGGCAAAGCCCCCTCTGGACTCTATCACCCTGCGCGGCGTTGGCCGGCATAGGCCGCCGCCATACTGATCACCGCAATCGCTCCACATATCAAAACCGCGCGCAGGATTGCGCCGTTGGTTGCGCCCCACATCGCGACGGATCCAATAAACGTCAGCAGCATTGCGCCTGCGGCCAGCCCGGTCACACGGACCGCGGGTTTTGCCGCAGCACGTCCGCGCCCCTGCCAAAGACGCCGCAGCGTGGTCAGCATCTTGCCGATGTCGGTCTGAATGGCGATCAACGACGGCACGATCAGCAACACCAGAACCATCCCGAACCCAAGCCCATAGATCAGCGTGATCACCGTTGGCTTCAGGAATTGTGCCTGCCGCGAGGTTTCATAAAGCAGAGGCATCAGCCCCAGCACCGTGGTCAAGGTGGTCAGCATCACCGCGCGCAGGCGGTCGGCGGTGCCTTCGATGATCGCCGGAATGATCCCGCGTTCCTTCGCGTATTCGTCGATGGTGGTCACCAGCACGATGGAATCGTTGATGATGATCCCCGTCATCCCGATCAGACCCACGACCGAGAACATGGACAACGGAACACCCCATTGCACATGGCCGTAAATCGCGCCTACCAGCCCAAACGGAATGATCGACATCACCACCAAGGGCCGTGTCCAGCTTGAAAAAATCCATGCGAGCGTCAGGAAGATCCCCAGCAGCACCAAGATCAGGCCGGTGCGTGCATCCGACAGGAAATCTTTCTGCTGTTCGGCCAGCCCGCCGATGCGGTATTCGATCGAGTGGGTCTCGGCCAAGGTGGGCAGGATCTCGGTCTCGATCGTGCGTTGGATTTCCTCGGCGCGGGCCGGATTGTCTTCGCTGATATCGCCCGAAACATTGACCATCCGAATGCCATTTTCACGTTGGACCGTGGCAAAGCCTTGACGCGTTTGGACCGACACCAGATCGGCCAGACTGACATAGGCGCCCGCCTGCGTGCGCAGCTGCATCCGTTCAAGGAAATCGGCGGAGCGCTCGCCGTCCGGAATTTCGACCCGAATTTCAGCGGAGCGGGTGCCATCGGGATAGGTCGCAGCCTCGACCCCGTTCAAGCGATTGCGCAACACGCGGCTGAGGTCTGAAATAGTGAACCCCAGCGCCTTGCCCTGCGCGGTCAGGTCCAAAATCAGCTCTTCCTTGTCATAGCTCAGGCTGTCTTCCAGCGCTGAAACTTCAGGATACTGGATCAGTTGAATTTTCAAGTCTTCTGCGGCGGCCTTCAATGCCTCCGAGGTTGCGCCGAACAGATCGACGTCAAGGCTGTCTCCGCCCGGACCGAAGCGACCACCGCGGAAGGACAGGACCTCGAGCAGCGGGTGATTCACGATCGCGTCCTGCAGGGCCGAGACGAGTTCAAACGTGGAGTAGGGGCGCAGGTCGGCGTCGATCAGCTCGACCACGATGGACCCAAGAAGGTCGGCGTCCTTGTTGTCCACGCCCGACAGGCCGCGCCCCGCATTGCCGCCGATCTGTGCCAGTGCGCTGGCCACGGGGGTCCGCGCCATATTCCGCTTCGAATTGGGCGGTGGTTGCTTCCACGGCGCGCTGCACGTTGTCCAACATGGCGCGGGTGTCGGCGCGGGTTGCGCCTTCGGCCATCGCGAAGTTCGCGGTGATTGACGAGCTTTCAGGCGCGCTGAAGAAGCGGAAGGTCAGGTCGCCCCGAATGAAGATCGACGCTTGGCTGACAAGAATCACGATGGTCGCCGCAATCACCGGATAGCGCGCCTTGATCACCAGCGCCATGAACGGACGGAACAGATTATCCCGCACCCAGCGGAAGCCTTTGTTTACCTGCCGCGAGGGCCAGTCATACCAATGTTCCTTGGCGGTGTGGGTCAGTGCGTGCGCCATGTGGTGTGGCAGGATCAGGAAGCACTCGATCAGGGACGCCGCCAGCACCACGATCACCGTAAAGGGGATATCGGTGATAAGGTCTCCGAACCGTCCCCCGATCGAGGTCAGGCCGAAGAACGCGATGATCGTGGTCAGGGTGGCCGAGAAGACCGGTGGGAACATCCGCCGTGCAGCGTTCTCGGAAGCGGTGAACGGGCTTTCGCCCAACCGGCGCGCGCGGAAATCGGCGTGTTCGCCCACCACGATGGCGTCATCCACCACGATCCCCCAACGTGATGATCAGCGCAAAAAGCGAGATCATGTTGATCGTGATCCCGGACATATACATCAAGAAAACGGCGGTGGTCATGGCCACTGGAATGCCGGCCGCCACCCAGAATGCTGTGCGGGCATTCAAGAACAGAAACAGCAGAAGCAGGACCAGCCCAAGCCCCTGAAGCCCGTTTTCGGTGAGCATTTTCAGGCGGGCGGAAATCAGAGCGGATCGCGTGCGCATCAGCTCGATCTCGACCCCTTCGGGTAGTGTCTCCAGCATCTCGGCGCGGATGTCCTCGACGATTTCTTGCAGCTCGATCGCGTCCCCTTGGGCGGATCGCGAGACGTTCAGCGCCATCGCCGGATCGTCGCCCACGAAATAGGACCGGTTGCGGTTCACGCCTTCGACGCGGACGGTTGCGACGTCTCCGATGGTCAGGTTCGACCCGTCTGGATTGGCGCGCAGGACCAGTGCGGCGATGTCATCCGGCGTCCGTTTGGGGTCGCCCGTGCGCACCCGTGCCGAACCCGAAGATACGTTGCCCGCCGGGGTTCGTGCTGACCGCACCAGCGATGACCTCGGCGATCTGGGCCATGGTCACATCGTTTTCGATCAGCGACAGCGAGGTGACTTCGACCACGGTTTGCGGGGCGGCGAAGCCGCGGATCGAGGTGCGGGTTACGCCGCGTTCGAACAGGCGGATCACCATTTCGTCGGCAAAGCGGCCCAGTTGTTCGATGGCGACAGGGCCCCGAGATCACTACATCCGTCACGCTGTCGCGCCACACACCGCGCCGCACTTGGGGCGTGTCGGCGTCCTCGGGCAGGTCAGTGATTTCGTCCACCGCGGCCTGAATGTCATCGGCAGCCTGATTGACGTCCCAGCCGGGTTCGAACTCCATCTCGATCCGGGCGCGGCCCTCGAAGGCGCGCGAGCTGACGCTGGACACGCCGTCCACAGCCAGAAGCGAAGGCTCCATCACTTGGACGATGGCGGTGTCAACATCTTCGGCCCCGGCGCCCTGCCAACTGGTCGTGACCGTGACGCTTTCCACGATCACATCGGGGAAGAACTGCGCCCGCATTTGCGGATAGCTGGCGATGCCAAGCGCCATCAGGATCACCAACAGCAGGTTGGCGACCGTGGCGTGGCGGGTGAAATATGACAGGATGCCGGTGGCTGGGGTCATGGATCAGTTCCCCATATTTTTCTCAAGCCGCGCTAAGGTGTCAGCGGGCAGTTCGCCCTCGTCCAACTGGCGCAGGATGCGATCGCGGGCGCTTTCGGGCATCCGTGTGTTGCTTTCCACAAAGCTTTTCAACAGCGCAATTCGGGCGGGGTCCAAGGCAACCATTTCGGGCTTGGCTTCCGGGGCCAGCTTGCCATCGCGTACGGGGCGTACGCGAATGCCTTCGCCCAGAACCGGGCTGCGTTTGGTGATCGCCTCGCGCCCGTTAAGGCCTGTGCCACGCACCAGAACGTCGTCCCCTTGGCGGCGGAGCAACGTCACCTGTGCGCGTTCCAAGCGGTCCTCGTCGCCCAGAAGGAGGATGCTGCCGGACGCATCCAGCGCGGTCGCGGGCAGGCGCACCACTTGGTCCAGCGGCGGCTCGGACAGTTCAACCGTCACGAAATCCCCCGGGCGCAAGCCCGGCGTGGCGTCCAGATTGGCAAAGAGCATCCGGCCCGTCTGCCCTTCGCCCACATTTGCGCTTTCGCGGTCCACCCTGCCAGTGGCGGTCAGGTCCACGCCAGTGGCTTCCAGCCGGACCGTTACCGGCAGGTCAGAAAGCGCGCCGTTGTCTGCCAGAAGCCGCGCATATTGAGCGGTCGAAACGCGGAATCCGACCTCGAGCTTGTTGGGGTCGACCAGCCGCCCCAGCTTTTCATTTGGGGCAACCAACCCACCACGCAGAACGGTAACATCGGTCAGGGTGCCGGCGAATGCGGCACGAATCTCGGTCTCGTCCAGACGGCGCTGGGCCTCGTCACGGGCAATTTCGCGACGCGACAGGGTGGCTTCGGCAGTGGCGACACGGGCTTCGGCGGTGATCACGGCTTGCCGTTTGCCCAGCACGACTTGCGCAGCGGATGCTGCCGCCAGTGCTGCGTTTTCAACGGCTGCTTCGGTGCCGACACCCCGGCCTACAAGATCGTTCTGGCGGGCCAGCGCGGCGTCGCGTAGCTCGGCCTGACGTCGGGGCGTTGTCCAGGTCATCACGCGCCAGATCCAAAGCGGCTGTCGCATCGCGCAGCTCGGCCTCGGATTGAGTCAGATCCGTTTCCGCCAGCGAAAGCGCGGCTTTGTAATCTGTGGGGTCGATGCGCAGCAAAAACGCGCCTTCGTCGACTTGTCCGCCATTCACGAAAGCCTCCGACATCTCGACCACGGTGCCCGAGGCACGGGCGCGGATGTCCAGACTGCGGCGTGTGGCCAGCTCTCCGAAGGAGGACAGGATCGGAGTGATTGTTGACGGCTCAAGCATCACAACGTTGGCCGAAAACACCCGTTCACGGCCCGAAGGGGCGGCGTTGTCGCGATCCGCGCGCGCCTTGAAGGCCGATTGCACCATCAGTCCGGCCATCGCCAAAAGGCCGATCGTGGCAGCCAGCAGGAAAAGCCCAATCAGGCTGCGTCCCAGAAATCGCATACATCTCTCCGTCTCATCCGATGCCATCCTGACGTGGCCCACAGGCCGGGGCAAGCGGCGTGTGGTCACAGGTGCGATAGCGTCGGCCTATATGATCCATACGGATCAAACGGATGAGCGGATTACTTCCGTCGCTTGTGTTCGTCCAAACGTGGAAAAATCTCGACGAAATTGCAGGGGTGGTGGCGATAGTCCAGCTGATGCACCAGAATTTCGTCCCACGCGTCCTTGCAGGCACCGGGGCTGCCGGGCAGCGCTAAGAGGTACGTGCCGTTGGCGACGCCCCCGGTGGCGCGGCTTTGCACCGCCGAGGTACCAATCTTTTTCATCGAGACGATGGTGAAGACCGTCCCGAATGCCTCGATTTCCTTTTCATAGACATCGCGATGCGCCTCGACCGAGACATCACGCCCGGTCAGGCCTGTCCCGCCGGTGGAAATCACAACGTCAATTTCGGGGTCCAACGACCACGCGCGCAGTTGGTCCGCAATCTCGCCGCGCTCGTCACGAATGATCTTGCGATCTGCCAGCAGGTGCCCGGCGTCTTCCAAGCGTTTGACCAAGGTGTCGCCCGAACGATCCTCGTCCATCGAGCGGCTGTCCGAGACAGTCAATACCGCGATGCGGACGGGGATGAACTCGCGTTGGTTGTCGGCGGGGATGTGGGACATGGTGTGGCCTGTTTTAAGTGGGCTATGCGCCCTCGTTCAATTTCGCTTGGATTTCGAGAAGATCTGCCCATGCCTCGCGCTTGGCGGCGGGATTGCGCAACAGATAGGCGGGGTGGAACATGGGCATGATCGGCTTGCCCCACTGGCTGTCCCAGTTGCCGCGCAGGCGGGTGATGCCGCGCTTGCCGAGGACGGCCTGACAAGGGGTGTTGCCCATCAAAACGATCAGCTCGGGCGCGACCAGTTGCACGTGGCGTTCGAGGAAGGGGACCATCATGGCCATTTCCTCGGGCGATGGATCGCGGTTTTGCGGCGGGCGCCACGGCATGACGTTGGTGATATAGACGGCATCCTTGGACAGGGGCACATCGCGCCCCATGCCGATGGCGGCGAACATCTTGTCCAGAAGCTGGCCTGCGCGACCCACGAAGGGGCGGCCCTCGATATCCTCGTCCCGGCCCGGCGCTTCGCCGATGATCATCACGCGGGGCGGCGGGGGTTGCCGTCGGAAATCACCGTATTCCGCGCGCCTTTCTTCAGCTCGCAGCCGTCAAAGGCTTTCATTGCGGCTTTCAGCCCATCCAGATCCTGAGCGCCCGCAGCGGCCTGTTTGGCTAGCGCGACATAGTCGATCCTAGGCTCGGCTGGCGGAGGTGTCGGGGCGGCGCGCTTCGGCAGCTCGACCGGCGCGGATTTCTGGGCGTTGGGCGCAGGTTTTGGTGCAGGTTTCGGCTCGGCTGGCGCCAAGGCATAGCGATCCACCGGGGCGTCGGAAATTGCATCCACCGCGCCCAGCTCGATCTGCCATTCCAAAAGCGCTTTTGCGCTGTGCCAGTCTTGTGCCGATTCCATGTGCGCAGCCTAAGTGCAGCCGCAGGGAAGGTAAACGCCCCACGATTGCACCATGTGCGCACACAAGGGATAGACGAACCCCGCGCCCGAAACTATAAGCGCGTGGAACACAGGACGGAGGCCCGTATGACATTCCGCCAACGACATCTTCTGGGGATCGAACAGCTTCACCCCGAAGAGATCAAAACTGTTCTCGATCTTGCTGACAGTTATGTTGATTTGAACCGCTCTGCGCAGAAACGCTCGGATGTGCTGGCAGGACTGACGCAGATCAACATGTTCTTCGAGAACTCCACCCGCACGCAGGCCTCGTTCGAGATCGCCGGCAAGCGTCTGGGCGCGGATGTGATGAATATGGCGATGCAGGCGTCGTCCATTAAGAAGGGCGAGACGCTGATTGATACGGCGCTGACGCTGAACGCGATGCACCCCGACCTTCTGGTCGTGCGCCACCCCCATTCCGGCGCGGTAAACCTTTTGGCCGAGAAGGTGAACTGCGCCGTCTTGAACGCGGGCGATGGCAAGCACGAGCACCCGACGCAGGCACTTCTGGATGCGCTGACCATCCGGCGCGAAAAGGGCCGTCTGCACCGCCTGACCGTCGCGATCTGCGGAGACATTGCGCATAGCCGCGTTGCCCGCTCGAACCTTATCCTTCTGGGCAAGATGGAGAACCGCGTGCGTCTGGTCGGCCCGCCGACCCTGATGCCCAGCCAGATCGACCAGTTCGGGGTCGAGGTCTATGACGACATGGAAGAGGGTCTGAAAGACGCCGACGTTGTCATGATGCTGCGCCTTCAGCGCGAGCGGATGGATGGCGGCTTTATCCCCTCCGAGCGCGAGTATTATCACCGCTATGGTCTGGACGCTGAAAAGCTGGCCCACGCCAAGGATGACGCCATCGTCATGCACCCCGGCCCGATGAACCGCGGGGTCGAGATCGACGGCACCATCGCCGACGACATCAACCGATCGGTTATTCAAGAGCAGGTCGAAATGGGCGTCGCCGTACGCATGGCGGCGATGGACCTTCTGGCCCGCAACTTGAAAGCCGAACGCGAAAACCGGACCGAGGGTGTCTATGTCTGAGCAAGAGTTCGAACTGGAACCCCGTCTGGAAAGCCAGAGCGCCCCTGAGCTGGAACCGGGTGAAAAGCTGATCGACAGCTTCTCGGGCAACACGCCGACCTATGTGAAAGAGCACGTGATGCTGGCCGCGCTGGGGGCGCTCGTGATCTCGGGCGCGCTGATGGCGATGGGCAATCCGCATGCCTGGACGGGTATCATCGGGTCTGTCGCTGCGATTGCTGTGCGCGGGCTTTATGTCGCCAAGGAACAGCTGGGCTTCACGTGGCACCTGACCAACCGCCGCATGATCGGTCCGGATGGGCGCACCATTCTGCTGACCTCGATCGCCAAGGTGAACGTGATCTTCACTGCGGCTCAGTTGGTCACCCTGTCTGGCGACAAATACATGTTGAAATATCAGGCCGACGCCAAGGCCACCCCAAGCCGCGATTGATCGTGCGCGAGGCGCGTAAGGAGACTGAGATGACCACTACCTTCACAAATGCCCGCCTGATCAACCCGGAAACCGGCACGGACGAGATTGGCAGCCTGACCATCGAAGGCGGTCTGATCACCGGCGTGAATGCGGGCGAGGAAGGCGATGTCATCGACTGCGGCGGCAAATGTTTGGCCCCCGGCATCGTGGATATCGGCGTGAAGATCGGCGAGCCGGGCGAGCGGCACAAGGAAAGCTTCCGCACCGCCGGGCTGGCGGCTGCGGCGGGCGGCGTGACCACGATGGTTATTCGTCCCGACACCACCCCCCGCTGTGGACACGCCCGAGACATTGTCCTTCGTCACCCGCCGCGCGGGGCAGGTAACCCCTGTGAACGTGCATTCAATGGGCGCGCTGACCAAAGGCCGCGAAGGCCGCGAGATGGTCGAGATGGGCTTTATGCTGGATGCGGGCGCGATTGCGTTTACCGATTGCGACCATGTGGTGACCGACAACAAAGTCTATTCCCGCGCCATGACCTATGCCCGGTCTTTGCGTGCGTTGATCATCGGCCACCCGCAGGATCCGCAACTATCCAAAGGGGCAGCCGTAACCTCGGGCAAGTTTGCATCCTTGCGCGGTTTGCCAGCCGTTAGCCCTCAGGCTGAACGAATGGGGCTGGAACGTGATCTGGTATTGGCCGAGATGACGGGCGTGGCCTATCACGCTGACAGCCTCTCGACCGCGAAGTCTCTGCCTGCGCTGGAACGTGCCAAGGCGGCGGGCGTGGACGTCTCCGCCGGGGTGAACATTCACCACCTGACCCTGAACGAGCTGGACGTTGGCGACTATCGCACCTTCTTCAAAGTGAAGCCGCCCTTGCGCAGCGAAGATGACCGCCTTGCGATGGTCGAGGCCGTGGCCTCGGGTCTGATCGATATCATCTCGTCCATGCACACCCCCGCAGGACGAAGAAAGCAAACGCCTTCCGTTCGAGGAAGCAGCCTCGGGCGCGGTGGCTCTGGAAACCCTGCTGCCTGCCGCGATGCGACTGGTTCATGCGGGGCTGGTGGATCTGCCGAGCTTTGGCGCGCGCTGTCCTTGAACCCGGCCCGACGCTTTAACCTGCCGGGTGGAGAGCTGACCGTGGGCGCCCCCTGCCGATCTGGTCCTGTTCGACCCGGACGCGCCCTTCGTGCTGGACCGCTTCAAGCTGAACTCGAAATCCAAGAACACGCCGTTCGACGGCGCGCGGATGGAGGGCAAGGTGCTGGGCACATGGGTCGGCGGAGAACGTGTGTTTGGGGGCGAAGATGCCTGATCTGCTCACCTCGTTTCCGCTGCTGATTGGTGTGGCCGTCGCAGGCTATCTGCTGGGCTCGATCCCCCTTTGGCATCGTTATGGCACGGCTGTTCGGTCTGGGCGATCTGCGCCAGATCGGGTCGGGCAATATCGGCGCCACCAACGTGCTGCGCACCGGGAACAAACCCGCCGCCTTCTTGACCCTGATCGGAGACGCCGGCAAAGGGGGTGCCGCCGTTCTGCTGGCCCGTGCGCTCTTTGCCGAGGACGCCGCCCAACTGGCAGGCTTCGCGGCTTTCCTTGGTCACTGCTTCCCAGTGTTTCTGGGCTTCAAAGGCGGCAAAGGTGTTGCCACTTGGCTTGGCACCATGCTGGCGTTGGCCTTTCCGCTGGGGATTGGCCGCTTGTGCGACATGGCTTGTGACCGCGCTGGTCTTCCGTATCTCGTCGCTGGCGGCGTTGGTCGCGGCGGCCTTATCGCCCATCATCGCTCTGGTGTTTGGCTGGAACAGTCTTGTTCTTATTTCGGTTGCATTGGGCGGCTTGATTTTCTACCGCCATAGCGCAAATATTGCGCGCATCATCTCTGGCGAAGAGCCGCGTATTGGGCGCAAGTAGCGTCCCACGTAATAAGGAATAGTCCCGATGGATTTTCAGACATCTGTTAGAACCTGCCTTCAGAAATACGTAACCTTCTCGGGCCGCGCGATCCGAAGCGAATACTGGTGGTTTTCCCTGTTCCTTGTCCTCGCGTCGATCGCTCTGGGAGTTGTGGACAGCATTTTCTTTGGCTGGGAAAGCATGTTCTCGCCGCTGAGCGACCTGTTCTCGCTAGCGACCATTTTGCCAAGCCTCGCCGTCACGTCGCGCCGTTTGCATGATATCGACAAATCCGCATGGTGGATGCTGCTGATCCTTGTGCCGATCGTTGGCTGGATCGTTCTGATCTATTGGATGTGCCTGCCCGGCACCCAAGGTCCGAACCAGTTTGGCAATGATCCCTTCGGCGATGGTCCGGCTGATTTCGATGACAGCGACTATGCCCCGTCGTCGATCCCGACTGTCGGTGACTGATCACCCGTTGATCTGAAACACCTTATCTTTCGATGTCGCGCCTTGGACCAGTTCAAGGCGCGATTTTGCGATCCCAAGCGCGTCGGCTAGCAGCTTCCCGACCGCCTTGTTAGCCTTGCCGTTCTCGGGCGCGGTGGTGGTCTGCACGCGGATTTGACCGTCGCGCAGCGTGACCTCGTTGCGCGACGCTTTCGGGGTGACCCGCACCGCGATCCGCGCGCCTTCTTTCGCCAGATATGACAGCTCGCCCTTCTTCATGGGCGCAGAGTGCCGCGCGGGGCTGGACGGCGCAAGGGCTGTGGGTCACTGTGCTGGAAATGACGGAGGGCGGCATGCGCAAGACAGGTTTTTTTTCTGGGACGAGAAGTGCTTTTGGCATTCGGGCGGCAATTATGCGGGTACGCTGCCCGTGGGTGGGTTGGTGCAGCCTTTGGCTGCGGGCGGTCTGCCGGAAAGCCCCGAAACCAAGCGGCGCCTGAAGAACCTGATGGACGTCACCGGGCTGTCTGGCGCGTTGGACCTGCGCACTACTGCCGTGGCGGATATCGAGACGCTGGCCCGCGTCCACCCCGCGTCCTTCCTGTCCGAC
>LLEO01000160.1_pt1 | contig 11067 bp, 13 predicted proteins | sample 595861 | NCBI WGS metagenome assembly LLEO01 (sample SAMN02919315, study PRJNA255460) | bioreactor metagenome | biome: chemostat; feature: culture 2012_25.1; material: sediment; isolation source: day35 25degC chemostat 2012 inoculated with Wadden Sea sediment taken from... | place: Germany: Bremen ... | reverse complement strand
GGTACGCTTTTGTCCCACGTGATCGACCGACTGGCCCCTCAGGTCGACGGCATGGCCTTGAACGCGAACGGAGACCCCGTGCGTTTTGCCGACACCGGCCTGCCCGTTCTGCCCGACAGCATCGACGGCTATGCGGGTCCCTTGGCGGGAGTCTTGGCCGGGCTGGATTGGGCTTCTGAACAGGGCGCGACTCATGTGGTCTCTGCCGCCGCCGACACGCCGTTTTTCCCGCGCGACCTTGTGGATCGGCTGCTGATTGCCGCCCAGCGCGATGGCACCGACATTGCTTTGGCCGCCACGCTGGATCCGCAACGCGGTGCGATGCGCCAACCCCACCTTTGGCCTCTGGCCGGTCGCACTTCGTGACGACCTGCGCGCGGCCTTGGAAGACGGCTTGCGCAAGGTCGTCCTCTGGACCGACAAGCACGGCGCGGCCATCGCCAGCTTCGCCCCCACGCCCTTTGATCCGTTTTTCAACGTGAACACCCCGGACGACCTTGCCCAGGCCGAACAGCTTTTGGAGACCGCCCCATGAAAATCTTCGGTGTCACCGGCTGGAAGAACTCGGGCAAAACCGGGTTGATGGAGCGTTTGATCGCCCATTTCACCGCGCAGGGGCTAAGCGTTTCGACCCTGAAACACACCCATCACGCGTCGATCTGGAAAAGCCCGGCACGGACACACACCGCCACCGTCTGGCGGGCGCGCAAGAGGTCGTGCTGGCCTCGTCCGCCCGCATCACCACCCTACACGAGCTGCGCGACACCCCCGAACCGCGACTCGCACAGCTGATCGCGGGTCTGACCCCCTGCGACCTTGTGCTGGTGGAAGGTTCAAAGGCGCACCGCATCCCAAGATCGAGGCCCACCGCGTGGAAACGGGCGAAGACCTGTTGGCCCCAGAAATCGACACCATCCGCGCCGTGGCCAGCAATGAAGCCCTCCCTCACCTCGACCTGCCAGTCTTCGATCTGGATGACACCGCCGCGATTGCAGCCTTCATCGCAGATGTCACCGGCCTCGCCCCGCGCAAACCAAAGGGGTTGAAGAACGACTGCTTTGCCCTGCCCCCCGGCGTCCATTGGACCCCCGTCGATGAAGCGCTAGAGACATTGCGCGACCGCCTATCACCTGTGGTCAGCACCGAAACCGTGCCCACGGCAACATCCCGTGGCCGGATCCTTGCAAGTGACCATTTGGCGGCCCGCTCCAACCCACCCGGTGCAAACTCCGCGGTCGACGGCTATGCTTTCGCCTATGCAGGACTGCCCGAAGGCGACGTGATCGAAATGCCCTTGTTGGCAGAACGCGCCGCCGCTGGGGATCCCTTCACCGGCAACGTCCCAATGGGCCACGCCATCCGCATCCTGACCGGCGCACTACTGCCCGAGGGCGTGGACACCGTGGTCTTGCAAGAGGACGTCCAAATCGACGGACAATCCCTGCGCTTCCCCGCGGGGGTCAAGCCCGGCGCCAATGCCCGCGCTGCCGGTGAAGATGTCGAGGCTGGCAAGCTGGCGCTTCCCATGGGCCACAAAGTGCGTGCGCCCGATGTGGCGCTACTCTCGGCGCTCGGTCTGCCAAACGTCCAAGCCTACAAACCTCTGCGCGTCGGCGTCTTGTCGACAGGTGATGAACTGGCCGAACCCGGCACCACCATGGACACCGCCCGCACCTATGACGCCAACCGCCCGATGCTACTGTCACTGGCTGAAGCTGGGGCTACACCCCGGTCGATCTGGGCCATGTGGCCGACGACCGCGACGCCTGCGCGCCGCCTTCGACATGGCTGCAACAGAGGCCGATGTCATCATAACGTCCGGCGGGGGGGCTCGGCAGGCGACGAAGACCATGTCTCAGCCCTGCTGAAAGAAACCGGATCGCTGCACCACTGGCGCATCGCGATCAAACCGGGCCGCCCTCTGGCGCTGGCGCAATGGAACGGCACACCCGTCTTCGGACTGCCCGGCAACCCCGTCGCCGCGCTGGTCACGACACTGATCTTCGCACGCCCTGCCTTCTCGGTCCTTGCTGGCGGTCCATGGCTGACCACGCCCGGAACCATGCTGCCAGCCGCTTTCACCAAATCCAAAAAGCAGGCCGCCGCGAATATCTGCGCGCACGCCTAAACGAAAACGGCGAGGTGGAAGCGTTCAAATCCGAAGGCTCAGGCCGCATCTCGGGGCCTTAGCTGGGCCACCGGACTGGTTGAACTGCCGGACGAGGCGATGGACATCACCCCCGGCACCCCCGTCCGCTTCATCAGCTACGACAGCCTCGGGATCACCTGACCCCCATCCTCTTGCCTTAAATACCTTGGGGTGAATGCGCGCAGCGCAGAGGGGCAAAGCCCCTTAATCACCGTGCCGCAAAAGCCGCTGCTTCTGACGGCCCCAATCCCGTTTGGCCTCGGTCGCGCGCTTGTCATGGGCCTTCTTACCCTTGGCAATGCCCACCTTCACCTTCACCAGACCTTTGTGGTTGAAATAGATGACCAGCGGCACAAGGGTCATGCCCTTGCGACTGGTCGCATTCCACATCTTCGAGATCTCGCGCTTCGACGCCAACAGCTTGCGCTTGCGACGCTCCAGATGGCCCCAAGTGATGGCCTGCTTATACGGCGCGATATAAGCGTTGGTCAGGTAAAGTTCGCCATCCTCAACAGCCACATAGCTTTCGGCAATATTCGACCCACCCTGACGCAGCGATTTCACCTCGGAGCCCATCAACACGATGCCGCATTCGATGTCTTCCTCAATCGCATAGTCATAGCGTGCACGCCGATTGTCGGCGATCACTTTATAGTTGGTGTCTTCTTTTGCCTTAGCCATGTGCCGGATGTAGGGCTTGCGCCGCGAACTGTCCAGACCATCCCATCAGATAGACAAAGGGCCGCGACGATGCGCGGCCCCCGTAACACAAATCAATTGCCTGGATCAGTTGATCAGCCGGCGTGACGCATGGCGGCATCAATGGCGGCCTTGGTCTCGTCCGTCAGGCCAACCAGCGGCGAGCGGACGTCTTCGGTGCAGCGGTCCAGCTTGGACAGCGCGTATTTCGCGCCACAGGTGCCCGGCTCCATAAAGATCGCCTTGTGCAGCGGCATCAGCTTGTCTGCGATCTCCAGCGCCTTGGCGAAGTCACCTTCCAGCGTTGCGGCCTGCATGTCCGCGCACAGACGCGGGGCCACGTTCGCGGTGACCGAAATGCAGCCCACGCCACCCTGTGCGTTGAACCCGTGTGCCGTAGCGTCTTCGCCCGACAGTTGGATGAAATCTGCACCGCAGGTCATGCGCTGGAAGCTGACACGCGCCAGATCACCCGTCGCGTCTTTTACGCCCACGATGTTCTTGTGCTTGGCCAGTTCGCCCATGGTCTCGGGCGTCATGTCAACGACCGAGCGACCGGGGATGTTGTAGATCACGATCGGAAGGTCGACGGCATTCGCAATCGTCTCAAAATGCGCAATCAACCCCCGCTGAGTCGGTTTGTTATAGTACGGCGTCACCACCAGACCGGCAGCCGCACCAACACGCTTGGCGAACTCCATAAAGCGCAGGGCTTCGGCAGTGTTGTTCGAGCCCGCACCCGCAATGACCGGCACGCGGCCAGCGGCGGCTTCGACTACGGCTTCGATGACGGCTTCATGCTCGTCATGGGTCAGAGTCGGGCTTTCACCGGTTGTGCCCACCGGCACCAATCCGGTCGAGCCTTCCTCGATCTGCCATTCGACCAAGCGTTTAAGCGCGTCGAAATCCACTGCACCGTTCTTGAACGGCGTAACCAGGGCAGGAAGAGATCCTTTGAACATGACACGCTCCATTTTGTCTGTGTTTCCAATCACGTCTGCGAAGATCTGCTGAATCGCCTCGCAAACGCGGCGGAAACTAGCCGGGTTCGACAGAAATGCCAAGTTTGTGTGTTGCGTGTTAGCGCCATAAAGCTAGGTTTTGCACATGAACAGGATCAAATCACGCCTTATCCCGGCCCTGACACTGGCCGCCAGTCTTGGTTTTGCTGCAAGCAACCCCGCTTTCGCACAAAATGCCGGGGCCGTTTCGGCCTTTGAAAAGGCTATTGAAACTGCGCGCGACGGCGATTGGGATGCCGCCCGGACCCAAGCAGCACAAGGCGGTGCGCTGGCAGCTGACATTCTGGAGTGGCACCGCTTGCGGCAAAGCGAAGGCAGCTTTGCCGACACCCGCGCTTTTCTGGCGCGCCACCCTGACTGGCCCGGCCTGAAGCTTCTGCGCAAACGATCCGAAGAATCAATTCCGCGCAATCACACACCGGCCGAGGTTTTGGACTTCTTCCGCGACCAGCCCCCGCAAACCGGGCGCGGCGCATTGCGTCTGGCCGAAGCGCTGAAGGCCACCGGAAACGGAGAAGAGGCCAAGGCGCAGATCATCCTTGGCTGGATTTCACTGTCTCTGGACGAAGACGAACACGATGCGTTTGTCTCGCGCTATGGCGATACGCTGAAATCCTACCACTGGGATCGGACAGATATGCTGCTGTGGCGCGGGGCGACAACCGAAGCGGGGCGTATGATACCGCTGTTGTCCACCAGCAAACAGGCACTCGCCACAGCTCGCATCGCGCTGCGCAAAAAGCAAAACGGCGTGGATGCGTTGATCAAAGCCGTGCCTGCCAGCCTGTCAGATGATCCGGGGCTGGCCTATGAACGCTTCCTCTGGCGGGCCTCGAAAGGGCGCAATCAGGATGCTGTGGACTTGCTGCTGGAGCGCTCGACCTCGGCCCAATCGCTTGGCGCGCCTGATCGTTGGGGCAGCTGGCGCCGCGTATTGGCCCGTTGGTCGATGCGCGATGGCAAGCCCAAGCAGGCCTATCGCTTGGCAAGCGCGCATCACATCACGGACGGATCGGATCGCAACGATCTGGAATGGTTGGCGGGCTATGTCGCGCTGCGCAAGTTGAACGATCCGGCCACCGCGCTTGAGCACTTCCAGACCTTCCAGCTGGGCGTCGAGACTCCGATCAGCCTTGGTCGTGCCGGATATTGGCAGGGCCGCGCTTATGAGGCGTTGGGGGATAAGGTCTCGGCCCAAGCGTCCTATGAATACGGTGCCGAGTTCCAGACCAGTTTCTATGGCCTTCTGGCCGCCGAGAAAGCCGGCGTTCCAATGGACCCAACCCTGATCGGGTCGGAGCCTTTCCCAGACTTCCGGCAGGCCAGCTTCTGGGGCGGATCGGTAATGGAAGCCGCCCGCCTTCTGCAAGCCGCGGACGAGCTGTATTGGGCCGAGCGGTTCTCGGTCCATCTGGCCGAAAGCCTGACCCGCGAAGAGATTGGACAGCTGGCTGCATGGGCCGAAAGCGTGAATGAGCCGCACCTGCAGGTCATGATCGCCAAGCAGGCCGCACGACAGGGCCACACCATCGTTCGCCCCTATTTCCCGACGCCCGATATTGGGCGCGGCAACCGCACCGTGCCCCGCGCCTTGGAACTGGCCATCGCCCGGCGCGAAAGCGAGTTCGACCCTTCGGTCGTCTCGGGCGTTGGTGCACGTGGTTTGATGCAGCTGATGCCCGGCACCGCGTCTGACATGGCCAAGCGGCTGGACATGCCCTATTCCAAGGCACGCCTGACCGAGGATCCCGCCTATAACACGCGACTGGGATCAGAATATCTGGCGAAATTGATCGAGGATTTCGACGGCAACCCGGTGCTGATCGCGGTGGGCTATAACGCTGGTCCCAGACGCTCGCAAAACTGGACCGAGAAGTTTGGGAACGTGCGTTCCTCGTCCGTAGATATCATCGACTGGATCGAGCACATTCCCTTCCGCGAGACCCGCAATTACGTGATGCGCGTCACCGAAAGCCTGCCTATTTATCGCGCGCGGCTGACCGGGAAAACGCAACCGCTGCGCCTGTCGAAAGAGCTTAAGAAGTAGCGCGGCGGCTGCGGATCAGGGTGAAAATGCCCGCCGACACAACGATCACCGCGCCGATCACGACATTGGTGTGCAAGGTCTCGTTGAAGACCAAGACGCCGATGAAGCTGACAAAAACCAGTTGCAAATAGGCGAAGGGTTGGACGGTGCTGGCCTCGGCAAACTCGTAGCACTTGATGAGCAGCCAATGGCCCAATACGCCGGTGCAGCACAGCAGCGCCATCCACGCCCAATCGCCCTGCGACATGGGCTGCCAGAACCAAATGCCAATGGCGGTCATCACCACGGCACCGATAATACCCGTCCAGAAAAAGCTGGTTTGCGTGCTGTCGGTCTTGGCTGCCAGCCGCGTCATCAAGCCGTAGACCGCGAACATCGCGGCCCCGAGCAGCGGAATAATTGCATAGGGTGAAAACACGCCCGTCCCCGGCTGCAGGATCACCAGAATCCCAACGAAGCCAACCGCGATCGCCGCCCAACGCCGCCAGCCCACATGCTCGCCCAGAACCGGGCCAGATAGGGCAGCCACCATCAGCGGGTAAACGGCGAAAATCGCGTGGCTTTCCACCAGCCCCAGCAACGTGAACGAAATCACCGTCACGCAGATTTCCAGCGCCAGCAACGCGCCACGAGAGATTTGCAGCCACAGCCGCGCGGGGCGCAGCGCTTGGCTCAGACCGCCATTGCGACGGGTGATCCAGATGACGAAGGCCGCAAAGAACCAATAGCGGATCATCACCACCATCCAGACGTTGTATTCCCCGCCCCAAATGGCGCGAGATCCCGTCCTGCATCGCAAAAACGAAAGTCGTGGCGACCATCAGCCAAATGCCGATTTGATTGTTGCGATCCATTGCGCCCTTCTAGGGCCGCAATGTTCCACGGCTCATATGCCGCTTGCGCCCGTATCCGGATACACGTTCCACATCGAAACCCGCCGCGTCTAGGGCACGGCGCACAAAACCTGCGGCGGTATATGTCGCAAACGTGCCATTTGGCGCGGTGTGGATGCCAACCTGTGCCATAAGGTCCTCGCCCCACAGTTCGGGGTTCTTCGCGGGCGAGAAGCCGTCAAGGAACCACGCATCCGCCTTTCCATCCCAAGCCGCGAGGGTTTCGCGCGCGTCGCCTTCGATCACCTCGACCGTGAACCCGTCCAGATCAAAGCGCCGCGCTCCGTCAGCCCACGCCGTCAGGAAAGGCCCAGCCACCGCATGCGCCTCGGGGAAGGTTTGCAGGGCGCGGTCGATGTCGGCGGCGTCCATCGGGAAAGCTCGAACGAGGTGAACCCAGCCCCCTCGGGCGATCCCGAAGCGCGCCACGCGATGAACGCGGCCAGCATGTTCAGACCGGTGCCAAAGCCCAGCTCGGCAATCTGGAAACTCGGGGCGAAAGCGGTTAGCCAAATCATTGCCGTCGATGAAGACATGCCGCGTCTCGGCCAGCCCATCTTCAAGCGAGAAATAGGGATCGTCGAACCGATCCGCCACCGGCACGCCGCTGTCTTTCCACGTGATCGTCGCCGCGGTGGTCGTTGTCTGGCGCTTTGTCATGATCTGCCCTAGAACGCTTTTGAAACCTGCGCGAACATGAAGAAGGATAGCTCTGATGGCAATCGCTGATGTGACAGTTTACGGCGCGGGGATCTTTGGCCTATCGGTTGCATGGAGCTGCGCCAAACGTGGCGCGAAGGTGCGGGTGATCGACCCGAATGGGCCGGGCGCGGGATCATCCGGAGGTCTGGTCGGCGCGCTGGCCCCGCATGTCCCCGAACGCTGGAACGCCAAGAAAGCCTTTCAATTCGACAGCCTGATCATGGCGGAAGCGTATTGGGCCGAGGTCGAAGCGGTGTCAGGAAAATCCCCCGGTTATGCGCGGTCAGGCCGTTTACAACCCCATCGCAGATGAACGCCTGCTGGACCTTGCCAAGTCCCGCGCGGCCGAGGCCGACACGCTGTGGCAAGGCAAAGCCGTGTGGCAGGTGCGCCCAGCGTCGGACTTCCCCGATTGGGCGCCGATCAGCCCCACGGGCTTCCTGATCTACGACACACTGACCGCCCGGATGAGCCCCCGCCGGGCAGGTGCCGCTTTGGTCGCTGCAATCCAAGCCAAGGGTGGCGAAGTCGTGACCGACGGCCCCCTCGGAAGGGACCGAGGTCTGGGCGACCGGCTGGCAGGGCATGGTAAAACTGTCCGAGGAATTGGGCAAACCCGTTGGCAACGGTGTCAAAGGACAAAGCGCGCTTCTGGACTATGACGCCCGCGATATGCCGCAGCTGTTTGCAGATGCCGTGCACATCATCCCCCACGCGGATGGCACGGTCGCCATCGGGTCCACCAGTGAACGTGAGTTTGACGATCCATCCAGCTGTGACGATGCACTGGACGAGGTTATCGCCCGCGCCCGCGCCGCCTGCCCGGCCCTTGCAGACGCCCCGGTGATCGAACGCTGGGGGGGCGGGGGGCGTCCGCCCCCGCGCCAAATCACGCGCGCCGATGCTGGGGTGAATACCCCGGCCGCCCCGGCGCCTTCATCGCCAATGGCGGCTTCAAGATCGGCTTCGGTATGGGCCGCGGGTGGGGGAGTTGATGGCCGACCTTGTGTTGGATGGCCGCGACGAAATCCCCGAAGATTTCCGGGTCGAGGCCAGCTTGTAGGAGCACATCCGCATGACACCGACACTAAGCTCACTGGATCACTTCGTCCTGACAGTCGCCAACATTGACCGGACCGTGTCCTTCTATGCAGATGTGCTCGGCATGACGGCAATCCAATTCAAGGTGGCCGATGGGTCGGCCCGTTGGGCGTTGGAATTTGGCCAGCAGAAGATAAACCTGCATCAAGCGGGCCATGAGTTCGATCCCAAAGCGGCGACCCCGAAACCGGGAAGCGCTGATCTGTGTTTTCTGACTGATGAGCCGTTAGAGGCGTGGGAAATCCATTTGCGGGCGCAGGACGTGGCTATTGTTGAAGGGCCCGTGCCGCGTACCGGCGCGCGCTTCGCCATCCTATCAATCTACATTCGCGACCCCGATGGCAACCTGATTGAAATCGCCCAGAAACGTCAGGACTGATCGACCGCAGCGCGCAGCTTGCCCATCAGTTTTACAAGATTGGCCTCGTAGCGCTCATTCGTCAGAACGCCATCTGCGTTGAACTCTTTCGAACTGCCCGCCACAGCGATCTCTGGCCCGATCACAAGCTTGGGCTGAAACGGCACCATTGCCGCCACCAAAGACGCCTGCGCCCGTTCTCCGCCCGCGCGACCTCCGGCGGCCGACATCACGGCAACAGGCTTGCCCTGCCAAGGATGAGGCTTCACCCGGCTGACCCAATCCAGCGCATTCTTCAAAACGCCGGTCAGCATCTTGTTGTACTCCGGCGTCGAGATGATCACCGCGTCCGCTGCTGCAATCTGCGCCGCCAGTTTCGCCACGCTTTCGGGGATCCCCTCGGCATCCTCAAGGTCGCCATCGTAAAGCGGCAAGTTCAAATCTGCCTCGATGTAATCCGCATCGCCATAAAGCCGCGCAGCATTTCGCAGCAGGAACCGGTTGGTTGCGTCTTTACGCAGGGAACCGGACATGCCAAGCAATTGGTGTTTGGACAAATGAACCTCCTTGTTCGCGTCCCAAGGATGTGGGGCGCGCGACATGAGAGGTCAAGATAAGACGAGACTTACCCATGCGCCACGGCGGACAAATCCTGGTCGATCACCTGAAAACTGAAGGCGTGAGCCGCGTCTTCTCGGTCCCCGGCGAAAGCTTTCTGGCCGCACTGGACGGGCTTTACGACAGCGGGATCGAAAATGTGGTCTGCCGTCAGGAAGGCGGCGCGGCGATAATGGCCGAGGCGCATGGCAAGCTGACCGGAACGCCGGGCGTGTTGTTCGTAACACGTGGGCCGGGGGCGACAAATGCGTCTTCCGGCATTCACGTCGCCATGCAGGACGCCACGCCAATGGTGGTGTTCGTCGGCCAGATTGCACGCGCCCACCGCGATCGCGGTGCGTTTCAGGAAGTCGACTATCGTGCTTTCTTTGGCCCGCTTGCCAAGTGGTCCTGCGAGGTTGACCAGACCGATCGCCTGCCCGAATACCTCGCCCGCGCCTTCCATGTCGCCCGCACCGGACGCCCCGGTCCCGTCGTGGTCGCCCTGCCCGAGGATATGCTCAGCGACGTAGCTGATGTGCCGGATCGCCCCGCCGTACCCGCCACGCAGGGCAACGTGTCCAGCGCGGACGCAGGTGCCATCATGGCCGCGATTGCGACCTCCGCGCGTCCGCTTCTGATCGCAGGCGGTCCGGGTTGGACGGCTGAAGCGGGTGCGGCGCTGATGGATTTCGCCGCCGCCAATGCCCTGCCCGTCGCCACGGCCTTCCGCCGTCAGGACTATGTCGACAACCGCCACCCGAACTATGTCGGAGACCTCGGCCTTGGCATTAACCCGGCGCTGAAAACCATGTTCGGCGCGGCCGACACGTTGGTCGTTCTCGGCAGCCGCTTGGGCGACATCGTGACTGGCAGCTACGAGATGCTGAACCCGATCCAGACCGGCAAGCGGATCGTGCATGTCTATCCCTGCGCAGAAGAGCTGGGTCGCGTTTATCACGCCGACCAAACCGTGCTGGCGACCGGCCCCTCAGCGATTTCGGCGCTTGGCGCGCAGCCCGCGCTGACCGCCACCCCCGTGGGCGGAATGGACGCAACAAGGCCGCGCAGCTTATGACGCGTTCCAGACCCCGGTCGAGACCCCCGGCCCGGTCAAACTGGAGCGCATCATGCACTGGCTGTCGGACACGCTGCCCGACGATACAATTATGACCAACGGGGCCGGGAACTATGCCACATGGCTGCACCGCTATTTCCGCTTCAAGGAATACGGCACACAGCTTGCCCCGACCTCGGGGTCGATGGGCTATGGCTTTCCGGCAGCGGTGGCCGCCAGTCTGCAACACCCCGACCGCACCGTCATTGCATGGCTGGGGGATGGCGAGTTTCAGATGACCCTGAACGAGATGTCGACCGCCGTGCAGCACGGCGCAAAACCCCATCGCAATCATCGTGAACAATGGGCGCTATGGCACCATTCGGATGCACCAAGAACGCACCTATCCGGCGCGCGTCTCGGGCACGGATATGGCGAATCC
>LLEO01000159.1_pt1 | contig 11090 bp, 16 predicted proteins | sample 595861 | NCBI WGS metagenome assembly LLEO01 (sample SAMN02919315, study PRJNA255460) | bioreactor metagenome | biome: chemostat; feature: culture 2012_25.1; material: sediment; isolation source: day35 25degC chemostat 2012 inoculated with Wadden Sea sediment taken from... | place: Germany: Bremen ... | reverse complement strand
TTTGAGGATGTCGAGACATTTAAAACCGCCTATCAGAACTGCCTCATGCGCGTTGTTGGTCATTATGGGGAATTATTCTCAGATGATGGCGACGAACATTTGGCGCAAAAGCTTGTATTTACGGGGAGCGATGACGATCCTGACACGTGGCAAGCCTTGTCTGATATGGGCTTTCGCGACCCAAGCAGCGCGATTGCAATTATCAAGAAATGGCACTATGCCAGCTATGCCGCCACACGGCAGATAAGGCCCGGCAAAACCTGACGGCGTTGGTGCCGCATTTGTTGCAGTCTTTGTCCAATGCCCGCAACGCGGATGAAGCGCTGAAGCGCTTTGATATTTTCTTGTCAAAGCTACCCGCAGGTGTGCAGCTGTTCGCCCTGTTGCGCAACAATGAGCGTTTACGCCACTTGCTGGTAGACTTTATGGCCTCGGCACCGCGGATGACCGATGCGATCCTGCGACGCGTACACATCGTCGATGGCCTTATTGATCCTGCCTTCTATGACGAAATTCCGACCGTGGCTGCACTGACGCAAAAGGCCAATGACTTTCTCGGCGAGGCGCGCAATTATGAAGACTTGATCGACAGGTCGCGTATTTTCGGGCAAGAGCAAATATTTCTCACCAGTGCAGGCTTGATCGCGGGCACTGTCACGCCTGATCAAGCCAGCGAACAATTCTCTGCCTTGGCGCAAAATCTAATGGAATGGCTTTTTGAGGGGGTGCGCAAAGAGTTTGAGCACAAACACGGTAAAGTCCCAGGTGCCCAAGTCGCGCTTTTGGCATTCGGCAAATTGGCAAGCGGGGAAATGTCAGCAACCTCGGACCTCGATTTTATCCTTCTTTATGACGCGCCCAAGGGCAGCGATGGATCGAACGGCAAACGCCCGTTGGAAACACCGCACTATTTCACACGCTTAACGCAACGCCTTGTTGCAGCACTGTCCGCGCCGACGGCGGAGGGGGTGCTCTATGAAACGGATATGCGCTTGCGCCCGTCCGGCAATGCCGGCCCGCTGGCGACCAGTTTCCGTGGTTTTGACCGCTATCAGCACAAAGAGGCCTGGACCTGGGAACACATGGCACTTTCACGCGCACGGGTTGTCTTTGCCGATGGTGATTTGGGTGATCGAATTCACAATGTGATTTCGAGTGCACTTAACGCGAAGCGCGACAAACAGAAATTGGTCGATGACATCTGGGATATGAAGGGGCGCATCGAAAAGGAGCGGCAGGCGAAATCGGTTTGGGATCTTAAACTCTCAGTCGGTGGTGTTATAGATCTAGAATTCATCACACAATTCGCGCAATTGGCGTATGGCGATCATTTGCAGGTGCCCCAAGCCCCACCTGTGCGCGTGTTTGAGCGGCTTGCTGAAACAGCGCTTTTGCCTGAGGCTTTAGAACTGAAGGAAATTCATGCCGAGTACGGCGCTGTTTTGCAACTGATGAGTGCTTGTCTCAACGATCCGTTGAAGGTCGAAAATTGGAGTGAGGGCTTTGAAGAGCTGTTGATCCGCGTCACGCATTTTCCCTCGCTAGAAGCACTGGAGACGGATTTACAAGCCAAGCAGCAGCGTGTGCGCCAACTGATGAATGAGTTTGTCGTTTAAGCACTACGCGACGTTATCGAGTGCAACCTCTAGATTGGCCTCATGCTTAGGCAGGGTGACCAAAACGGTTGTGCCAATGCCGACAGCGCTGTCGATGTGTATGCGTCCGCCACTTAGCTCTGCGATAGCGCGCGCTTTGGAAATGCCCAAGCCCAATGAATTTTCTTCCTTTGCAAAGGAGGATTCGCCCAGAACAAAAGGTTGGTTAAGCAAAGCCATGCGCTCGTGGGGAATGCCGATGCCGGTATCGGTGATTTCGATAACAATTCCATCACTCGCATCCCAAGAATTTACGGCAATCTTGCCGCCCTTAGGTGTAAATTTTAGTGCGTTGTCCAAGAGATTGTCGAACATGCGGCTTATCAGGTTTTTATCTGCATAGATGCTGCCATTTGCATTGGCAAAGTCCACAAACTCGACGCCAATTCGTGTCGCACGGCTCTTATATTTCGCAAGCTCGCCGTGGAGCATGGCGCCAACTTCTATTTCTTCGGCATTTTGTAAGGTGTTGCCAGCTTCAAGTTCCGAAAGTTCGAGGATCGCCGCGAACGAATTCAGTAGCGCCTCACCAGACCGTTTAATATCGCCCAAATAGCCGATATATCGTTTGTCACCAAGCGGGCCGAACGGCTCATGTTGCACAAGGTCTGCAAACCCAATGATGTGGTTAAGTGGGGTGCGCATATCGTGGCTCAAATGTGCCAGAAACGTTGTCTTGGACCGGCTTGCTGCCTCAGCAGCCAGTTTGTCAGCAGTGCATTGGCGCACAAGTTTTTGCCGTTCACGCTCCAAAGCGTTATTGTCAAACTTGGCGCGCACTTCCTCAGATATGTCGGTGATAATTGTCACAAAATTGCGCTTGGCTTGTGCAATATCCTCTATCCGGATATGCCGCCCGTCTAGGCAGGCTGCCGTCGCGAGGCGGTGATTATCCTCATCACAAATTGTTTCAAACCGGTTTGGATTAACGGCCATGGACATGATGTTGGTGTAGGTTCGGCCGCGTAGCTTGGTTGCTTTTGAAAGGCCCATCATGTCGCGATAGGCGTGGTTGTGCCACAAAAGATTGCCCGCGCGATCCAATAGGCGATGCCGTGGGGGAGGTCTATAAGCGCGCGCAAAAGCTCTTTGTCCTCTTTCGCTTCGTTCAAACGCATCAGATAGTCGAGGTGCTGTCGCTCATCTTGGGCGCTCAGTCGCATCATCGCAAAGCCGCCAAGTGCACATAGAATTCCCACTGAAAACAGCTGAAAACCAATGGCCATCTCTGCCGTAAAAAAAAGACTGCGCCGAGCACGGCGATAAACCATGCTAGCGCTAGCTTTCCCGTTGTTGGAACGAGAGATTTTGTCGGTTGAATTGTCGTGCGAGAAGTGGACGCATTGAGCTTTTTCGTGCCAGTTTGCGTAAGTATCGAGCGAAGGTTTTTGGGTGATTGTCCTAAAAGGGAAGAAGGCTTCTGCTTCAGGTTTTTCAATCGCTTTAAAAGCTTAATAAAGAATCCTGTCCCGACTGCGTCGGATGTCTCCATCGACAACATTTGAACTCTCCAAATTTTTTAAAAAGTGCCCCCAAAGAGCAGTCAATCGCCCTTCGACAGGACCTATTTGAATCAAAAAAAGGGGGGTTGTCGACCCCCTTTGAATAGGCAAAATTTGCCGCTGTTAAAACCGTGAGTCTTTTGAATCACTTATCGGTTAAAAAATTTTAGTCGGCTAAAGTTTTGTTCACCATTTCGGAAAGGTTTGGCGAAATCCTTTCCTCATCCTTCATACGTTCGAGTGCCTTCCGAGCGGCATCTCGACGATTTGATTCGTAGTTTCGCCAAATCCTGAAAGCCACGGCAAATCGGCCCGCTACCTGCGGGTTAAACTTGTCGATTTGTAAAATTGTATCAGCCAAAAGCTCGAAACCGGCGCCATCTTGGCGGGCGAATTGGGTTGGGTTGCTTTGAATGAATGAACCCAACAATGACCGGACACGATTGGGCACTTCCAACGAGAACCGTTCATCTTCCATCAGCGCTTTGACCCGATCAATGGCGCGGCCGTCGTCGATCGATGCATTTAGGCCGAGCCATTTGTCATAAACGGTCATGGGTTCAGCAAAGTTTTGCTTGAAGTGCTCCAGCAATTCCTGTGCGCGTTCTGGCGCATATGCACACATGATGGCCAACGCTGCTTGTCGATCTGTCATGTTTTGTGCGCTTTGATAATGGCTTTCCACCATTTCAAAAATCTGCTTGTCTTCCAACCCAGTAAGAAGGGCCAGACTTTGGTTGCGTAAGGCGCGCAAACCCCGATTGCTTGGCATCTGGCTTGTAATCGTCAGGCAAATGTACGGCGGAATAAAGTGACACCAATTGTCCGCGCAGACGGTTTGCCACCAAGCGCACAGCCTGTTGCCGCACTTGCTTGATCCGCTCTGGATCGATGTTGTTGCCAAGCCTTTGCGCAAAGTCCTGGTAGTTCGGTAGCCTCAAGCACAATGCTTTAAACGATGGTGAAAGCTCTTGGCTTTCAAGCGTTTGACTGAGTGCGGATGCAACATCTTCAAGTTTATTCTCGTCCAAACTCGGCCCGTCCGGTGCCATGGAAGGCGTTACGATGTTCAAAATCGCCGACTGTAAACTTTCCCAGCGGTTGAAGGGATCGCCATCCAAGCGCGCACGGTGAAGATCCTCCTCCAAAGATGCCCGGGTTTGCAGGCTCACGGGGGCGGAGAACTCACGAAACAGCGACAAAACAGGTGCGCTTGAAACGCCATAGAAGGTGATCTTCGCACTTTCCTGATCCAGCACAATAAGATCGTCGCGCACTTCTGCGCCTTCTGCCCGTTCCCAAGACAAATCCTCGCCATTGTTGGAGATAAGCCCAAATTTTATTGGCAGCACCATAGGCGATTTTTCGGAATCTCCCGGCGTTGGCGGCACCTCTTGCGCCAATTCAAGTGTCAGCACTTTCTGGTCCGCATCATAAGTGCTGCTATATGTGATGTTGGGGCGTCCAGCCTGAGTATACCATTTTTGGAACTGGCTAAGATCGCGCTCACTCACATCCTCAAAGCATTTGATAAACTGTTCAATCGTGGCCGCGTCCCCATCATGGCGATCCAGATAGAGATCAACGCCCTTGTGAAACACTTCTTTGCCCAAAAGCGTCATCAACATGCGCACCACTTCCGCACCTTTTTCATAAACGGTGGTGGTGTAGAAATTATCGATCTGCTCATATTGGCTTGGGCGCGGCGGATGGGCGAGGGGGCCGCTATCTTCAATGAACTGAGATTGACGTAGACCCTTCACATCATCAATGCGTTCCACATCGCGAAACCGCTCGTCCGATGAAAATTCTTGATCGCGGAAAACGGTCAGCCCTTCTTTTAAGCAAAGCTGAAACCAGTCGCGGCATGTGACTCTATTGCCGGTGTAATTGTGGAAATACTCATGGGCGATAATGCGTTCAATCAGGGCATAATCTTCATCTGTCGCCGTGTTGGGGTCCGCCAATACAAAACGATCATTGAAGATATTCAGTCCCTTGTTTTCCATCGCGCCAGCGTTGAAGTCACTCACTGCAACGATGTTAAAAACATCCAAATCATATTCGCAGCCAAACCGTTCCTCATCCCATTTCATGGAACGGACAAGCGCGTCCATGGCATAGGTGCAAAGTTCCGCCTTGCCGGGGCTCGGCATAGATATTGAGATCGACTTTTTTGCCGGAATTGGTGATGAACTTTTCTGAGATATGATCGAGCTTGCCGGCTACCATCGCAAAAAGGTAACTGGCTTCGGATGCGGATCGTGCCATTCGGCAAAGTGTCGATTGTTGCTCATCTCGCCTTGATCAACAGGATTGCCGTTGGACAAAAGTACCGGCGCCAAATCCTTGTCGGCAACCATTTTGACCGTGAAAACGGACATCACATCGGGCCGATCCAAAAAGTAAGTGATGCGCCGAAAGCCCTCAGCTTCACATTGGGTGCACCAATTGCCAGAAGAGCGATAAAGCCCTTCAAGGCTTTTGTTTTTTTCCGGCTCAACATCCACAACTGTGCTCAAGACAAAATTTTCAGGCGGCGCCAACAGCACGAGCCTTTGTCACTCAACTCATATTGACCCCGCGCCCCAAAACCTCGTCGCCAATCGCAATTGAGACCAATTCGATATGTTCGCCATCCAGTTCTAGCGGTGTGTCCACCTCCGCATCAGGGTGGCGTTCTATATGTAAATCGGTGGTGATGCGTGTCCGGTCGGGCTTGAAATCCACCCACATTTCCACTTTCGGAATAAGGTAATCGCTCGGCTTATAGTCTTCTAAATAAACGTTTTTTTGCTCTTCGCTGCGCATGTTTCTTATCCGATTGAAGTTGGGTCGATGGTCATGATTGGAACATTTTGTCGCACTGTTGCGTGATGGCAACAGCCACGAATCGTGTTTGCCGATATTCTGAACGGCTGGGTCGCAATTGCCTAGCGCCTAATCTTAAAGGTCCAAAATGTTAAATTCTATTTTTAATTGGTTCGAGCGGATTTATCCGCCGACCGAGCTTGCAAAAAATCCGCACCCTCCGCAAGGGGTGAAGGATTTCTATATTTATTTCTTAACCCAATTCCGCTGGGGTTTGGCCGCCAAAATGGCTTTGGTCGCGGTTGGTGCGATCGTTGATGCGATGATCCCGGTGTTTTTGGGGCAGTTGGTGGAAGTGGCAACCAGCAACACTCCGGGCAGTATTTTTGCCACGCACGGCACCATGCTGCTGGGGTTTGCCTTGGTCATTATTGTCCGCCCTGCGTCATTTATCCTGAGTTCGCTCGTGCATTTTCACACGATTTTTCCACCGCTGATGGCGCGGACGCGATGGCAAAGCCATTGGCATGTCGTGCGACAAAGCTGGGGCCTATTTTCAGCGCGACTTTGCTGGCCGTATCGCCAATAAAATCATGGAGACCGGTAACTCCCTTGAAAGCAGCACCATGCAGGTCATCGACTCTGTGTGGTACATGGTTGTGTTCTTGGTTGTTGCGTTCACCGTTTTGGCCAGCGTCGACATCATCTATGTTGTGCCGCTTCTGATTTGGCTTGCTGCATATTTTGCGATCATGTTTCGCTACCTGCCGCGTATTGCGCGTCGCTCGAAGGACAACTCAAATGCCCGCTCCGTGGTGACAGGTAGAATTGTCGATTGCTACACCAATATCCAAACCCCTCAAGACCTTTGCTTCGAGCAAGTTTGAAGATGAGTATGTCGCGAATTCTGTTCGAGACCACACCAAAGTGTTGCACCGCCTTATGCGCGAATACACCAAAATGTGGACCTTGCTATTCCTGCTCAATGCAGCCTTGTTGATCGGCCTTGGATATTTGGCCATCAGCGCTTGGGATAGCGGAGAATTGTCTGCGGGGTAAGCTGGCCACCATTATTCCATTCGCTTGGCAAACGGTGAATATCTCCGGTTGGATTTTGGAAGTAGCCTCATCCATTTTTCGTGATTTCGGCACGGTGCAGGACGGTGTTGAAACCATTGCCCGCCCGATCACAATGTTGGATGAAGACGATGCACCAGAACTAGAAGCAGAAAATGCGCAGATCGAGTTCAATCAGGTTCATTTTGCCTATGATGCGGACAAGCTAACAGATAAGCCGCGTGTGATTGAAAACCTGAACCTCACCATCAATGCCGGTGAAAAGATCGGCTTGATCGGGCGCTCTGGTGCGGGTAAGTCCACGTTGGTGAATCTGTTGTTGCGCCTGTTCGATGCCCAGGCGGGGCAAATCAAGATTGATGGTCATTGTATTGATCAGGTCACGCAAGATAGCTTGCGCCGCGCCATCGGCTTTGTGTCGCAAGACACATCTTTGCTCCACCGTTCGGTGGGTGAAAACATCAAATATGGTCGTCCATACGCCGGCGATGAGGACATGATTGCGGCCGCCAAACAGGCCAAAATTCACGATGTGATTTTGGGTCTAGAGGATGAAAATGGCAATAAGGGCTATGATGCCCGCGTTGGTGAGCGTGGGGGTCAAACTGTCCGGTGGGCAACGCCAGCGTATCGCAATTGCGCGGGTGCTGCTCAAGGACGCGCCGATCCTGATCTTGGATGAAGCCACCTCAGCACTCGACAGTGAGGTGGAGGCCGCCATTCAGGAGCAATTGCAGCATTTGATGACCAATAAGACCGTCATCGCCATTGCCCACAGGTTGAGCACCATTGCCGCGATGGATCGTTTGTTGGTGATGGATCAAGGGCGCATCGTTGAAGAGGGTACGCACGATCAATTGCTAAAAGCCAATGGCACTATGCTTCCCTTTGGCGTCGCCAGTCTGGCGGATTTGCAAATATGGAAGGTGCCGACCCTGCAATCCCTAATGGTTGATCATTCAACCAATCTAGAATATAGAAAGAATAATCTTTCTAAAAAGGTCAAGAATAATGATAAGAAGAATATTTGATTGGTTTGAAAACCGGGTTGAAGCCTTCCGGCGAATGAACCGCAGTTGCCGCCCAAAACGCTTTTGGCGTTTTGTCGGCATTATTCAAAAGGGTTGGAACCCTGGTTGCTGCTTATGGCGCTGGGTGCAGCCTTGTTGGCCGTTCTGGAAGTAATGCTATTTGGTTTTTTGGGCAATGTGATCGACTGGTTGTCCTCTTCCGACCCGGAAACATTTTTGCGGGATGAGTGGCCGACCTTGCTGATCATGTCCGTCATTATCTTGTTGATCAAACCCCGCAACCGCCGCATTCTCATCCTTTGTGCTGCACCAAACCTTGATGGGTAATTTTCCCATGCGGATTCGCTGGGATGTGCACGGCTATTTGATCCGCCAATCCATGACCTATTTCCAGGATGAATTCGCAGGTCGTATCGCCACCAAGCTGATGCAAACCTCCCTGGCTGTGCGCGAAACAGTGATGAAGATCCTTGATATTCTGGTCTATATCTCGGTCTATTTCATCGGCATCCTGTTCGTGATGGCCAGCGCAGATTGGCGGCTTATGGCGCCATTTGCCATCTGGTTGGTCGCCTATGTCACGATCATGCGTTATTTCGTGCCGCGCATGCGGGATGTGTCACAACGGCAGGCCGACGCGCGCTCTATCATGACCGGGCGTATTGTAGACAGTTATACAAACATCGCGACCGTGAAGCTGTTTTCCCATTCGGGGTCGTGAGGCCAGCTATGCCCGCGAAGGCATGGATGGCTTCTTGCAAACCGTTTATAAGCAAATGCGCTTGGGGCGCGAGCCTCGACATCATCATTGACACGCTTAACTCGCTGCTGCTGTTCTCAGTCGGGGCGATGGGCATTTATTTGTGGCTTAATGGTGTGATGACGCCGGGTCCCGTTGCCATCGGCATTGGCATTGTGCTCCGGATTTGGGGCATGTCGCACTGGATTATGTGGGAAATGTCAGCCCTGTTCGAAAATATCGGCACAGTGCAGGACGGGATCAACTCGATTTCGTTGCCACGTCTGGTTTCCGATAAAAAAGAGGCAAAACCGATTGGCAAAGTGAAGGGCGACATCAAGTTCAATAATGTCACCTTTAATTATGGGCCGAAAAGGGTGTCATCACCAACATGAATTTGCACATTCCGCAGGGCCAAAAAGTTGGCCTTGTTGGGCGCTCCGGCGCAGGCAAGTCCACATTGGTGAACATTTTGCTGCGCTTTTATGATGTGGAGCAGGGCAGCATCATGATCGATGGCAAAGACATTTCGGATGTGCAGCAGGATACATTGCGCGAGCAATTGGCGATGGTGACCCAGGATACGTCATTGTTGCACCGTTCTGTGCGCGAAAACTTGCTCTATGGTCGCCTGATGCCACCGAGGAAATGATGCTTGCCGCCGCCAAAAAGGCCAAAGCACATGAATTCATTCTCGATTTGGTCGATCCAAAAGGCCGGACGGGTTACGACGCCCATGTGGGCGAACGCGGTGTGAAACTTTCGGGGCGGTCAACGCCAGCGGGTGGCCATTGCGCGGGTCCTGCTGAAGGATGCGCCAATCTTGATCATGGACGAAGCAACTTCCGCGCTGGATAGTGAAGTGGAAGCGGCCATTCAAGAACAATTGCATCAATTGATGGAAAATAAGACCGTGATTGCCATCGCCCACCGTTTGTCGACCATCGCCGAGATGGATCGATTGATTGTGATGGATCAAGGCAAGATCATTGAGGATGGCACGCACGCCGAATTGCTTGAACTCAATGGCCATTACGCATCATTGTGGAAACGCCAGTCCGGCGGCTTCATTGACTATAGTGATGAAGAAAACGAAAAATCTGCATAGCAAAAAGGGCGGTGGCAACACCGCCTTTTTAATATCTCGATATTATCGATTAAGCGCACATCTTCCAGGAATACCGCAGCAAACAAGCGCGCGGGCTGGTCTGTTGTGCTGACCAGCTTGAGATGGTCCAACTCCCGCACCTCAAAATAATCGACCCTGCCAAATCCAGCCGCAGCAAGCTCCGCTTTGGCCGCCGCAGTCACATCGTCAAATGCGGTGCCTGCGCGCATTGCGTTTGCGCTCTGTTGCATGATCCGATGCAGCATCGGCGCAAGGTCGCGCCCTTTTGCGCTCAGTCGCATATTGCGCGAAGACATGGCCAACCCGTCGCGTTCGCGCATTGTCGGCAGCCAACAACATCAATATCAATATTGAGATCTGCCACCACACGGCGAATGACTTGCAATTGTTGAAAGTCTTTTTCGCCAAAAAAGGCTTTATTCGCGCCGGTCTGTAAAAATAGCTTGCTGACAACGGTGGCGACGCCATCAAAATGTCCGGGCCGTGACGCGCCGCATAGGCAGTCGGTCAAGCCATCAACGCTCACTTTGGTTGCAAACCCTTGGGCATACATTTCTTCGGCGCTCGGCATATAAACAAGGTCAACATCTAGCGGGGCGAGCTTTTCAAGATCTGCCGCTTCCGTGCGCGGATAGGCTTGGAGGTCTTTGGGGTCGTTAAATTGTGTCGGGTTCACGAAGATCGACACCATCACCCTGTCGCTTTGTGCTTGCGCTGCTTCGACCAAGCTGAGATGGCCTTCGTGCAACGCCCCCATCGTCGGGACTATTCCGATAACATCGCCTTTGGCGTGCCAACCTCTTTCAACGGCACGCAGCTCTTTTACAGTGCGAACGATCTGCATGCGCTAGCTCTTTTTGGGCTTGGCCGCATAAACATGCGCATCCGTGGGAAACGTGCGGGCACGCACTTCGCTGGCATAATGCTCAATCGCCGCATCGGCTTCGTCTGCCAGTTCGGCATAGCGCTTGACGAATTTCGGTTTAAAGCTGGAAAACAGGCCCAGCAAATCATCGACCACCAAAATCTGACCGTCGCAATTGACCGACGCGCCAATGCCGATGGTGGGCACTGTGACGAGCTTGGTGATCTCATCGGCCAATGGCTCAGTGACCATTTCCAGCACGATGGCCGAAGGCGCCGCGT
>LLEO01000158.1_pt1 | contig 11120 bp, 14 predicted proteins | sample 595861 | NCBI WGS metagenome assembly LLEO01 (sample SAMN02919315, study PRJNA255460) | bioreactor metagenome | biome: chemostat; feature: culture 2012_25.1; material: sediment; isolation source: day35 25degC chemostat 2012 inoculated with Wadden Sea sediment taken from... | place: Germany: Bremen ... | reverse complement strand
CGTGCGGGCGGGCGTGAACGATGGATTGGCGATGGGCTATGCCCGTCTGTCCGCCGGGCGCACCAGTGTGATCATGGACGGCGCGCCGCCGCCTGTCGGGAATGCCTCGGCCAATGGGCACGCATCGACCTTGTCGTTCGAGCTGACCTCGGGCCGGCGTCCGGTGATTGTGAATTGCGGATCTGGCGTGCAGTTTGGGCCGGAGTGGCACAAGGCGGGGCGCGCCACGCCATCGCATTCTGTGTTGGGCGTGAAAGGCATGTCCTCTTCGCGGCTGTCGGCGCCGCAAGTGCTGGACGGGATCGCGCGGACGTTCTTGGCGCAGACCCCAAAACAGGTGCCGCTAGAGCGCGTGGTTGGGGTCGGAACCAACGGCGTTGTCGCCGCCCCATGACGGCTATGTGGCGACCTACGGTCTGACCCATATGCGCAAGTTGGAGCTGAACGTGTCGGGGCGCGAGCTGTCGGGTGAAGACACGTTGGCAGCCGTCACCGAAGCGGATCAAGAGGTGTTCGACACAGCGCTGGACGACACATCGCTGCAAGGCGTGCCCCTTCACCGTGCGATTCCATCTGCACCCCGAAGTCGACGCCACCCTTGATATGGGCGGTACGGCGGTGTCCTTGGCGCTGCGATCCGGCGAGATTTGGGTCTTCCGCTTCGAAGGGCGCGGTGAACTGATGCTGCAAAGCAGCATTTACTTGGAAAAGTCACGCCTGAAGCCGCGAAAAACAAAACAAGTGGTTCTCTCGGGCGTCGCAATGGACTATGCGACACGCATCCGCTGGACGCTAGCCAAGGCGCAAGACACCCCAACGGTTTTGCGTGACCTTGAAACGGGCGACCGGGCGGAGCTGCCAAGTTAACAGACTTCAGGCCTTGGGGGGCCAACTGACATGACTGACCTTCATCCGGTGCGCCGTGCGCTGATTTCCGTATCCGACAAGACCGGCCTGATTGAGCTGGGCCAGGCGCTCGAGGCCCGCGGGGTCGAGATCCTGTCCACCGGCGGCTCTGCCAAAGCCCTGCGCGACGCTGGCGTCGCCGTGAAAGACGTGGCCGAGGTCACCGGCTTCCCCGAGATGATGGACGGTCGTGTAAAGACGCTGCACCCAATGGTACATGGTGGCCTGCTGGCGCTGCGTGACAACGACGCTCATGTCGCCTCGATGGAGGAGCACGGCATCGGCGCGATCGACCTTCTGGTGGTGAACCTCTATCCGTTCGAGGAAACCGTCGCAAAAGGCGCCGACTATGACACTTGCATCGAAAACATCGACATCGGTGGCCCGGCGATGATCCGTGCTGCTGCCAAGAACCATGCTTTCGTGAATGTGGTCGTGGACGTGCAGGATTATGACAAACTGCTGGGCGATATGGACCAGCACGGTGGCGCGACCTGCCCGAAATTCCGCAAGAAGCTGGCCCAGACCGCCTATGCCCGTACGGCTGCCTATGACGCGGCTGTGTCGACATGGCTGGCAGGCGCACTGGAGCTGGAAGCCCCGCGCCGTCGTGCCTTTGCGGGCGAGTTGAAGCAGACCCTGCGCTATGGCGAAAACAGCCACCAGAAAGCGGCCTTCTATACCGATGGTTCGAACCGTCCCGGTGTGGCGACTGCGACCCAGCTGCAGGGCAAGGAACTGTCCTACAACAACATCAACGACACCGACGCGGCGTTTGAACTCGTCGCCGAGTTTGATCCTGCTGTCAGCCCCGCTGTCGCGATCATCAAACACGCAAACCCCTGTGGTGTGGCCCAGGGCGCGACGCTGGTCGAAGCTTATCAAAAGGCATTTGACTGCGACCGCACCTCGGCTTTCGGCGGCATTGTTGCGTTGAACCAACCGCTGGATGCGGAAACCGCCACCAAGATCGTCGAGATATTCACCGAGGTGGTGATTGCCCCCGGTGCATCGGAAGAAGCCAAGGAAATCTTCGCGGCCAAGAAGAACCTGCGCCTGCTGTTGACCGACGGTCTGCCGGACACGCGTGCGGCTCTGACTGCTTATAAGCAGGTTGCTGGTGGTGTTCTGGTGCAAGACAAAGACGTAGGTTACGTCGGCATGGATGACCTGAAAGTGGTGACCGACAAAGCGCCGACCGACGCGCAGATGCAAGACCTGCTGTTCGCTTGGAAAGTTGCCAAGCACGTCAAGTCGAACGCGATTGTCTACGTGAAAGACCAAGCCACCGTGGGCGTGGGTGCTGGCCAGATGAGCCGTCTGGACAGCGCGAACGTCGCCGCCTCGAAAGCCGAGCGGATGGCCGCCGAGCTGGGTCTGGACGAAAGCCTTGCGAAAGGCTCGGCCGTGGCGTCGGATGCGTTCTTCCCGTTCCCCGACGGTCTGTTGGAAGCAGCCGCTGCGGGTGGCACCTGTGTGATCCAGCCCGGTGGCTCGATGCGCGATCAGGAAGTGATCGACGCGGCCAACGAGGCTGGTCTGGCGATGGTCTTCACCGGCATGCGCCACTTCCGGCACTAAGCCCATGATGCGCGTGATTGGCATATCCGCCTTGGTGGCGTTCCTGCTGGATCAGCTGAGCAAGTATCATGCGCTGTATATCCTTGATCTGGGCCGCGTCGGCGTGGTCCAGATCTGGCCGCCCTTTCTGGTCTATCAGATGGGCTGGAACACCGGCATCAACTTTGGCCTTTTCGGCGGCGCTGACCCAAGCGTCACCCGTTGGTTCCTGATCGCAATCGCTTTGATCATCGCGGTCTGGGTCGTCTGGTGGGTGGTGAAAGAGCAGATCGGGAAGCTGGGCCAGATCTCGGCCGGGTTGCTGGTTGGCGGTGCGCTGGGCAATGTTGTGGACCGCATTTACTACGGCGCGGTTGTCGACTTTCTGAACACCTCGTGCTGCGGAATTCGAAATCCCTATTCCTTTAATGTCGCGGATATTTTCGTCTTTGCAGGGGCCATCGGGCTGGTTCTTTTCGCCTCGTCCAACAAGACCCCGTGACGCGGCTTTCCAGATGGGCTAATAAACCATAGATTACCTTGGGGATTGGGCGTGAAATGCGTATTTCGTCTGTAAAATTTCTGACTTTTGGCGCTGTTTTCATGGGGCTGGTTGCATGTTCAAATAGCGATCCGTCGCTGATGAACCTGCGCGCAACTCAGGATGGCCCGGACGAGTTTGCGATTCTGCCGACGAAACCCCTGCAAGAGCCGAAAAACTATACTGACCTGCCAGCGCCGACCCCTGGTCAGGCGAATTTGACCGATCCGACGCCTGAGGCGGATGCCATTGCAGCGCTGGGCGGTAAACTGGGGTCGGGCAAGCTGCGCCGAAGCGAGGGCGCGCTGGTCAGCGCGGCCAGCCGTTACGGCGTGTCGGCAAATATCCGCGAGGTTCTGGCAGCATCTGACCTTGAATGGCGTAAAGACAACAAGGGCCGCGTGCTGGAACGTTTGTTCAACGTGAACGTCTATTACCGCGCCTACGAAGCCATGCATCTGAACCAGCATCTTGAACTGGAACGCCTGCGCCGTTTGGGCATCTGGACACCGGCTGCTCCGCCCGAGGCGGTGACCGATCGGTAATTCATGACAGAACGGGGCCTTCGGGCCCTTTTTTTCGTTTCCGGGCCGTGCGCTGGGTTAACGTTGATCACATCTGCGTTGCCAAGGCTTGAAGCGGGTGCTGGGGTGGATAATTCTAATCCGACACAGAAGGAGCATTATATGCGTTTCATTCTTGCAGGATTGTTGGCAATTGGGCTGGGCGCACCCGCGTTGGCCAAGGAAGATGTCAGCCATTTCACGCTGGACAACGGGCTTGAGGTCGTCGTGATCGAAGATCATCGCGCCCCCGTCGTTGTCCACATGCTGTGGTATCGGGCCGGTGCTGCGGATGAACAACCCGGTGTGTCCGGCGTTGCGCATTTCCTTGAGCACCTGCTGTTCAAAGAGACCGAGAACTACGAAGCCGGTGCGCTCAGCCGTGTGGTGGCGGAAAACGGCGGGTCGGACAATGCGTTCACCTCGCAGGACTATACGGCCTATTTCCAGCGCGTCGCGGCGGATCGCTTGGGTCTGATGATGGAAATGGAATCGGATCGCGTGCGCAATCTGATTCTGTCCGAAGACGACATCGCCACCGAGCGTGACGTGATCTTGGAAGAACGCGCGCAGCGCACCGACAGTGATCCAAGCGCCCTGTTTCGCGAGCAGCTTAATGCCGCGGCTCATCTGAACCACCCCTATGGTATTCCGGTCATCGGCTGGCGTCACGAGATGGAGAACCTGTCGCGTGCCGACGCGCTGGCATTCTATGAACGCTTCTATGCGCCCAATAACGCGGTTTTGGTCGTGGCAGGCGATGTCGCACCAGACGAGGTGCTGGACCTGGCCAAAACGCACTATGGCCCGTTGGCGCCGACCCCCGATCTGGGTAAGCGCGTGCGGGTGCAAGAGCCCCCACAACTGGCCGAACGCCGCCTGCGCTTTACCGATCCGCGCGTGGCGCAACCCTATTTGCTGCGCCGTTATCAAGCGCCCGAGCGGGACAGTGGGGCGCAGGAAGAGGCCGCCGCGCTGGTCTATCTGGCAGAAATCCTTGGCGGCAATGGCGCGACCTCGGTCCTTGGGCGGGCGTTGCAGTTTGACGAGCAAATCGCGGTCTATGCGGGGGCGGGCTATGGTGCGATCGCGCTGGATGACACCAGTTTTACACTGGTCGTCATGCCGTCTCCTGATGTGTCGTTGAAAGATGCAGAAGCGGCCTTGGATCGCGAGATTGCCGCGTTCCTTGAGACCGGAATTGACCCTGCTCAATTCGAGCGTGTGAAATTCCAGATCCGCGCCAATGACGTCTATGCGCAGGATAACGTCATGGCGCGTGCCGAGCGCTATGGCGAGGCGCTGACCTCGGGTTTGACGATCGAGGATGTGAAGGCCTGGCCCGATGTGCTGCAGGCGGTGACGCCCGAAGACGTGATAGAGGCCGCGCGGAACCTTTTTGACGACCGCAGGGCAGTTACCGGCTGGCTAGTGCCCGAAGGCGGAGAGGACATGTAATGAAACGAATCGCTCTTGTTCTGGTGGGGCTTATTGCCCTGACCTTTCCCGCCCGCGCCGAAGTGGCCATTCAGGAAGTGACCTCGAAAAACGGTCACGTCGCATGGCTGGTTCATGAGCCGGCCCTTCCGTTCACCGCGCTTGAAATCCGCTTTCAGGGCGGCACTACGTTGGATCGTCCGGCAAGCGGGGGGCTGTGAACCTGATGGCCGGCCTTCTGGAAGAAGGTGCCGGTGATATGGATGCACAGGCTTTGCCGAAGCGCGCGAGGCACTGGCGGCCTCGTTCGGGTTTGACGGCGGCGAAGACAGCATCGGGATTTCAGCACAGTTCCTGACGGAAAACCGTGATCAGGCGGTGGCCCTGCTGCACGAAGCCCTGACTGCGCCGACATTTGACGAAACAGCGCTTGAACGCGTGCGGGGACAGGTGCTGTCGCATCTGGCGTCTCGTGCGACCGAGCCACGCTCGCTTGCAGCTGATGCGTTTGATGACGTCGCCTACGGTGACCATCCCTATGGCAGCTATGACGGCGGCACGGTCGATAGCGTTACCGCGCTGACCCGTGATGACATCGTGAACGCGTATCGTGACACCATGGCGCTGGACCGGGTTTATGTGGCTGTTGTTGGGGACATCACCGCAGAACAGCTTGGCCCCCTGTTGGACCAACTGTTTGACGGTCTGCCCCACGACAGGTGCCGCTATGCCCGACCGGGTCGCGTTTGGCCTGCCGGGTGGCACCACCGTCGTGCCCTTCGACACGCCGCAATCTGTCGCGCTGTTCGGCCATGACGGCATCAAGCGCGAAGATCCCGATTTCTTTGCGGCGTTTGTTGTGAACACGATTTTGGGTGGGCCAAGCTCTTTGTCTCGCCTGATGAACGAAGTGCGGGAAGTGCGCGGGCTGACCTATGGGATCGGATCCTATCTGATCCCGGCGGATTGGACCGAAAGCGTGGTTGGGCAGTTCTCAAGCCAGAACGCGGTAATGGGTCAGGCCATTGACGTGGTGCGAGAGGAATGGGCGAAGATTGCTCGTGACGGTATCACGCAGGAAGAGCTGACCGCCGCGCAGACCTATCTGACTGGGTCCTATCCGCTGCGCTTTGACGGCAATGCCAACATCGCCAACATCATGGCATCGATGCAACTGATTGGCCTGCCAATCGACTATATCGCGACCCGGAATGAGCAGATTATGGCTGTCACGTTAGAGCATGCAAACCGTGTAGCCGCTGAGCTGTACAAGCCCGATGCGCTGCACTTTGTGGTGGTCGGTCAGCCCGAAGGCGTCGTGTCGAATTAAGCCCATTTGCGGAATGGTCGAATCGGGCGTGGGTATGCTAAGTTTTGTGCCATGCCAGAAGACAGCCCCCATATAAGCCCGGATCGGTCGATCCGCCGTCCAGTTATCCGTCAGTTGGATGATGCTGCAATCAACCGAATTGCGGCCGGTGAAGTGGTGGAGCGCCCGGCGTCTGCCGTCAAAGAACTGGTGGAAAACGCCATAGATGCAGGCGCCGCAAGGATCGACGTCACCTATGCGGATGGAGGCAAGACGCTGATCCGTGTGAGTGATGATGGTTGCGGCATCGCGCCGACGATTTGGCGCTTGCGATGTCGCGCCATGCGACGTCGAAAATCGACGGGTCGGACCTGTTGGACATCCACACCTTTGGTTTCCGGGGCGAGGCGCTGCCATCGCTCGGCGCGGTCGGTCGCCTGACCATCACCTCGCGCGCCCAAGGCTTTGACGCGGCGGTGATCCGCGTGGCGGGTGGACAGATGGACCCGGTGAAACCCGCGGCCCAGTCTGGCGGCACCGTGGTCGAACTACGCGACCTGTTCTACGCCACCCCCGCGCGTCTGAAATTCCTGCGCACGGATCGGGCCGAGGCGCAGGCGATCTCTGATGTGGTGAAACGTCTGGCGATGGCCGAGCCGCAGATCGGTTTCACCCTGCGCGATGTTTCTGGTGGAGGTGAGGGCCGTGTGACCTTCCGCGCGGACCCGGAAACCGGCGACATGTTCGATGCGCTTTCAGGGCGCCTCGCCACCATTCTGGGCCGAGATTTTGCCGAAAACGCCATCCCGATTGATGCAGAACGCGACGGTCTGCGGCTGACAGGATTCGCCGCCTTGCCGACCTATTCGCGCGGGGCCGCCGTGGCGCAGTTCCTGTTCGTGAATGGCCGCCCGGTGAAAGACAAACTGCTGACCGGCGCGCTGCGGGCCGCTTATTTCGATTTCCTGTCCCGCGACCGCCACCCGGCGGCAGCGCTGTTTGTCAGCTGCGACCCGCATCTGGTCGATGTGAACGTCCACCCCGCGAAATCCGAGGTCCGCTTCCGCGAGCCCGGCGTGGCGCGCGGGTTGATCGTGTCAGGCCTGCGTCACGCGCTGGCGAATGCAGGACATCGTGCGTCGACGACTGTGGCAGGCGCGACATTGGGCGCAATGCGGCCCGAGTCGATCGAACCCCGCGTTTATCAAATGGACCGGCCCAGCTTGGGGCGATGCGATCGTCCTATCAGGCGCAAATGCCCGCGCCCGAAGCACCGGGTTTCGCGGAAATGTCCGCGCCCCTCGGCCCCGGTTCGATCCGGTGGTGGAACCAGAACAACAAGCGTCGCAAGAAGCACTGCCCTTGGGTGCGGCCCGCGCGCAGGTGCATGAGAACTACATCATCGCCCAGACCGAAACCGGCATGGTCATCGTCGACCAACACGCGGCGCATGAACGTCTGGTCTATGAAAAGCTCAAACGTCAGATGGCGGAAAACGGTGTCGCCCGTCAGGCGCTTTTGATCCCCGAGATTGTCGAGCTGTCGACAGGCGACGTTGCGCGGTTGCTCGAGGTCGCGGACGATCTGGCCGGGATGGGCCTGGTTATCGAACCCTTCGGCGGAGACGCCGTCGCCGTGCGCGAAACCCCCGCCATCTTGGGCGAGATCAACGCCACCGCGATGATCAAGGATGTGCTGGATGAACTGGCCGATCTGGCGATAGCAACATGGTGCAGGCCAAGATCGAGGCCGTTCTGTCCCGCGTCGCCTGCCACGGGTCGATCCGCTCTGGCCGCTGGATGCGCCCCGAAGAAATGAACGCCCTGCTGCGCGAGATGGAGGCCACGCCCCATTCCGGCCAATGCAACCACGGGCGCCCCACTTATGTCGAGCTGAAGCTCGCGGATATCGAAAGGCTGTTTGGACGCACATGATCCAGATCGGTGACATAACCTATGACCTCTCTGACCCGCTGGTGTTGTTGACACTCGGCGGCATCGCGCTTGCGGTTCTGATCTTCATTCTGCTGCTCGTGGTGCTGCGCCGCGCTGGCCGCTCGACCCGCGTGGCCGAAGATCTGGCGCTGCAGATGGGGCGGTCTGGGGGCAGGCGGTACAGGTGCTGGGTGCCGGGCAGGATCAACTGTCGGGCGGGTTGCGCACGGTGTCGGACACGCAGGCATCAGGGCAGGCGCAGGTGCTGCAAGCGATGGAAACCCGCTTGGCCCATGTGCAGCAACAGATGAACGACCGGCTGCACGACAACGCGATGAAATCCGCGCGCGCCATGTCCGAGTTGCAGGACCGGATGAAGGAAAGCCTGCAAGGCAACGCGGTGAAGACGACCGAAAGCCTGACGCAATTGCAGGAACGGCTGAAGGTGATCGACAAGGCGCAAGACAACATCACCCGTTTGTCGGGCGACGTGTTAAGCCTTCAGGACATTCTGTCGAACAAGCAAACCCGCGGCGCGTTTGGGGAAATCCAGCTGACTGACATCGTCTCAAAAGCGCTGCCCAAGGACAGCTACGACCTGCAGGCCACACTGTCGAACGGCAAACGGGCGGATTGTCTGATCCACCTACCAAACCCTCCGGGCCCGATTGTGATCGACTCGAAATTTCCGTTGGAAGCGTACGAGGCGCTGCGTCGGGCCGGTACGCCGGAAGAGCTGACGCTGGCCGCCCGCGCGATGAAAACCGCCGTGCGCGCCCACATCAAAGCGATCTCGGATAAGTACATCATCGAGGGCGAAACCGCCGACGGCGCGCTGATGTTCCTGCCGTCCGAGGCCGTCTATGCCGAGCTACACGCCAATTTCTCGGAGGTGGTTCGCGAAGGGTTCGAGGCCCGCGTCTGGATCGTCTCGCCCACCACCTGCATGGCGACCCTGAACACCATGCGCGCGATCCTGAAAGATGCGCGGATGCGTGAACAGGCCGGCGCAATCCGAAAAGAACTGCATCTTCTGTCTGCCGATGTGGGGCGCTTGGGAGACCGCGTGGCAAACCTCGATCGTCATTTCCATCAGGCCTCTAAGGATATTTCGGAAATCAAGATCTCGGCCGAGAAAGCAGGCAACCGCGCGAAACGGCTGGACAACTTTGATTTTGAAGAGGTCACGGAAGAAGACCAGACCGTGGTGCCGATTGGGAAGGGGTGACCCGATGCACCTGACGGATGCATTGGTAAACAGCAATAGTAGTGATAAACGTGCCAATCGAAATTTCAGAGCATACTAATCGTGAATGGTTTGGGTTGACGGAAGCGGACAGCACCATGCTGCTGTCTATAGTCTCACCCTACGAGAGAGTGCTTTCGGAAGACGAGTTTGTAAACCTTCCAATGACTTTTGAAGAGAACGACCAGACTAGACAGAATTTACTGCGACGTGAGTTCAGTCGATTCTTCCAAAACTACATCGGTGGGATATCGGAGTTGATTTGGAGCGGCGATCAATTCGCTTCAGCTCCAGTTGCGTCGATAGAAACGCATTTGGAGAAGTTCTTATGCGACGGAGAATCCCAACAGTTCATCGACCGACAGAACGCAATTCTGTACGAGACCCAACCTTATCTTGAGATTCACGTATTCTCTGCGAAAAAGTTCTTAATGTTTGACTCCAGTACTATTTTCCAAAGGCTTGCAAACCAAAGAATTGGTTGGAAAGATACCAACTGGTACTGAAACTGCGTTCTGAACATAAACTGTCTTGGAAGGTGTGAAATCCGACTTTGAGAGGCGCTTGGGATTAATCGAGAGTGTAGCGTTATCGCTTCCTCAATCCTTAGTTCAACTTTCTATGCCCCGCCGACCGACTAAGCAGGCAACGGGATAAGTTGCGTGCTGCACCTTCCAACCTTGACGGATCATTAAACAGATGCTCGTCTAATCCCAACGGATAGGACACCGACCGCATGACTGACCGCCCCTCTTTTGACGCCTACAAACCCGCTGAGATCGCCGAGTTGATCGAAACCGCGGGCGTGGCGAAAGCTCATCTTCCGTGGAAGCAGATGTTGGTTCTGGCGATGCTGGCGGGCGCTTTTATCGGGTTCGGGGCGGCGGCCTATACGATGGTCATGACCGGGGTGGACGCCAGTTACGGCCCCGCGCGGTTCTTGGGCGGGGTGGTGTTTTGCCTTGGGCTGATCCTGGTGATCGTGGGCGGGGCAGAGCTGTTTACCGGCAATGCGTTGATGATCATGGCAACGGTGGACGGCAAGATCTCGGTCCATGAATTGCTGCGGAATTGGGGCGTTGTCTATGTCGGAAACCTGATTGGCGCCGTGGGGCTGGCGGTCGCGTTTGGCCTGTCGGGACTGCTGGATGCGCCGATGGGTGCCACGGCGGTAAAGCTGGCCGAGGCAAAGGCCAACCTGCCGTTTTTCGAAGGCATCATGCGCGGCGCACTATGTAATGCGCTTGTCTGTTTGGCCGTTTGGCTGACCTTCGCGGCCCGCACAGCGATGGGCAAAATCCTTGCGATTATTTGGCCGATTTCCGGGTTTGTCCTGCTGGGGCTCGAGCACTCGGTCGCCAACATGTATTTCTTTCCGCAAGGCTGGGCGGCGGGTGCCGAGGTGAATATCGGCGGTGCCCTGTCCAACATGATCAGCGTGACGATCGGAAATATTCTGGGCGGAGGTGCCGGTGTCGCGCTGGCCTATCAGTTTGCATTCCACGGGCCGAAATCGGGCTAATTGTCTTTCGTTTCTTGCGGATCCGCGCAGAGGTATCTGCGCCCGTCCGGTAGTCTGCATAAGTTCTCGTAAAATCGCGCGTCGAGCGTACCGTAACGCGGG
>LLEO01000157.1_pt1 | contig 11170 bp, 13 predicted proteins | sample 595861 | NCBI WGS metagenome assembly LLEO01 (sample SAMN02919315, study PRJNA255460) | bioreactor metagenome | biome: chemostat; feature: culture 2012_25.1; material: sediment; isolation source: day35 25degC chemostat 2012 inoculated with Wadden Sea sediment taken from... | place: Germany: Bremen ... | reverse complement strand
GTACAGGCTGCAGGCGTGGCCGAAAGCGTGGTGGGCGACGAGGCGTTTCTGGCTGATGGATCGGGGCTTGGCATTTTCCGCTTGAACCCGGTCTCGGCCGCGATCTGGGCCTTACTGGAAGAGCCGACAGACCTGGCCGAGGTCGTCGAGATCCTGTCCGAGGCGTTTCCAGATGTCCCCGTTGACCAAATCACGACAGACAGCGAAAACCTGATGCGCAGCTTGGCCCCGCGCGCGTCTGATCACCCCTGCCTCTCACAGCATGGCAGCGCAATGAGCGGCAGCAAGCGCATATCACGCCGCGCCGCGTTGCTTCGGCTGGGACTGGGGGCCGCCAGTGCCTATATGGCGCCCAGCATGGCTGGACTAAGCCAAGCCCGCGCTTCCTCAAGCGCGCCTTCCCCGGCCTCGTCGCCCAGCCCCGCCTCTTCTCCGTCCCCGGTCAGCCCGGCGTCACCGCCCTCTCCGGCCAGCACGCCAAGCATACCCCAGCGGGCCAAGCATTCCAAGCGGGCCGAGCATTCCAAGCGGACCCAGCGGACCCGGAACCTGCCGAAGTTCTTCCATCGGCGGTAGCGCCCAGATCTCGCGTCAGGACTATCAACGCGCCCAACGTGCGATTGCGCGTGGGGATGCACGACCGCTACAAGAGGTCTTGAAGAACGTGCAGTCCAAGCAGCCCGGCAAGTTGCTCCAAGTCGGGTTTTCTGACACAGGAAAGCGAACGAAGTTTAGAGTGCTGATCGTTGATCGGTCCGGCGCGGTCGTCTCGGTCTCGGTTGATGCGGGCTCGGGGCGGATCACAAGCATACGGAAGTGCTGAATGCGTATCCTCATCGTAGAAGATGAACAGAAGATCGCCGAGCTGATCGCGGATGTTCTGGAAGGCGAGAGCCTGATCCCCGAGATCGCCAACGACGGAGAGCAAGGCTGGTTTCTGGGCAGCACCGAAAGCTATGCGGCTGCCATCCTTGATATCGGCCTGCCCAAACGTGACGGCCTATCGGTCCTGCGCGCATGGCGAGACGAGGGGCTGGACCTGCCCGTCATTTTGCTGACCGCCCGCGCAAACTGGAACGAGCGGGTCGAAGGGATCGACGCAGCGCCGACGACTATCTGGGGAAACCCTTCCAGATGGAAGAGCTGGTCGCGCGTCTGCGTGCCCTGCTGCGCCGGTCCGGCGGTCAGAAAGCCACGATCCTTGAAGCCGGGGTCGCTTCGGGGTCGATTTGCGGCAAATGCGTGTCTCGGTCGACGGGCGTCCGTTGAAGGTCACACCCTTGGAATATCGGTTGCTGAACTATCTTCTGCACCATCGCGGCGAGGTGGTGACACAGGAAGAACTGGTCGAGAACATCTATTACCGGGATCAGGAACCTGACAGCAACGCAGTCGAGGTTCTGGTCGGCCGCCTGCGCCGCAAAATCGGCGGCGGTGTAATCGAAACACGGCGCGGATTTGGGTACATGATCGCCGGGGAAGACGCATGAAGCTTTCCCTAAGCCTTCGCTTGTTGCTGGCAGCGGCCATGACAACGGCGATTGCCTTGGTGGCGACGGCCATCGTCTTTAACTTCCTGTTCCGGCTCTATTTCGAAGACCGCGCGCGGAACGAACTCGAGACCTATCTGATCCAGCTTAGCGGCAATGTCTCGGCCAATACCGCGGGCGAGGTCGAGATCATTCCGATCCCCGATCCGCGGTTTAATCAGGCCTTGTCCGGTTACTATTGGCAGGTGCAGATCGACCGGGACGAGCCGCTTCTGTCGCCGTCCTTTTGGGCCGCACCGCTGGAACTGGCGCGCCCGCAGACCGCAGGTTGATCACCTATACCGATGTAACCACCGGATCCGGCGATGCCGTCGCCGTCGCCAGCTGGATCATCACGATGGGCGAAGACGACACACGGAAAGAGGTCTTTTTGGCGGTCGCCATCGACCGTGCAGACTTGGATATGTCGGTCGCGCGGTTCACAACGAACTCGGTCTTCTGGCTGGGGTGTCTTGGGCTTGTTCCTGATGATCGCCAGCTGGTTTCAGGTGCGCCTTGGACTTAAGCCGCTACAGAAAATCCGCTCCGAGATCTCGCGTGTGTCCCACACCCCGAACGGGCGGCTGTCGTCGGAATATCCGTCCGAAGTTCTGCCGCTGGTCGAAGAGGTAAACCAGCTTCTGAACGTCAATGCCGAAGCGTTGGAGCGCGCCCGCTCGCGGGCGGGAGATCTGGCCCACGGGCTGAAGACTCCCCTGACGATCATGCACGGGATCGAGCGCAAGGTGCGGCGAACCGGAAACGATTCCTTGGCCGACGATCTGATGACGGAAATCACCAGCATTCAACACATCGTCGAACGAGAGCTTGCCTCGACGCGTGACAGTCATCAAGCGCTGCTGAAATGCGACGCAGGTCCGATCATTGACCGCCTGCACAAGGCACTTGGCCGCCAACCCGGCGCCGAACATATAAAGTGGGACATCGACGTACCCAGCCCGCTGTTCCTGCCTTTCGACGAATATGATCTGACCGAGCTTTTGGGCAACCTTCTGGACAACGCGGTAAAATGGTCGGACAGCCGGATTTCCGTGCGTGGCGAACAGGATCAGACACAGGTGGCCCTCTGCGTCGAAGATGACGGCCCCGGCATCCCGAAGGAAGAATGGGATGCGGTGCTTGCGCGCGGAACACGGCTTGACCCGGACCAGCCGGGCACAGGCTTGGGGCTGAGCATCGCACAGCGTATGGCGCAGGCGCATGGATGCACCCTGTCGCTGGATCACTCTGATCTGGGCGGCGTGAAAGTGTGTTTGGTGCGTCAGCACGCGGTCAACGACGCAGCGTAAGCCAATCCACAATGGCGCAGAACTGGTCGATCACTACGGGCAGCAGCGCGTCTGGGAAATCATAGTCCGGGTTGTGCAGCTGCGGCTGATTCACACCCGAACCCACATAAAGCATTGCCGCGCTGGCCCCATCATCTGCGAAGCGACCAAAGTCCTCGGACCACGGCATCGGGGCGGTCATCTCGTGCGTCTCGTGCCCCAGCGCCTGCGCCACATCGCGCGCGATCTGCACGGCGTCTGCGTTGTTAATCACCGCACGGAACACGTCATGCCAATGCAGTTGGACTTTCAGATCGCCCCGCGCCTCGGAAACCAGTGCCTGAGCCTTGGCCATCAGACGCTCCATCCGGTCGTTGGTCACCGCGCGCAGAGTCACCCCGCAATTCACCATCCGCTGGCGCAATCCCGAAGGTCGGCTCGCCCAGCTTGGCATGGGTCAGTAGAAAGGGCAAAGCCTTCGTCCCCGATCTGGCCCGAGCCCAGCGCCGGAAGCGCCTCCATCAGCGTGGCCATCGCCGCCGCTGGGGACAGCCCGTCCTGCGGTGCCGCCGCGTGCGAGCTTCTGCCCTCGAACAAGATCTGCATCCCGCGCGACGCGCAATTGCCCGGCCCCGACCGCAAGCCGATCTCGCCCAGAGGGCGTCCGGGCAGGTTGTGATAAGCGAAGGCAAAGTCTGGCTTGATCTCGGCCCAGCGTAGATCGTCAATCACCGCCTGCGCGCCTGCCCCGGTTTCCTCGGCTGGTTGGAACAGCAGGATCACCCGGCCACAGGCAGGACGGCGTGCCAGATACATCGCGACCCCCAGCATCGACACCATATGCCCGTCATGGCCGCACAAATGCCCCTTCCCCTCGACCTCGGACCGATAGGCAGATCCGAGATCTCGCGGATTGGCAACCCGTCCAGCTCGCAGCGCAGAAGCACAGTGGGGCCGTCGGACGCGCCGGTGAACTCGGCCGCCACACCATGACCCCCCAGCCCGCGCCAGATGCGATCCGCACCCAGATTTGTCAGCTCGTCTGCGATGACCTCTGCAGTCTCGGCCTCTTCCCCTGAAATCTCGGGGCGGCGATGCAACGCGTGCCGCAGAGCGGTCAGCTGGGACAACTGATCTTGGGACAGGACAGGCATGAAACCCCCATTGGACAAAGCGACAACAGACCCGAAGATCGTCGCAGATCATCTGCGTCGTCAAGCCGGGTTCTTTGGGAACGGGGTGGGCAAACAAATGCACCCCTAACTGCGACACGTGTGAAACACCCCTGCGCGAAACACTAGATTGCCCCCCACTCCAATCCAAACTTGCCAAGATACTTCCGCAACCGATCCGCGTCGTTCTGCGTCCTGCGCTTGCCCCGAGACACCGCAAACAGCACCCGGCCTGCTGCGCTGAGGCTGGAAGAATTGCGACAGGTCCGAATGACCTCGGCCAGTTGCACAAGGTCAAATGGGTCCACGTCAGTCACCGCATCCCCCAACACATCCGCAACCAGTTTGTAGTCGTCGTTTGCATGCGCCGACTGCCAATCCACTCGCAGCGCGTCGATCTCAGAGGACACCATCGTCCGCGTGATCCGTCCTCGGGGTGCCAGCGTGCACAGGCGTCGAATCGAGCCCGAAAAGTCTCGGAAGTTCCCCGGCCAAGACGTTGACGGATCCTTGGCGAAACTCAAATACATCTCGCGAGCGTCCGAATTGAAGCCAACATTCGTGCCCAAATCCCGCTCGCAACGGTCCAGCTCGTGCAGCAGATTGGCCTCGATATCCTCGGTGCGGTGACGCAATGCGGGCAGGGTGAAGTTCCAGGTGTTCAGGCGGGCCAGCAGGTCTTGGCGAAACTGCCCCGAGGCAGCCAAGCTGCGCAAATCTCGGTTCGCACCGGCGATCAGGTGGAACCGGCTGGAAATCTCGTGATCCGAGCCCAGCGGATAGAACCGCCCTGTTTCAATCGCGTGTAGCAGAACCGACTGCATGTTGGGGTTCAACTCATCCACGTCATCCAGAAACAGAACGCCACCATCCGCTCGCGCAGCAACCCGCTGCGCTCGGTGCCTGCCGTGCCAAGATAGGACCGGCGCTGACCAAACAGCGTTGCCATGGCATCCGGCCCGTTCAAGGTCGCACAGTTCACATGAACCAGCCGCCCCTTGATGCGCCGCCGATCAAGCTTCAAGCTGTGAATGCGCTCGGCCAGTTCGGTTTTGCCAGTGCCGGTTTCACCCAGCAGAAGGATCGGTTCGTCCGAATTGCTGGCGACAAGCTCCACCCGGTCGATCAGATCGTTGTACTGCGGATTTCGGGTCTCGATCCCGCCCTTCAACTGGTCACTATATTCCCGCGACAACTGGTCAAACCGCTGCTGCAACGCGTTGTAGCGGCTGAGGTCCAAGTCAATGACATCGAATTTCGGCGTGTCATCTTCCGGACCCGGAGGACCGGTCTGGATCAAGCGCGCGGGCACGTGGCGGCTTTCCGTCAGCAGGAACCAACAGATCTGGGCCACGTGGGTCCCGGTGGTCAGATGCACGTGGTACCGCTCGCGTTCGTCGTCGAACCCATAAGAGCGCGCGAAGTCAAACAGCTTGCCGTAGACCTCTTGGAAGTCCCACGGGTCGTTCAGGTCTATTTGCTGCAACAGGACATCTGTGTCGGGCGACTTCTCTTCGATCTCGCGCTTCACCTGCTTGGCCAGACGATTGAACCGCATGTCGTACAGGATCTCGAGCCGATCCACCTTGAAGTGGTCATGGCTGACAAGGCTTAGGGTCGGCCTCCAGCGGCGCTTTTTCCCCATATCCATTTGGGTTCCGAGAAAACCAATCACGACATTCTTCATTGGATTATCCAAATTTATAATAGCCTATATAGCTATATCGTATAAGGCGGCGCGCGACTGACAATGCTGTGTTTTCTCAAGCATTATCAATACCCTATGCGGATTTGCGATTTTCCTCTCTACGCCACAGCCCCCGTGCCAAAACTCTGTCATTGAAAACAAGACACAAGGATCGACGTGATTGCGAACCGGAAGGCCGAGGGGGAAGAACTCGCTCCGTGTCGGCGCCAAACAAACCGCATCTGCCCATTCAGATGCGCGGCGGGCCTTCCGGTGGGGTGATTTGGTCGCATCTCTGCAAACGAAAATGGAGCGGTCAGGGGACCGCGTAAGTAATGAGGACTGGTGAGCAAATGAAGACGGCTCTTTTTTGCAGCAACTGCAACTCGCGTATTTCGAACTGGCTCGACGAAATCGAGACCATTTCCAAAATGAACCGACTTTGCGACCTGAGGAATGATGACCGATACGTAGAAGAAGTGCACCCGGTTCCAAAAGGGTACGTACTTCGGGTCACTAACAGCGTTCTTGCTGAACGTCAGCGGCTGGTTCCCGGCTGGAACGAGGAAGGACGGTCGGAAGACTGGATGAACCTCGGCGACGTACTCGAGCGCGTTGGCCTGACCGATGACCTGTCACGGCTGAATGGATGTTGCGGGTTGGCTGGCGGCGACGGCCCTAACCGCGTCTGTAGCTGCGGTTCTTTGGTTGGAACTGAAAGCTCAGATTGCTGGACATGGCATCAATTCGTTCCAAACCCCAAAACGACGTATTGGAAGAAAAATGACTGAAGAAACTCGAAACTACCCCGTGACCGGGGATCATTTGAAAGACTGGGGGCATCGCCCCGGCAAGCAATTCCCTGCGCTTTTGGCGAAGGCCAACGAAATGCGCGCGGAAGGGTTTGGGCTGGTCCGAATCCGGCAAGAGCTGGACAGCGAGATTGTGCCGTTGCCTGAAACCATGGAGCTGCGTGCGCCGGGGGACGTGTCGTTTCACGAAAACATCGACGTGGGTCATCCGGACGAGGAAGACAATGTTGCCAAGGTGCGCGAGACCATGACCGCGCTGATGCGTACCCCGACGATCGAGGCGGGGGCCATCATGCCCGACGCCTGTCCGGCGGGACCTGTGGGCACCATTCCGGTCGGCGGTGTGGCGGCGGCGCGCAATGCGATCCATCCGGGGATGCACTCGGCTGACATTTGCTGTTCGGTGATGATCACCGATCTGGGCGATGCGGACCCGAAAGCGGTTCTGGATGCGGCCCAGTCGGTCACGCATTTCGGGCCGGGTGGGCGTCCGCAGGGCAAGCGTTTCACCACGTCATTGAAGCTGCTGGATGCGTTTCGTGAGAATCCGTTCCTGAATAGCCCCAAGCTTCTGCGTATGGCGCAGGAACATATGGGGACGCAGGGCGACGGGAACCACTTCCTGTTCGTCGGACGCTCGCGCAAGACCGGGCGCACGGCGATCGTGACCCATCACGGGTCGCGTGGGCCGGGGGCCGTTCTTTACAAGCACGGGATGCATGTGGCCGAGAAGTTCCGCAAGGAGTTGTCGCCCGAGACCGCCAAGCAGAACGCCTGGATCCCGGCTGATACCGAGGAAGGGCGCGACTATTGGGAAGCGCTGCAGCTGATCCGCAAATGGACCAAGGCCAACCACAATGCGATCCACCAAGCGACGGTCGAGGCCGCGCGCGTGGGGGATGTGGGCGACCGGTTCTGGAACGAGCATAACTTCGTCTTCAAACGCGACGATCTGTTCTATCACGGCAAGGGGGCGACCCGGCGTGGGATGGATACGCCGCCGACGCGACGGGCCTGACGCTTATTCCGCTGAACATGTCCGAGCCAGTGCTGGTTGTACGCGGCAAAGATGCGGATCACGGCCTTGGCTTCAGCCCGCACGGCGCGGGGCGCAACTTCTCGCGCTCGGAACACAAGCGCCGCATGGGCTCGGTCACGCCGGATGAGATGCTGAAGGCGGAAACCGAAGGTTTGGACGTGCGCTTCCATGCCGGTGGCGTGGATGCGTCCGAGCTGCCGTCGAGCTATAAAAACGCAGACAGCGTGGTAGCGCAGATCAAATCCTATGATCTGGCCGAGATCGAGGACTACATCGATCCCTACGGCTGCATCATGGCGGGCGATGTGCCACCGTTCTGGATGAACAGAAAAAAGGGGCGCCGGTGACACGGTTTCCGGCGCCACCCTCACGGGCCACCCTTGCAACCAAAGGTCGATCTGGATAGGTCTGGATCGACTATTGGAGCTTTGTTTTATGTATTCGAGATTTGTGGCGATTTTCGCATTTGTTTTTGCAAGCCTATCGGTTCAGGCACAGGCACAAAGTGTCGATCAATATGTCTCCATTTCCCCGCCCGAAGATTGGTCCTGCATCATCAACCGGCAAGCGGGCCGTTCGATTTGGCGGCGGATGAGGACCGGATCTATCGCTTGGTCGACAAGCAGATGTTGGCGACAGACACGGTCGAAAAATTCTTCTATCGCGATGTGACCAGCCTCCGCAGCAGCAGCGCTGTTGACGACTATGGCTCCATCATCATTGCCTTCAATCCTGCGTATGAAACCATTGCGTTGCACCATGTTCGGATCATCCGCGCGACGGGCGATGTTGTCGACGTGACCCAGCAGGGCGAAATGCAGCTGTATCGGCGCGAGAGCGACCGCGAGCAGCGGATCTATGACGGCAGCCTCGAGCTTGCCTTCCTTGTGCCGCAGCTCAAGCAAGGGGACACGCTGGACTATGCCTATACGGCTCACGGTCGCAATCCCGCCTTGGGGCCGCACTGGCAGTACCGGTTCAGCCATAAATACAGCCGCCCGACCCAAAGAACGCGGGATCGGTTGCTGGTCGCGACCGGAACGCCCGTCTTTCTGAAGGCGCATGGCAACGCGCCCGAGCCGACGATCACGCAACAGGGGGACTTCACGGAATACGCCTGGTCTGCCGAAAACGTACCGGCGCAATCCGTCGAGGATGACATCCCCAAAGGGTATCGCGTCTGGACGTCGACCACCGCCAGCAGTGTCGAATTCTGGAGCGATATCGGCAGGTTCTTTGCCCCGCATTATGACCCGGCCCAGTATCAGAACGCCCAGATTGTCGGGGTCGCCGACGCCATCCGACTTGCCCATCCCGACGACCCGAAAGCACAGCTGCGCGCGGCGCTGGCCTATGTCCAGAAAGAGGTACGCTATACCGCCGTACAGCTTGGCGTGGGCGGTTTCATCCCCCGAAACCCGGCACGCGTCCTGAGCAGAGGTTTTGGCGACTGCAAGGACATGACGGTTCTTCTGACCTCGATCCTGTATGCGCTGGACATCGACGCGACACCGCTTTTGGTAAACACCGACTACGGGGCGGGACTTGGCGACGACATCCCGCGTATCCGCGCCTTCGATCATGTCGTGGTGCGGGCGACCGTTGGCGAACGAAACTACGTCCTTGATCCGACCCGTGGCGAACAGCTTGGCGATCTGGACCATCTGCAACAGGGGCTGTTTGGCAAAGGCGTGATCATCGCGCCCGACAGTGTCGGCATGATCACGATCTATGTCCGGCAGCCTGAATACTACAATGATGTGGTCGACACATTTGATCTGCGAACCGAGCCCGACGCCATCCTGTTCACGTCGAAGGCCACCTATGTCGGGTCCGAGGCAGACGGAATGTTGGACTGGGCAAACTCCGCAGGCGAAGACGAGATCGAAAAAACGTTCTTCGACTATTTCAAGGGGATCTACCCCCAGCATCGAAATCACCAGCCCGCTTGAGCTGACTGTTGACGAAACACACGCCTCTTTGACCGTCACCACACATTACCGGCTTCCGGATGAATGGGAAGACGACGCCGAAACAGGTGGCCAAGTGTTCTGGTCTAGCCCCAAAGACCTGCTGTCAAAACTTCCAAAGCTAGAGGAAGACACACGCAAAGCACCCTTTGCAATCGCGCATCCGGTCCGCTTTCGCCAACAGTTGAAATACCTGACGGATCCGTCCTGGGGGTATGAAAACAAGACAGATCTATTCAACACCGCAGCCTTCGACCTGAAGCTTGAAGCGCGCGGAAAACCGGGAACGTCCACATGGACTTATTTCTATGTCACCAAATCTGATCGCATTCAGTCGAAAACCTGGCAAGATACCCGGCAAGCACTGAAAGACCTCGACGACACGCAATGGATCCGCTTGGACCGCCCGAATGAAGACGCGCTGGTCACGCGCATGGGTCTGGACAGCTTGTCCGACGACGAATGGGCGGTGGTCGTGGCCGTCTATATCATCGTGGTTCTGCTGATCCTGCTGATCTACATAAGCTATCGCGCTTCGCCCGCAGAAGCCGAGATGAAGCTGCAAATCCTCTATCCCGTCTCGACTGCGAAATTTTTGATCATGTCGGTCGGAACCTTGGGATTCTATTCCTTTTACTGGTTCTGGCAAAACTGGCGCTGGCTGCGTGACGTCGACAACCAGAATGTTTCGGCCTTTTGGCGTGGCTTAGTGCTTCCAGCGTTCTGGAATTTCAGCCTGTTCCGCCGCATCGCGACGCAAGCCCCCGCGGCACGGCCTGCCCTGTCGCGCGTCGCAATCCCGTTGGCGGTACTGTATTTGCTGATCAGCATCGCAAGCCAAGTTTTTGACGGGGATGACTCGCCCCTTGTCGCTGACGCTTATGTTCATGCTGCTGCCAGTATTGGTCGTCCTTCCGTTTCAACGCGAAGTGTTGCGCAAGAACGCCGAAAATCCCAAATGGGTGGCCCGCAACTCGCGCTTTGGCTGGCAGGCGATTGCGGCCCTCATCCTTTTGGCGCCGCTCGTTGCTCTTGTCGTTTACGGAGCGGTTACGGGCCTCTGACATCAGGGCCGCCTTGTCCCCCGGTCTTTGCCTGCTGACCGCATCACGAACCGGGAAAGACAGGGCGGACATAAGGGTGGAGACAAACCGATCCCCGCCAGAAGCCACAGACTCCAGTTCACTTAGTAGGAAAAGGGGTGGTGCCTCAAGAGGGACTCGAACCCCCGACCTTGTCCTTACGAAGGACCTGCTCTACCAGCTGAGCTATTGAGGCGCACAGGCTGCCGGGCGAATTCCGCTCCGCAGCGTTGGGGGTTTTAGACGCGACACGATCTTTGCGCAAGCAAAAATGGCGTTCGGGGTGGGCAGGCCAAACAGGATCAAGCGGCGACCAAGTGACGCCGCCTGATCTGATCTTTACGCGGCGGGCTTGTCGTCCGCCTCTTTGACAACTTCACCGTCCAGAACGGCGGGGTCGTCGCTGACCTCTTCAGCATCCTCAACCGCGTCCACCGGGGCGTCGCCAACCACCAAAGGCAGCATCTCGGCGCCCGTGGGAACTGCGCCTTCAGCCTCGGGCGCTTGTTTCCACGCCAGCGTGTCGAACCCATCGCAGTTGTTACAGACCGGCAGCCAGGCGGCGTGCACGTGGTTGCAGCTTTCGCACA
>LLEO01000156.1_pt1 | contig 11194 bp, 17 predicted proteins | sample 595861 | NCBI WGS metagenome assembly LLEO01 (sample SAMN02919315, study PRJNA255460) | bioreactor metagenome | biome: chemostat; feature: culture 2012_25.1; material: sediment; isolation source: day35 25degC chemostat 2012 inoculated with Wadden Sea sediment taken from... | place: Germany: Bremen ... | reverse complement strand
TCAGCCTTGAAGGCAGTGTGGGCTAATGGGTTGGAGTGCAATCATTGTGGCCATAATCGCCGGGCTTGGCATGGGGCTATGTGGTGGCCGGCCGCGTGAAGGCGGAAGAGCCCAAGGGCTATAAGATTATTGGCGGCATTGCAGGTGTTTTTGCCGCGCTCAGTGTTTGGTTGGTGATCACCTATATGTGGTGATCCAGCCTGTGAAATTGACGAATATGCGCCCCTCTTGCGGGCAGAGAATTGAGGAAATGAAATGACGACGCCAATTCTGGACATCAAAAATCTCCACGTGAAAGTGGAAGAAGAAGACAAACAAATCCTGAAAGGGGTCAATTTGACCCTGACCAGCAGGTGAAGTGCACGCGATTATGGGCCGGAATGGTTCAGGCAAATCAACACTTTCCTACGTGTTGGCTGGCAAAGACGGTTACGAAGTGACCGAAGGTGAAATCTTGTTCATGGGCAAGGATTTGTTGGCAATGGACGCGGATGAGCGTGCGGCGGCCGGCCTGTTCTTGGCATTCCAATATCCGATTGAAATTCCCGGTGTTGCAACAATGACGTTTTTGAAAGCGGCGCTGAATGCGCAGCGCAAAACGCGTGGTGAAGAAGAGCTGAAAATCCCTGATTTCATGAAATTGGTGAAAGATGCGGCGAACCAACTTGAAATCAATCAGGACATGCTGAAGCGGCCGTTGAATGTTGGCTTTTCTGGTGGCGAGAAAAAACGCGCTGAAATCCTTCAAATGGCGTTGATGCAGCCATCATTGTGCGTGCTCGACGAGACGGACTCTGGTCTCGATATTGATGCGCTTAAGATCGTTTCAGACGGTGTGAACCATTTGCGCGACGCAAACCGTTCAATGCTTGTGATTACCCACTATCAGCGCCTGTTGAACTATATCGTGCCTGATCGTGTGCACGTGTTCTCTGACGGTCGCGTTGTCGAAAGCGGCGATCGTGATTTGGCGCTAGAGCTCGAGAAAAAGGGCTATGCCGATTTTGATGGTACGGCTGCTTAATCCAACGCTGGAGCGAATTTCATGGAACAACATGTTGTTAAATTGACGGACGCCGAAAACCAGCTTGCGGATTTGTTGCAAGCTGCCGGCGCCACCGACGCAAAAGCGGCGCTGACCCAACATGGTTTGCCGCATCGTCGGATTGAAGAATATCACTATACCGATTTGCGGACCTTGCTGCGCGATGTGCCCGCTGAATTGGCGAAAGCCAATGACAGTTTGCCAAACGAACAGTTTGAAGGCTTTAGCCGGATCGTGGTTGTGAACGGCAAAATTGTGCACGCGGACACCATTGATGGCGTCGACATTAAATCTGTCGATGTGGCCAAAAAAGTTGGCGACGATCAGGTCATCAATTTGATGGACGGGTTTGCACAAAGCCAAATCGAGATTTCGATTTCAAAAACCCTCGATAAGCCGATCCATATTGCGCAAGTGCATGATGGTGCGGATAGCGTTGCAGCCAGCAAGGTGAAGGTCACCACAGCCAACGGTGTGAACGCGGCACTCATTGAGACCTTTGAAGGTGAAAATGATCGTGGTTTGCGGTTTGCAGACTTTGCACTGGATATCGCTGCGGATGCGGAACTGATGCACATCCAGTTGGATCAAAACGGGACCGATGCGCGGCAGTTTGTGCAAAACAGCTATGATTTGCATGAGAATGCTAATCTGCGGACCTTGACGACTCATGCGAATTTCAAGCTGGGCCGTACTGATGTTAAAGCAGAATTCAAAGGCGAGGGCGCCCACGCAGACTTTGCGGGCCTAACCTTGTTGATGGATCAGCAGCACGGCGATTTCACATTGAATGTGAACCATGCAGTGCCCAACACCACCAGCACGGAGAGTTTCAAGTCGATCGTGCGGGATCGCGCCAAGGCGATTTTCCAAGGCAAAATCATTGTGGCGAAGGACGCGCAAAAAACCGATGCGCAGATGATGTGCCAAGGTTTGCTTTTGTCTGAGCGGGCGGAAGTTTTGGTGAAACCCGAACTTGAAATCTTTGCCGATGACGTTTTGTGTGCGCACGGGGCGACATGTGGTGAATTGGACAAAGACGCGCTGTTTTATTTGATGAGCCGGGGCATTGCGCGGGCAGACGCGGAGGCCATGTTGATCAGAGCGTTCTTGGCAGAATTGTTCGACGATATTGAAAATGAGCAAATTCACAGCAAACTCGAAGATCGGGTTGATGCGTGGTTGGCGGCAGCGGAGTAAATATGCTGGATCTTGGCAAAATTCGTGGTGATTTCCCCATTCTTTCGGAAGAGGTGAACGGGCATAAGCTTATTTATCTCGACAGTGGGGCATCGGCGCAAAAACCCAATCAGGTTTTGGCGCGCATTCAGCATGCCTATGCGCACGAATATGCCAATGTACACCGTGGGTTGCACACGCTTTCTAACCGCGCGACAGAGGCGTTTGAAGATGCACGCACCAAGGTGCAAAAGTTCTTCAATGCTGGTCGCGTCGACGAAATCGTTTTTACCCGCTCGGCGACTGAAGCGATCAATTTGGTGGCACAGAGCTTTGCTGGCCCGCAAATTGGTGAAGGCGATGAGATTATCATCACCAAAATGGAGCACCATTCGAACATTGTGCCGTGGCATTTTCTGCGTGAACGCCAAGCGCGGTGATCAAATGGGTTGATGTTGCCGAAGATGGCAGCTTTGACCTGGACGCCTTTGAGGCTGCGATCAGTGATCGCACCAAAATAGTGGCGCTGACCCACATGTCCAATGTGATGGGCACTGTGGTGCCGATCAAGAAGGTCACAGAAATTGCGCATTCGCGTGGTATTCCTGTGCTGGTGGATGGTTCACAAGCAGCCGTACACATGAATGTTGATGTGCAGGATCTGGGCGTTGATTTCTATGTGGCGACTGGCCACAAACTTTACGGCCCGACAGGCATTGGCGTTCTATACGGCAAGTATGACCGGTTGCTGGAAACGCGTCCGTTCCAAGGTGGTGGCGAGATGATCGCGACGTGTTCGAAGACAATGTGACCTATGCCGAGCCGCCGCATCGTTTTGAGGCAGGTACACCGCCGATCGTTCAGGCGATTGGATTGGGGCGCGGCAATCGACTATATTGAGAGCATTGGACGCGACAAAATTGAAGCGCACGAACGTGAAGTTGGTGAATATGCGCGGCAAGAATTGTTAAAAATCAACGCCTTACGTTTTATTGGCGATGCGCCCGGCAAAGGGGCAATTTTTTCCTTTGCCATTGAAAATGTGCACGCCCATGACTTGTCTACGATTTTGGACCGTTATGGTGTTGCGGTGCGGGCGGGCAGCCATTGTGCGCAGCCCTTGTTAAAAAGATTTGGCGTGACCTCTACATGTCGCGCTTCATTCGCCCTATATAATGGGAAAGATGATGTTGACGCGTTGGTTGAAGCCATTGGCAAAGCGCAGACATTCTTTGGTTAGGAGAAGATAATGAGCGAAACAGAAACTGCACAAGCAGAGCCGGTCAGCCCGAATGCGGCGACGATTTCATCTGAGAGCTCCAATCTTGCTCCAGAAGAGATAACGCAACTGACTGACAATATCGTTGGGGGCGCTGAAAACGGTCTATGATCCTGAAATCCCTGTCGATATTTATGAGCTTGGTCTTATTTATAAGGTTGATCTGGATGACAACCGCAACATCACAATCGATATGACTGACAGCACCGGGCTGCCCGGTGGCGGGGGAAATGCCGATTTGGGTTGAAAATGCTGTAGCGTCCGTTGAAGGCGTACAGGATGTTAAGGTGAATATGGTATTTGATCCCCCATGGGATCAGACACGCATGTCAGAAGAGGCGATGGTCGCCCTGAATTGGTGGTAAAATGGCTTTAAAAATCATGAGCATAACCGAACGGGGCCGCCGACGAGGTCAAAAGCATTATCGCGCAGTCTGGCGATGATGACGTGATCGGTGTGCGCGTTGGGGGTCAAAAATGCCGGCTGTGCTGGCATGGCATACACGTTGGATTATGTAAAAGAGAAGACGCCTGGTGATGATCATGTGAGTGATCATGGTGTTGATGTCTATGTCGACCCAAAAGCAACAATGTTTTTGCTGGGTACGCAGATGGATTTTAAGGAAGAGCTACTTGGCTCAGAATTTACCTTCAACAACCCGAACCAAACCGGGTCGTGTGGATGTGGCGAAAGCGTGATGCTTGAGCCCGCCGACTTGAAGGCGCTTGCCGAGGCGCGCGCTTCAGCTGAATAACGCAATATTTGCAGCTAACTCTTTAAAATTTATGCGACTTTTGGTTTGCGGAACTCTTCGTCAGTTTCGCAAATCACGCGGTTGCGGCCGCTGCGCTTGGCTGTATATAGGCAACCATCTGCGCGTTCGATCAATTCATGAATCGTTTCTTCATGGCGGAACTGCGCGGCACCAATTGACACGGTGATGCGGCCCAATTTTTCATTTGTCGACCGTTTCAGCAATTCCTTAGCGTGCACGGCCTTGCGAATTTTTTCCGCAATTGCCCGGGCGCCACGAATATCTGTGTCTGGCAAAATTGCTGCAAACTCTTCGCCGCCGTAACGAGACGCATGGTCGCGACCTTTGAGGTTCGATTTAACTGTCATGGCAACAAGGCGTAGAACCTGATCACCAGTTTGGTGGCCATAATTGTCGTTAAATGCCTTAAAGTGATCGATATCCATCATCAAGAGGCAGAAGCTCGTACCAGTTTTTTTTGATATTTCAAGAACTTGCTTGAGGCGTTGGTCGAAGCTCTTGCGGTTTGCAATCTTGGTCAGCGGGTCGAGCATTGTTTCGCGACGTGCCGTGTCCAAATCCCGTTTCAGGCTAGAAATGTCTTTCTTGGACACTTTGAGCTTTTCTTCAAGATTTTGATTAGCTTCTTGCATCTTGTGTGTTTCTGACAAGAGTTGCTTTGACAGAAGTCGCAGCGCATCTTGGTCGACAGCACCAAGCAATTGTTTTTCGGCCTTACCCAAAGAGCTGAATAGCCCTCCGCAGTGTCAATCGCGTCATCCATTGCGCGGTTAACGGCATCAATTTTGGATGACATTTCTTGCGAAACGCTGGTTAGACGTGATTCTAGATCCGAAGGATTGTCGAAAAACTCACGATACACTTGCAACACATTTTCCATGGAAAGTGTATTGTCTTCGCCCAATAGCATATTGAGGCGCTCATTCAGCTGCTCATTGATGCCGGACGCGTAGGTATAGCAAAGTTCGTAAAAGTGTGGGTAGGGCGGAATCTTTGCGCGCTTGAGCATGCCTAAGGCAGCAAACGAATACTCCAACGTACGTTGATAGTCATGTTCAGATACAAGCATATCTTTTTCCGAACTCGAGACTTTGTGTTAATTGCGATTCTAAGCAATTTCCTCAAAGTTTATTTACCCACACAAATGTTCTATGCGCGATCTATAAAGATTGCGTTAAAAACCGGACTTAACTGGCGCGACGGACAGGACGCAAAAGGAAGGCAGGTACTTGGTCTGATTGACCAAATGGCACCCGGTCTTGATTGTCGTGTCCAGAGCGTTTCTTCCGGTTGTTTTTAGATGATTGCTGTGATTCTGTAGATACAGGCTTTTCGCTTTTTCTGCGTTTTCAGGCGCTTGCGGCTTCTTGCCTCGTGTGCGCTGAGTCCGCTTTGGGGTTTTCGCCTTTTTGCTTTTCGGGCGCTGCCTGCTCTTTGTTGTTCTGATCGAAGGAGATTATCGGAATCTCTTTCTCGATCAATTTTTCAATTGCAGTTAAGTATTTCTCGTCAGCTTTCGTGACCAAGCTTACGGCTTCACCAGAGCGCCCAGCGCGGCCTGTACGCCCGATTCTGTGCACATAGTCTTCCGCATGTGTTGGCACGTCAAAATTATAAACGTGGCTGACTTCTGGAATATCAAGTCCACGCGCGGCAACATCGCTGGCCACCAATATCTTGATTTTACCAGCTTTAAAGCCTTCCAATGTCGCCATTCGGCTTTTTTGATCCATATCGCCGTGAAGCGCGCCTGCATTAAACCCATGCCGTTCAAGCGAACGGGTGAGGGTGGCGATATCTCGTTTGCGATTGCAGAAAACGATCGCGTTGTTCAGCTCTTTCGCCGCATTGATCTGATCGCGCAAAGCTGCGCGCTTTTCAAATGGCTTTGTGCCAACTTTGACGGCCTTTTGCGTGATGGTTTCGGCAGTTGAGTTCTGCCGTGCAACCTCAATACGCTCTGGGTTGGTCAAGAATTTACTGGTCAATTTTGCGATTTCGTCTGGCATCGTCGCAGAGAATAGCAAGGTTTGACGACGTTTAGGCAACAAAGCGCTGATGCGCTCAATATCCGGCACAAAGCCCATATCAAGCATGCGGTCAGCTTCGTCAATCACGAAGATATCAACGCCGGTCATCAACAAGCGACCACGTTCAAAATGGTCAAGCAGTCGACCAGGTGTCGCGATCAATACGTCTGCGCCACGGTCCAGCTTTTTATTCTGCTCTTCAAAGGAAACGCCACCAATCAACAAAGCCACAGTAAGCTTATGATTCTTGCCATATTTTTCGAAGTTTTCGTGAACTTGTGCGGCCAATTCGCGCGTTGGCTCCAAGATTAGAGTGCGCGGCATACGTGCGCGCGCGCGCCCTTTTCCCAGCAAAGTTAACATGGGGCAAAACAAAGGAGGCTGTTTTGCCAGTGCCGGTTTGGGGCGATCCCAACTATATCTCGCTTTTCGAGAACTAGAGGGGATGGCTTTTCGCTGAATATCCGTTGGTTCGGTGTAACCTGCTTCAGTTACAGCTTCTATAACGGATTGGCTTAATCCAAGGTTTGAAAATTTTTCGCTCAAGTAAATACGTCCACTTTGCCAGTTGGTTGGTCATGATATGTTTAGTGGCCCCGCGCACGAGACCATAACGACAATAGCCGCTAAGTCAATGGGTTATTAGGAAACTTTCTTAACTACACGCATCCAAACTGGCAATAATTCTAGATGTCCAAGTCGTCGACGAAGGCCGCATTTTCTTGAATAAACTGGAAACGCAGTCTGGTTTATTGCCCATAAGCCGGTCGATGCTTTTCTTTGTTTCTTCAAATTCACTTGCAACATCAATGCGCAATAGTGTGCGTGACCCCGGCTTCATTGTCGTTTCTTTAAGGTGCTGGAAGGGGCATTTCACCCAGGCCCTTAAAGCGTGTGATTTCAACTTTGCCGCGCCCTGTGAATTCTTCAGCCATGAGTTGATCTTTATGGGCGTCATCCTTGGCGTACAGTGTTTTTGCGCCTTGGGTGATGCGATAAAGCGGCGGCACGGCGAGGAAGAGATGTCCGTCGCGCACCAAATCTGGCATTTCTTGGAAAAAGAACGTCATCAGCAAGGCTGCGATGTGGGCACCGTCCACGTCCGCATCGGTCATGATGATGATTTTGTCGTAACGCAAATCATCGCCGCGATATTTTTCGCGGGAGCCACACCCAAGCGCCTGCGCAATATCGGCAATTTGCTGGTTGGCGGTGACTTTGTCGCGCGTGGCGCCAGCGACATTGAGAATTTTACCGCGCAAAGGCAATACTGCTTGATTGGCGCGGTTTCGCGCCTGTTTGGCGCTACCGCCCGCAGAATCACCCCTCTACGATGAAGATTTCAGCGCCTTGGGCTGCACCCCTGAGAGCAATCAGCAGTTTGCCTGGCAGCCGCAGGCGGCGGGTGGCGCTTTTGCGATCGATCTCTTTTTCTTTACGGCGACGCAACCGGTCTTCGGCTCGTTCAATGCTCCAATCGAGCAATTTGCTGGATTGGTTTGGCGAGGCGGCCAGCCAATGGTCGAAAGAATCGCGTACAGCGTTTTCAACGATCTTCGTGGCCTCCGAGGTTGAAAGCTTATCTTTGGTTTGGCCCACAAACTCGGGCTCACGGATAAAGGCGGACAGCACAGCGCTACATGTTGATAAAACGTCTTCGGCGGTGAGAATGGATGCGCGTTTGTTTCCCGTGAGTTCGGCATAGGCTTTTAACCCGCGCAGGAGCGCAGCGCGCAAGCCCCGCTTCATGGGTGCCACCATCTTGAGTGGGCACGGTGTTACAATATGAAGATACAAAACTGTCGCCAAGGGTGAAGGCGATGGCCCCATTCTACCGTGCCATGTTTACCCGCTGTGCCCGCACGGCCCGCAAATATCTCTTCGACGATGCGTGTCCGACCTTCAACGCGATGTTCAACATAGTCTTTCAACCCGTTCGGGAAGTGCAGCGACTTTTTAACTGGAACGTCGCTGCCCTCAACCAATTCCGGGTCGCAGGACCAACGGATTTCGACGCCGGCAAACAGATAGGCTTTGGCTTGTGACATCTCAAAAATGCGTTTGGGCGCAAAACGGGCACTGTTACCGAAAATTTGGGCGTCCGGGTGAAATTTGATGGTAGTGCCGCGACGATTGCGCACCTGGCCGTGGTTTTCTATGCCCGTGACTGCATGGCGCGGGGAGAATTTTTGCACATAGAGCGTTTGGTCGCGTGCGACTTCGACGATCAAATCGTCAGCCAATGCGTTGACCACAGAAAGACCCACACCATGCAAACCACCTGATGTTTCATAAGCCTTGGAATCGAATTTGCCGCCGGCGTGCAGGGTGGTCATGATGATCTCAAGCGTGGAGCGGCCCGGAAATTTAGGGGTGTTCCTCTACGGGGAATGCCGCGCCCATTGTCCGTGATGGCCAAATAACCTTCAGCATCCAAGTGCACTTCGATGCGTGAGGCATGACCGGCAATGGCTTCATCCATTGAGTTGTCGATGATTTCAGCAAATAAGTGGTGCAGGGCGTTTATATCGGTGCCGCCAATATACATGCCGGGACGACGCCGCACAGGCTCCAAACCCTCGAGCACCTCAATATCCTGCGCGCTATAGGAAAGATTTTCTTTCGACGCTGCTGGCATTGCGCTCGGCTTTTTAGTGTCTGGGCGCGCAGATTTGTTCTCAGGGGTCGCGCTTTCCGTTTTGCTCGGTTCGTCGCTCTCGCCAAATGCTGAAAACAGATCGTCACTATTGCTCATATTATAACGCCTCGAATCATCTCTCATGCCTTGCTTATCATATTTGTTGGGCATGGTGCTTGGTCAATCACCTGGCCCGGAAAATAACGGGATTGCGGGACTTATCGACGGATTTTGAAAAAACATAAGAAATAACTTTTTTTGACTGGCTTTTTTGACGCGCGAGATGGCCATTTTCAACCCCGTCGTTTCAGAATGGGACCGTTAAGTGGTTGAAGCCGTTGCAGGTCCGGTGTGCGGTAAAGGATTGTTTAACTATATGTGTCGCTAAGATGCGGAAATTATTGATAAATTCTTTCCAGCGCGTCAGCACTTTTTTTAACAAGGTGGTGCTAAAAATCATTTCATACGGTCGAAGAGTTTGGAGTTCCCGTATGAGTGTCAGAGCGAAAACCAGCGTATCCGGATCTTTTGCCGCGACATTATCCAATTGGATGGTGCAAGTCGGATTTAATAGTTTTGCGTACCGACTTGCCCATATCCAAATGCCGCGACATTTCCTGTCTGTCTGCTTGTCGCTCGTTTTCTTTTTCGTTTGATCTTTGTTTTTTTGATCGGCCTCTTGCCAAATTGCTATTCGCTTCGCTAGTTTTGCGGATGAAGCAATATTGCTTCCCCCGGAGGGCGATGGATTTGGCACATCAATATCGTTTATATTTCGGACCGCGTTGGGCCCTATTTCAACATTTGAAGTAGGGCGGGCGCAAAAGGTCAAAACATCTTTGTGACTCGCTTAGGGTGTCATCTCGTGATGGCGCAAATTCTATTGGCTATGTGCCAGCATTAATAGCGACAAAGATTATGACGATATTACAATTTCAATCCATCAGTGCAGTTGCGCGCGAAACACTTTTTCAAAATCTAGATCTGACGTTGAATAAGGGCGATTGCCTTGGCCTTGTGGCGGGCAATGGACAGGGCAAAACGACACTATTGCGCCAAATTGTGGGCGAACTTGACCCGCACCAGGGGCAAATCATCACCTCACGTGGCGCCAAGATTGGCTATATGCCGCAGGAGCTTGCGGCAGATTATTTGACGCTGACGGTGCGCGATTATGTTTTGTCGGCGCTTCCGGCGGATCAACGAGATTTTGAAGCGTGGCGCGTGGATGTGGCGTTGAACGATCTGGGCGTGCCGTACGACTATTACGATTATCAATTGGCCGAATTGTCTGGCGGCTGGCGTCGCTTGGTGATGATGGCCCGGCTGCTTGTTGGCGAACCCGATATTTTGGTTTTGGACGAGCCGACGAACCATTTGGATTTGGAAAAAAAATCTATCTGATTGAACGGGTGCTAAAAGCAATGCAGGGCAAGGTGGTGACGGTGTTGACCAGTCACGATCGTGCATTTTTGGATAGCGTTACCAACAAAACTTTGTTTTTGCGGCCCGGTGATTGTCAATCATTTGATGTGTCCTATTCGCATGCGCGGATTGCGCTTGAGGAACTGGATCAGGCGGCGCGCAACAAAGCCGAACGCGACATGAAGGAAATCAATCGCCTGCGCACCAATGCTGCCAAGCTCTATAATGTGGGGCTTGAACAGTGGTTCGGACCTGCTGCAAACCAAAGCCAAGCAACTCAAGGTGCGTGCGGCTAAAATTGAAGACCAAATCGGCGCATTGCATAAAGATCGGCAGGGGCGATGTAACGCTGGCCAATCGTGGATCGCACGCAAAGGTGGCGATGAGTTTCGAACACTTTCAGGTTGCGGCGCCTGATGGGCGCAAACTGTTTTCGATTGAAAAGCTGTTCCATTATCAAGGGGATCGCATTGTTGTGTTGGCGGAAAATGGTCGCGGCAAAACCCAATTGATCAAGCGGTGCGCCGCGCGTTAGATGGCGACGAGGTGCCGGGGATTTGGACCACGCCTTCAAATGTTGTGGCGTATGCTGATCAAAATCTGGACATGCTGCCGGATAGGCAGTCGCCTTTGAGCTTTGTGACCGAGCGCTTTGATGTGGGTGATCAACGCGCAAAGGGATTACTGGCCAATATTGGCTATATTTACGAACAGCAAAGCCGGCCGATTGCTCAACTGTCCTTTGGCCAGCGGACGCGATTGGTGCTGTTGGCGTTGCGCCTGACTGAGCCGAATTTTTATTTGTTAGACGAACCAACTAAT
>LLEO01000155.1_pt1 | contig 11201 bp, 15 predicted proteins | sample 595861 | NCBI WGS metagenome assembly LLEO01 (sample SAMN02919315, study PRJNA255460) | bioreactor metagenome | biome: chemostat; feature: culture 2012_25.1; material: sediment; isolation source: day35 25degC chemostat 2012 inoculated with Wadden Sea sediment taken from... | place: Germany: Bremen ... | reverse complement strand
CGGGAAATAGATGATGTCTGCGACCCAGCACGCGGGCGAAAGCTGGTCCGGATCAAAAGCCATACCCGGATGAGCATCCATCCAACGGGGGTCGCATTAACCACACCGCTCAGGCTGGAGGGATCAGCGCTTTCAATGTCACGAACAACCTGAATATCCGCCCGAGGTCGCGCCGCCTTCAGCCGCGTGGCGAGCACATTGGCACGATCACGGGATAGGTCTGATACGCACAGCGCACCGCATCCTTGATCTATCAAGCCAGCGCAACGGCACCGCCCGCGCCCCTGCCCCAACCAGCAAAACCTTCGCAATGGATGCCATCGGCATTTCGCGCCGCAGCGCCGAGCGGAAACCGACATAATCAGTGTTGTGACCAATCCAACGCCCATCTTCGAACAGGACGGTGTTCACAGCGCCCAGCGCCTGTGCGGTTTCGGAAAACTCGTGCATCAAACCGGCAGCGTCCGCTTTGAAAGGGTGGGTCACGTTTACACCGACCATGCCTTCAGCCTCGGCCCGTTGCAGGATCTCCTTCAAGGTCATCCCGTTAAACGGGGGCGTTACGGTGTCAAATCGTTGATATGCATAATCAAAGCCCTGAGCTTTCGCCTCGGCCATATGCATGTCCGGGGTCAGAGACCCCCCGATATTCTGTCCAATCAGCGCGGCTTTCATGTGCGCGGTATCCCTGCTGGTCGTTGGTGTTTCATCTGTGCAGCCAGTCGGGCGGACGCGTTGCGCGCGCCGTATCCGGCATAGCTGCGGGTGCGCTGGACGATCTCGAAGAAGAACCCTTGGAAGATCGGCTGGCTGTAGATCTGGTAATAGGCAGTGTCACCTTGCTGGTCGTAGAGGATGTTGCCGGCGCGCAGACGTGCGATCAGGTCGTCCTCCAACCCGAACTGCGCCTGAAGATCGTCGTAATAGTTGGGCGAGATCTCCAACCGTGGGAAACCATGTGCCGCAAGCTGCGCGGAGGTCTCAAAAATGTCGTCGCTCAGGAACGCGATATGCTGCACCCCTGCCCCGAACTTGTCGGCCAGAAACGACGCTGCAAAGGTGCGATGGCCCTCGGCGCCATTCAGGTTCAGACGCACTTCGCCTTCTGGGCTTTCAATGGCTTGGCTGTGCACCACACCTGCCGGGTCCGCCACATCGACAATCGGAGATTTCGACATCTCGAAGGTCGAGGTGTAGTAGAGCAGCCAGCTTTGCATTTCCTCATAGCGCATGGTCTGGGCCACATGGTCGACACGGCGCAGGCCCGCGGGTTGCGTGGCTTCGGTTTTGGCGACGGGTTCGAACTCGATATCCCAGACGCGATGCAGGTCGGATTTCTCATCAATGAAATGCACCACATTGCCGCCAACGCCGCGGATCGCAGGAATGTCCAATTCGCCCGTACCCACGGGTTGCGAGAACTTCGGCGTGCCAAGCGCGGTTGCGCGCGCGACAGTCTGCTCCGCGTCCTTAACGCGCAACCCCATGTCACAGACCGACGGGCCGTGGCCGATAAAGGCGGAATGCGCGAAGCCCTCTGTATCGGTGTTCACGACGATATTGATCGCACCCTGTCGCCACAGCTCGACTGATTTTGAGACGTGTTTGCGCTCCATCCGGAAACACATGGCCGACAGCATGTCGGTCAGCTCTTTGCCGCTGGTGGTGTCCGCCGCAAACTCGATAAACTCAAACCCCGAGGTGTAAACGCGCGGCGGAAGATCGGGGATGTCGAAGCGTAGGTCGGGATCGCTGCGGGACACTTCGTCCAGCAGGTTCACCAGCGCCCGATAGCCATCTTGCGCCAATGTGCGCCCGCCGGGACGCGGGCTGTGTTCGTTCACACGCGCCACCGACCACGCGCCATTGTAACCCGCACGCGACAGCACCTTCACGAACCCCGCGAGGTTCAGAGATCCCAAACCGGGCAGCATGCCGAAGTGCCGTTTAAGACTGCGAATGGCCCCTTGCGTGCGCGGCGCGTCGGACAGCTGAACGTGGAACACACGTTCGCCCGGCAGGTCCCGCAACTGGGCAGCTTCGCCCCATCCGCAAGCGAGAAATAGCTATTGAGCGCGAGACCCAGATTGGGACTGTCGATCTGCTGAATCAGGTCCAGCGCTTGCGCATCGGTTTGAACCGATCCCGCCCACGGCAACGCAAGATAGGCCAGACGCATCCCACGCGCTTTCGCACGGGCGGCAGCATCTGCAAGATCTGTTGTGGCCTGCTCAATCGACACTTCCCGGCTGGAGGCACCAATCAGCAGCATATCGGTGCCCAGCGCGCCCATCAGGTCGAACTTCCGCTCGAGCCGGTCAAAAGCGCGGGTGCGTTCTTTCCCGTTCCACCCTTCAAGTTCGTTGAAGGCTTCAGCAGGTTGATCGACAGCCCAAGCCCCTGCGCCATCTGAGCAACATCCTCGGCGGACCCGTGAAACCCGGTGAAATCCGGCTCGTGCAGCTCCACAGCTTGAAAGCCCGCTTCCGCGATGACCGAGAGTTTTTCCTCGAGATCACCGGGGATGGACGTGGTCGAAATTGCAAGTGACATTAGCTTGGTATCCAAAGAGCCTCGGTAGCCACAGGATCATGTCAGGCAACAGCATCATCGCGATCAGCGCCAGAACCAGAACAATCAGGAAGGCCCAGATCTCGGCGATGATTTCACGCAGTGGGATGTCTGTAACCGCGTTAATCACAAAGAGCAGGATTCCATAAGGTGGCGTAATCAAACCAATCATCGAGTTCACAACAACCAGCACACCGAAATGAACAAGGTCGATGCCCAAGGCCTCGCATGTTGGGATGAACAGCGGGACAATCACCAAGATGATTGTGGTGGCATCCAGAACGCAGCCCAGCGCCAAGATCAGGACGTTCACCAAAATCAGGAACATGATCGGGCTGATGTCCGAGCCTTCCAGCATGGACGAGATCGCCTGCGGGATCTGTTCCTGGATCACGATGAAGTTCAGGATGAACGCGCCGCCGATTACGATCCCGACGGATGCCGACGACCGGGCGCTATCCACGAACACCTGATAAAGTTTGCCCAGTGAAATGGCGCGGTAGAACATGAAGGCCAGCATCAGCGCATAGAATGCAGCGACTGCGGCAGCTTCCGTTGGCGTGGTGACGCCTCCGTAAATACCGTAAAGCAGAATTGCGGGCATCAGAAGCGCAGGGAAGGCATTCGCCGTTTTGCGTGGCAATTCGCGCAGCGGTACAGGCTCTTCCAGCGCGAAATCACGCTTGCGTGCCAGGTAGCCGTTAATGCCCATCAGCACCGCGCCCATGATCAGGCCCGGCAAGATGCCAGCAAGGAACAGCGATCCGATAGATGCCTTAGACACAAGCGCATAGAGCACCATGGGGATCGACGGCGGAATGATCGGACCGATTGTGGCGGTGGCAGCGGTGATCGCGGCTGCATATCCGCGCGGGTAGCGGTCGCCTTTGGTCATCATCTCGATGATGATTTTGCCAATACCGGCAGCATCCGCGACAGCCGATCCCGACATGCCCGAGAAGATAAGAGACGCCACGACGTTCACATGCCCAAGGCCGCCTTTGAAACGCCCAACAGCCGCGACACAGAAATTCAGAAGTCGGTCGGTGATCGACCCGGCGTTCATGATGTTGGCGGCGACGATAAACAGCGGCACGGCCAACAGAATGGTGCTGCGATAGAAGCCTTGCAGGATTTTCTCGCCCGCCAAAGCCACGTCCAGCCCGGCAACACCCAGATAGACAACAGATGCCAACAAGATCGAATACCCGATCGGCGTGCCAATCCCTGCCAAAAAGAAGAGAGTGACAAGAAGGGAAATCAGCTCAAAGCTCATTTGTTTGCATCCTCTTGGGAATTCTCTGCGGCTTCAGCCTCGTGAAGCGCCTCGACGGCCAGTTCCAGCTCGGTCTTGGGTGGCCCGTTGCGCAGGGTATCAACGAACAGCCAAGCATACCGTACGGCGATCGCAACGATGAAGACGCCGTAGATCGAGAAGACATCGCGTAGCGGAATCTTGTTGCCCGTAAACGGATTGCGCACCGTTGCGGTTTTGCGGATCTTCATCCAGTCGATGTAGTCCAGCGTCGGAAGAAGCGTGTAGAGCATCCCAACGACCAGTGCGACAGCCGAGATAAGCGCGAAGACCCGACGAACCGGTCTGCTAACCGACAGATAGATGATGTCGAATTTCACTTGATCCTGTTCGCGCACCACGAAGGCGCAGCTGAAGAAGATCACCCAGACCCACAGGATACCAATCAGCTCCAACGTCCATCCGGCGGGCGTGAACAGGTATCTCAGCGCGATCTGTAGAAGAAAGGTCAGGAAGATTGCCGCCAGCAAGCCGCCGGCAATCGCTTCTGCAAGTCGGGAGAACCACTTGAAGGCTTTCTCCATTGTCGTTCTCCCCCTTGTCAGTTTGGCTTAGTTGCCCAGCGCGTTGATTTTCTCAAGCACACCTTCGGGCCAGCTGGCTGCAAATTCAGAACCAACATACTGTGCCTGCACGTGGGTACGGAAGGCATCCAGATCGGGCTCGTAGACCGACATGCCCTGCTCTTCCAGGAAGGCCACCAAGCTGCCTTCCAGCTCCAGCTGCTTCTGACGACCGCTTTCGGCAGCATCATCGGCGGCTTTCTGTACGGTGGCCTGCTGGTCAGCCGACATGCCATCCCAAACAGCTTTCGACATCGCGATGTAGTTCAGGTCAACAAGGTGCGACGTCAGAACGATCTGCTTGGTCACCTCGTAGAACTTCTTGTCCACAACGGTCGGCAGCGGGTTGTCTTGGCCATCTACAGCACCGGTCGACAGACCGGTGTAAACTTCCGAGAATGCCATCGGTGTGGGGGCTGCCCCCAGAGCGGCACCCAGGAACTGCCATGCATCCGTGCCCGGCATACGCAGGTTCACGCCTGCAAGGTCAGCCGGAGTCATGACGGTCAATTCGTCTTTCGATTGGCGAAGGTTCACCTGACGACGGCCAAGATACATGACCGACAGCAGCTTTACGCCCAGCTCGTCTTCCACCTTGGCTTTGAACGGATCCATCAGCGGATCGTTGAACACAGCAACCTGATGGGCAGCGTCCTGATGGACATAGCCGGTCGCGAAGATCGAGAACTCGGGGAAGAACTGTGCCAGTTCCTGCGCCGAGGCGATCGACATCTCAAGGTTCCCGCGCGAGATCGCGTCAAGCTCGGTGCCTTGGGCGAAGATGGTGCGTTATAGCTGGTTGATAGTCGGCGAAGTCTGCGACCATCGGCCCAAAGACTTCGGCCATCGCGACCGAACGCTGGTCCGTTTCCGAACCCGAAGTTGCCAGACGCAGTTGGATTTTGTCGGCCGCGAAGCTGGCACCCGATGTGCCCGCAACAACGCCCGCTGCCACGATGGCAGAAATCGCCGCGCGGCGTGTAAGTTTGGTGATCATGATTTTCCTCCCTGAATATCGCATTGATCAGCTCGATTGTAAGCTTTGCCTGATTTTGGATATTTTGCAATATTTTTTTGCAAAATATCTGATATTTTATCCTGTAGCCACATATTCCCCTTCAGTTTCAATATCTTGACCGGGGTGAATGTCGACAATTTTACCAGTTAGGCAGGCCAACTGAATGGCTTCCAGCACTTTCAACGTGCGCAATCCCTCGCGTCCGGACACCAAGGGTACAGCCCGTCCGGTGATAACATCCGCGAAATGGTGCATCTGGTTGACCAGCGGGTCCGAGGCCTCGCGGATAAGCGTCGTCGCCGAAATCGGCGTCCACCAATCACGCTTTCCATCTTGGTGTGTCCACAACCGCAGATCGGGAACGGACAGTGATCCATGCGCGCCGCCGATCATGTAGCAGCTTTCGGGCGTCGGCGGGTAAATCGGGTATTCGTTCGACGTCAGCTCCCAGCTCCAGGGCGCGACGATACTGTCGGACACGGTGATTGTGCCGATCGCGCCATTCTCGAACCGCAAGACAGCAGCGGCGACGTCTTCATTCTCGAACCCGCGCATTGACGGCGCTGACTGCGCCTGAACGCTTTTAACCTCGCCGCACAGATGGCGGATCAGATCCACATCATGCGCCAGATTGACCGAGATCGGCCCCGCCCCCGCTTTTTTGCGCCAAGGCGCTTCATCGAAATAATGGTCGGGCTTGTAGAACCAGCAATTGACGTGCACCGCGCGCACTTCACCGATCCCACCATCCGAGACAACTTCATGCGCCTTGCGGATCAGTGGGGTTGTGACGGCGGTGGTGCCCGACAAGAATGGGCACATCCTTCTCTTCTGCCTGCTCAACAAGCGTCCGCGCTTCGCGGGCCGAGGTCGCCAAGGGTTTCTCGACCAGAACCGGACACGCATGGCGTACAGCTTCAAGTCCCTGTTCGACGTGAAGAAATGTGGGCGTTGCCAAAACCAACCCATCCGGCTTTTGCACCGCAAACAGCTCTTCCAGCGTGTCAAAACACGCAACCCCCCGGTCTTGGGCGAAGGCACGCCCCTTCAGCGCTGGGATCCACGACCCCGGACAGGGTTACGTGTTTCAGTTGGTTGATGGCATCCGCATGACGTCGGCCAACCAGACCCACCCCAGCAATTGCAATTTGAACAGTCTCCACCGGGACAGTCCCCCCTAGAGCGCAGACGCGCCTTGAATTTCGTTGACCGACAGAGTCGCCGGCGTCATCACCTCACCCTAGGCGCGGCAAACGTAATTTGCAATAATGTCTGATATTTTTTGTTTTAACGGATTTATTGAGTTATTGTGACTGTATCAGCGAAATGGTACAAAAAATGGAAAAGCAGAAAAAAACCGGATAAAAAGATGAACAAACAATTCGCCACTGTCGGATCAAGCACCTATCAGCGCATCAAGCACGACATCATTTTCGGCGAATTGACCCCTGGCGCGAAACTAAAGCTCGAGGCGCTAAAGCAGCGCTACTCGGCCAGTTCATCGACGCTGCGCGAAACCCTAAATCGTCTTGCAAGCGAAGGTTTCGTTGAAGCGCCTGAACAACGCGGTTTCTTTGTGACCCCGGTCTCTCGTGAAGACCTGATCGAAATCACCGAGCTGCGCGTCCTTCTGGAATGTCATGCGCTTGAACAATCGATCAAGAACGGAGACACCGACTGGGAAGGCAATCTGGTCGCCGCCCATCACAAGCTACACCTGATGGAACAACGCATGCTTTCCGGCGATCATTCCGAGAAAGAGATGTGGAAACGCTATGACTGGGAATTCCATTTGGCCATGATCGAGGCGTGCAATTCCAAGAACCTGCTCTCGCTCCACTCGACACTATACGACAAATACCTGCGCTATCAGATGTTGGTCCTGACGTATCGCGGTGAAGAAGCCGTGGTCGAACACAACGCCATGTTTGACGCGGCGCTGTCACGGGATGCGAGCAAGGCCAAGCGACTGCTTGAAGAGCACATTCGCAACGGTTTGGAGCACACATTGGCGGCCATGTAAGCGGGTCTTCCCGCTCTGCTTTGTGCTGCTTCACCGCGGAGGCAAAGCGCTTACGTGCTGGTTCAGGCGAACTTAGATCAAAACAGACACCGCGCGCAAATCGCGCGAAATGCGGATCAAATCTGATGCGCGGCAGTTTGGATCGGCCGGCGTGACCAAGCCCGCGTTGAGCAATTGCGATGGCGCTGTCGTTGCCGCGCCCAGCACGGCCTCTAATGGCAGCCCGACCTGTTCGACCATCACCCGGATGGCCGTGGTCAGATCCAGATCTGCCCCGGCCAACGTGCCATCTGAAAGCGTTAACTGACCTTCCCGGCGATGGATGGTGCGATCTTTCAGCGTGAACTCTGTTTTGTCTGAGCCTGCGACGGCCATCGCATCGCTGACAAGAAAGATCCGCCCCGGCCCGGACTTGGCAGCCCATGCGGTACGAATTGCTTCCGGATGGACATGAACCGCGTCGGCTATCAACCCAGAGAACACCTTGCCACATGCGAGGGCCGCACCGACAAGCCCCGGTTCGCGATTGCCAAGTTGGCTCATCGCGTTGAACAGATGCGTCACACAGCGCGCTCCGGCAGCCATGTAGCTGCGGCAGGTATCATAGTCAGCATCTGTATGGCCCAGCGATACAAGTATGCCCGCCTGCGCCATGGCGGCAACCTGCGCTTCGGTGACGTTCTCGGGCGCAATGGTGACTTTCAGGCATGGCAGGCGTCGGCGGCTGCCAGAAGCTCGGTCAGATCATCGTCCGTCATCGGGCGGATCAGCGCTGCGTCATGTGCGCCTTTGCGGGCAACGGACAAATGCGGGCCTTCAAGATGCAACCCGGCGATACCCGGTACGCCTTCGCGAACGGCATCAATCGTTGCGGCAATCGTGGCGCGTGTGATCTCGGGCGTGTCGGTGATTAGGGTCGGCAACAGATGCGTCACGCCAAGGGCGCGATGGGCACGCGCGATCCGCGAAAGGGTGTCGACCGACGGATCGTCCCCCAGCATGATCCCATCCCCGCCATTGACCTGTAAATCTACATAGCCGGGGCCAAGGATGTCTCCTCCAAGATCGATCACCGCGCCCATGTCAGGCACATCCGCGTCGGGGCCATACGCCAGGCGCTGCCCGTCCTTGAAACTGATCGCGTAACCGTCAATCAGTCGCGTCCCGTCGAAGATCCGCCCGCCGCGATATGTCACCGTGCCATGGATCATACCGTTTCCGTCACTTTCTTCAGATGCGCGGCGTATCCGGTTGATCCCACGCCGGGCTGCAACCGTTTCCACCATGCCATAGAACGATACGATCGAGGCCACGGGGATCCGTGATCCAGTGATCGGTGCAGACATGCGGCAGATGCGTTGCGACCTTGGCTTTGTCCGAGGTCGTGAACGCCAGCGCTCCTTTCTCGGCCAGTGCATCAGCCACACCTGCAATGCTGTCTTCGGCAGCATCGCGGGCGGCAAAAGCAATTACCGGGAAGCCCGGCTCGACGATCGAGACCGGGCCGTGCAGCACCTCGGCCGAGGAATAGCTTTCGGCGTGGATCTGGCAGGTTTCCTTGAACTTCAGCGCCGCTTCATTCGAGATTGCCCAGCTGGGCCCACGCCCAAGAGTGAACAGAGACTGACACTCGCTGGAGCCAATGATGGCATCCACGACGGGGGTCCAGTCGCACTCGGTTGCCTTCTGCAGATGCTTAGGCAGCGCGTGAATTGCGGCGATCAACTCGGCGTCATCCTTCAGCTGCGCCAAAAGCCAAAGCCCAGCGACAAGCGAGGTCACGAAGGTCTTGGTGGCTGCCACGCTCAGCTCGGGCCCGGCATAAATCGGCAAGGTGGCCGCTGTGGCTTGGGACAAGGGCGACGTCGCATCATTTGTGATGGCCACGGTATAGGCACCGGTTTTGGCGAAGGCTTCGGTCAGCCGCACGATGTCGGGGCTTTGACCCGACTGCGACACGGAAATGCACAGCGAGCCTTCGCCCGCGACGTCCACACCATAGATCGACTTGATGGACGGCCCGACGGATGCCATCGGCAAGCCCAGTAGCAGCTCGCTGGCATATTTCAGATAGGTCGCCGCGTGGTCAGACGAACCGCGTGCGACGGACAGCAGGAACCGTGGATCGCGCTCGCGGATTTCGGCAGCGGTTGCCAGAACACCTACGCGCCCTTCGGTCAGAAGCCGTTCGACGGCGTCAGGGATCTCATTGATTTCGCGCCTCATGCGCGTTGTCGTGTCTTGGGACATGTCAGGCAGCCTTCATGTTTGTCAGGTCACGTTGAAAGGCGCAGTTCGGCCACGAAGTCATAGGCGTCACCGCGATAGACGGATCGGGTCAGCTCGGCCACGCGGCCGCTGTCCAGATAGGAAATACGTTGGATGCTCAGTCCTGCGGTGCCTTCAGCCACGCCAAGAAGTTCGGCATCATCGGGTTCCAGGTTCACCGCCGAGATTTTCTGCACCGCGCGCACCGGACGATTGCCGGATTGTTCAAGCACCTCATAAAGCGAGCGGGACACGTCGATCGGGTTGGGCAGAATGTCCAGCGGAAGCGACGCACGTTCCAGCGCCATAGGTTGCCCCACCAGCCTCGCGCAGGCGGTAAATGCGGGCAACGGAATCCCCGGCAGCAAGGCCTAATGTCAGAACCTCTTCCGGCGACGGGATGAAGACGCCCCGTTCCAACCACCGCGAGGTGGTTTCGAGGCCACGCCGTTTCATGTCTTCGGTGAACGACGTCAAATGTGACAGCGACTGTTCGACCCGCGCAACGGGGGCGCGGACGAACGTCCCTGACCCCTGGCGCTGTTCGACAACACCAAGCTTTACCAGCTCTTGAATGGCTTTGCGCACGGTAACGCGGGACAGTTCAGTGATCTCGGCAACTTCGCGTTCTGGGGGCAGCGAGCTGTCGGGCGGCAAAATGCCCTTTTCGATCGCTTCTTCAATCCGGCGACGCAACTGCACGTAACGCGGACCCGAGCGGTGTCCCAGCCATTCCTGAGGATCCAGAAAATCAGAGATGTTCATGGGCAATCTCCTCGCTGAACGATTGGGCCAAGGACAGCGCCCCGCTCAGGGTTCCCCCGCTGGGGCGGTGACGCAGCTTTGCATGTCGTCGGGCAGATAGGATGCGTATTGCGGCGCGATCCCTCCGGTCAGGCAGATGGCCATGCCGGGCTTCCACCCCAGGATCGGCAGCAATTCCGCGATGCTGTTGGCGGCTTCCTGCACGACTTTCCGCGCAAGGGCGTCGCCCTTTGCTGCGTAGCAGTGATTGCCGGGGCCAACGCCCCGAAATCCGCCGGGCGGGCTGTCGAAGCGAACTGCACGACACCCGCTGCGCCAGACAGCTTGTCCAAAACATGTTGGGAATAGGCAGTGTGCGCACAAATCCCATCCACCGCATCCAGCGTCAGCGTCAAACCGCGTCGCCCAACCCATTGCGCAGATGCCGGATCACCCAGAACCGGTCCCCAGCCCCCTGCAAATCTCCGATCTCCATTGATCTGGGCTGCCAAGAACGACCCGGTGCCGCAATGCGCCACCACGCCATCACGCGCGCCCAATGCACCCACCAGTGCGGACGGGCGATCATCTTCAACACGTATATGTGTAAATGGCAGGGCTTCAGCGACGTCCTTAGCGACAGATGGGCCCGCAACCCCCCCAGCAAGACCCCCCCACATAGCCGGCAGGCTGATCAGT
>LLEO01000154.1_pt1 | contig 11252 bp, 16 predicted proteins | sample 595861 | NCBI WGS metagenome assembly LLEO01 (sample SAMN02919315, study PRJNA255460) | bioreactor metagenome | biome: chemostat; feature: culture 2012_25.1; material: sediment; isolation source: day35 25degC chemostat 2012 inoculated with Wadden Sea sediment taken from... | place: Germany: Bremen ... | reverse complement strand
TTCCCCTTTCGCGCGGCGCACGCTATGCGGGGGTATGACGGATAAACCCACCCCAGCTGCGACCGGATCGCCAAAGTGCTGTCGCGCGCAGGCATTGCCAGCCGCCGCGAGGCCGAACGCATGATCGAAGCCGGGCGCGTCAGCGTCAACGGCACGGTGATCGACAGTCCAGCCCTGAACGTGACCCCCAAGGACAAGATCCTTGTGGATGACAAACCCGTGGCCGAGCCCGAGCCGCCGCGCATCTGGCTGTATCACAAGCCCACCGGGCTGGTGACCAGTGCAAAGGACGAAAAGGGCCGCGAGACCGTTTTCGACAAACTGCCCGAGGACATGCCGCGCGTGATGAGCGTGGGGCGCTTGGATTTGAACTCGGAAGGCTGTTGCTTCTGACCAATGATGGCGGCGTAAAGCGCAAGCTGGAACTGCCTTCGACCGGGTGGACCCGCAAATACCGCGTGCGCGTGAAGGGCACCCCGACGGATGACATGCTGTCGCCCGTACGCAAGGGAATCACCGTTGATGGCGAGCGTTTCCAGCCCATGTCGATCTCGCTGGATCGGCAACAGGGCGCGAATGCGTGGCTGACCATCAGCATACGTGAAGGCAAGAACCGCGAGATTCGCCGCGCGATGGAGGCGATCGGCCTGTCCGTGAACCGTCTGCTGCGCGTCAGCTATGGCCCGTTCCAACTGGGCGAGCTGAAAGCGGGCGAGGTTGAGGAAATCCGCCAGCGCGTTGTGCGCGAGCAGTTGGGTATGGAAGCACCGCAAAAAACACCCGTTCGCAAGCGCGCTGATATCCCGCGTGGGAAACATGGCAGCAAACCGGGTGCCAAGCCCGCATTCAAGGGCACGGGGCGTCCTGGCGGAAAACCCGGCGGAAAACCGGGGCAACGTCCGACAGGCAAAAGCTTTGGCAGCAGCGGGTCGCGCGACAGGAACGCGGGCGGCAAACCGCAAGGCCGACCAGGACCACGCAAGAAATAAGGCTTGGTGCTTAGAAAAGTGACCCCTGATCCGGGGCGCCTTTTTTTGGGCTTTGCTTTGCGGGCAGGTTTGGGCGTCGGATCCGTCGTGACGGGGCCCGACCCTGATCCATCCAGCGTCAAACGTCCATCTGCGAACTCGATCTCCAACGCCTTGGCCTTGCTGGCCGCGACCTGTGTCGTCACTACATCGCCGTCGCCACGCACCACCGCATAGCCGCGTTTCAGAGTTTCCGTATAGCCCAACGTCTGGCGCATCCGCTCAAGTGCTGCCAGCCGGTCTTTCTGACGTGACACAGCAGACAGATAGGCGTTGTCCAACCGGGCAGATGCATCCTGAAGCGCTTGATTTCGCTGCTGATTAGCCTGTGCAATGCGCCCAGCGTCCAATCGCGCGGCCAAGCGGTCGAGCTCGCGTCGATGCTGCGCTGTGCCACGCGACAACCCCGGGGCCAAGACGACTGGTCGCCATGCTCAACCGATCACGCAACGGGGCTAGACGTGCAGTCAGTGCGCGCGGGCGCAGGCCTGCCGAGGCCTCGCTCAGTTTCACCCGCCGCGCTTGCGTCATTTGGGTCAGCGCAACAGGCAGCTTTAGGCCCGCCGTGTCCAATCGCTGGCGCGGTCCATCCAGCAAACTATCCGCGCGGGGCAAGGCGCGGGACAGATCGCGCAAGCGCTGACTGCGCTGATTGACGCCCTGCTCTAACGCGCGAGTCAGTCGAGTACCTTGTTCTTCCGTCCACGCCATCAGCTCCAACCGCACCGGCACAGCGTGTTCAGCGGCGGCCGTCGCGTCGGCGCGCGCAGATCGGACACGAAGTCGATCAGCGTCGTGTCGGTCTCGTGGCCGACTGCCGAGATCAGCGGAATGTCCGAAGCCGCAGTCGCGCGCGCGACGATCTCTTCGTTGAATCCCCCACAGATCTTCGATCGAGCCACCGCCGCGCGCAACGATCAGCAAATCGGGACGCGGCAGTGCGCCGCCCCGGCGTCAGACGATTGAACCTTCGATGGCCGCAGCCACTTGTGGGGCGCAGGCATCGCCCTGCACGGCAACGGGCCATATCAACACCTTGCGGGGGAAGCGGTCACGCAATCGATGCAGGATATCGCGGATCACCGCGCCCGAGGGCGAGGTCACGACCCCGATCACCTCGGCAAGAACGGGATCTTTTTCTTGCGTTCGGGCGCGAAAAGCCCCTCGGCCGCCAGCGCTTTCTTACGCTTTTCCAACATCGCCATCAGCGCGCCTTCGCCCGCAACCACGACGTCATCCACATTGATCTGGTATTTTGACTGGTTGCCAAAGGTGGTGATCTTGCCCGAAACGATGACCTCCATCCCCTCTTCCGGCATGATTGACAGACGACTGACCTGCCCTTTCCAACTGACCGCGGCGATCACCGACCGGTCATCTTTCACGTCGAAATACAGGTGACCCGAGCGCGCCAGCACCACGCGGCCAACTTCACCGCGCACACGCACGCGGCCAAAAGCGCCCTCGATGGTTTTCTTAACCGCTCCGGAAATCTCAGAAACGGTAAATTCAGGGGCATTTTGGCCGGGGGTCGGGTCGTCAATCAGGTCCATATCAGTCTCCTCCACATCCGCCGCCGCCGCAATCGGCACCGCAGCCACCAGCCGAACATCCCGCAGCATTGCTGTTGGACTTCGTTGACGCAGCAAATGGCATCCCCAGAGAACAGGACCCAAATACCAATGGCTGCGAACACGCCCAGCGCCATATAATTGTGGTTACCCGTCGTCATCGTAGCGCCCACGACAAGCACGCAAACCAACAAGGTGATCGCGCGGCGCGTAGGAGTGTCTTTCTGTTCTTTGCGACCCCAATAGGCCTCGGGCGCAATTTCATCAAACACTGCAGCGTAAAGGGCACGCGTGTGGCGGAATTGTTCGCGATGCCGTTCGTCATCCGCCGGGGATGTGCCTGCGTCGTGATGCAACGGCTTGCCGAGCACCTTCGCGCAAAGCTCATCCCAGTAATTGCGCGTATCCGTCATGTGCTTGTGCCAAACCTTGTCCACCGTAACCGACGGAGTGACCGGCGTATCCGAGATTTGTGATAAAAACAGAAAGCGCCGGTATTCCTCGATTGCGCCTGCGGTAAACTCATCGCTCCACCGTTCTTCCTGCGCCAACCTGCCCGCGAATCCCTCGTCAAACTGGTGCTTCTGTATCGCGCGCCACAGCTTTTCATTCTGCATGCTTGTCGAGGCCCTGCTGCTTCTGTATTTCACCCACAACTTATACAGGGAGAGCATCCATGAACATCCTAATTCTGGGCAGCGGCGGGCGTGAACATGCGCTGGCATGGGCCGTGATGCAGAACCCGAAATGCGACCGGCTGATTGTTGCACCGGGCAACGCGGGCATGGCGCAGATTGCGGAATGCGCGAAACTGGATATCGAGGACGGCGGCGCGGTAGCCACTTTTGTCCAAGAAAATACCATCGACTTCGTGATCGTCGGCCCCGAAGCGCCTTTGGCGAAAGGCGTAGCTGATCGCCTGCGCGAAGCGGGCATCAAGGTGTTTGGCCCCTCGGCGAGGCAGCGAAGCTGGAAGCCTCGAAAAGCTTCACCAAAGAGATTTGCGACGCAGCGAATGCGCCGACGGCAGCCTACGGGCACTTCACCGATGCCGAGGCTGCCAAGGCTTACATCCGCAAACAGGCGCGCCGATCGTTGTGAAGGCCGACGGTCTGGCCGCCGGTAAGGGCGTGATCGTTGCGATGGACGTTGAAACTGCGCTCGAGGCCATCGACGACATGTTCGGCGGAGCCTTTGGTGGCGCTGGGGCCGAGGTCGTCATTGAAGAGTTCATGGAAGGTGAAGAGGCCTCCTATTTCATCCTCTGCGACGGTAAGACCGCCCTGCCCATCGGCACCGCGCAAGACCACAAGCGCGTGGCGACGGGGACACCGGCCTGAACACGGGCGGCATGGGCGCCTATTCGCCCGCCCCGGTTCTGACGGACGAGATCGCGGCCCGCGCCATGCGCGAGATTGTGCAGCCCACCGTAGACGAGATGGCCAAGCGCGGGACGCCCTATCAGGGGGTTCTCTATGCAGGCTTCATGATCAAGGACGGTCAGGCGCGACTGGTGGAATACAACGTGCGCTTTGGCGATCCGGAATGTCAGGTGCTGATGATGCGCCTTGGCGCGCAAGCACTGGATCTGATGCTGGCCTGCGCCGAGGAACGCCTGCATGAGGCCCAAGTGAACTGGGCGGATGACCACGCGATTACCGTGGTGATGGCGGCCAATGGCTATCCGGGGTCGTACGAGAAAGGTTCTGTGATCAACGGATTGGACGCGCTGCCAGAGGATTCGAAGAACATGGTGTTCCATGCGGGGACGACCGAAGTGGACGGCAAGATCACAGCAACCGGTGGGCGGGTTTTGAACGTCACCGCGCGAGGCAATAGCCTGCAAGAAGCCCGCGACCGAGCCTATGCGATGATCGAGGGGATTGATTGGCCCGAGGGCTTCAACCGCTCGGATATTGGTTGGCGCGCGCTCTAACTTCTCAGCTTCGGGAGCTCACTGCGTGAGCCTGTAGGGGCTTTGCCCCATGCGCCCCCTATTGGGGTCGCATTCCCCCAAGATATTTTTGGCAAGAAAATGAGGTCAGTCGCAGCGTAGCGCTGCGGTCAGGCTGCTTGGGCCGGTGTATTTGCCGATCGGGGCGATCTGGAATTCGCCATCCACAAGGCGCGCTTCCATCATGCGGGACCAGTTGGCGCTGGCGGTGACAACCACGGGCGGCTGGTTGGGGCAGATACGCACGCCTCCTTCGATGTCGGGGCTGCCATATTTGTGGTTGGTCAGCCGCCGGCCGAGACGATTTCTTTGAAGGTCAGTGACGATTGAGACGCATCCACTGTCACCAACCGCAAACGGCGGGGCAAGGTGTGGGCGGTCGACATAGGCGATCTCGTCCAGCCCGTCGCCGTTGAAATCGGCAATTCCAGCCACGGCCAGCCAGCGGTGGCGGGTGCCGATGGGGGCGTTGTTACCCAGAGCTGTCAGCGTGCCGTCTTGCAGCCCAAAGATACGGATCATTGCGCCGGTCGTATCGCCACTGAAGACCGTGACGACCTCGGGCGCGCCGTCCCCGTCAAAATCATGCAGTCGCGGCGCGGTGTCTTCGAAGACGCCTCCTGTCACGCGCGCAAGAAGGCGGGTACCATCGCTCAGCGTGACCTCGAGCGCACCGAATTCTCCGCCGGGTACAGCTCCGTGCCCATAACGGTCGGTCGGTTCGGCATAGCGCGCCGAGGCAATGTCGGCCGCCGCGGGGGCGGCCAGACACAGGGATAGAAATGCGGCTTTGACGCCGCGCATCAGATCTGTTTTTCGGGCATATGCACGACAAGGCCATCCAGATCTTCGGTCACTTTGATCTGGCAGGTCAGGCGCGAACGCGCTGCGTCGGGCTCGAACGCGAAGTCCAGCATGTCTTCTTCCATCGCGTCCTTTGCGGGGATCTTTTCGATCCAGGCGTTGTCTACATAGACGTGGCAGGTCGAACAGGCGCAGGCGCCACCACAATCGGCTTCGATGCCGGGGACGTTGTTGTCGCGCGCGCCTTCCATTACGGTCAGGCCCGGGGCAACGTCCACGACATGTTCGGTTCCGTTGTGCTCGATATAGGTAATCTTCGCCATGTGGCCTCTCCGTTAACTGGCGTGTCGCGTGCGGTTTGGCAGAGCATGGCTCTGACCACACGGCTACGTGTCATTTCGTTCGACAGACCAGATAGCAACGATAAGGCGCTATTTCGACCCCAAAAGCGGCGAAAATGTCGTACGGGCATCACAAGCGCGATGTTGAGGCGGGCACAAAGAAAACCCACCCAGAGCTTGCTGGATGGGTTTTGTCAAAATAGACGGTACAACAGGTGCTGTTCAGAAAAGGCCCGCGATGAACTCGGCCACGGCAAGCGTGAGCGGATCAATCTGCATCAGCCATGCGCCAGCTTGTTCGACGGCACCACCTTCAGCAAGGTTTTCAAGCCGTGACGCGTAGCTGGAAAGGCCAACCTGACTGACAATAATCGCTTTGAACAGGACAAACCCAATCAGGCAAGCAGGATCGCACGCAGCGGAAAACCGCGACTTTTAAAGCTTGCTTCTTCTGGAACCAAAAGCCCGTCGCGTTCCACCAAGTGGACATAGCCCCGAGCCAATTTATTGTGACGGCGATCAATCTGCCGTACGCGTTTTTCAAAATCTCTTATTTGTGCATCGGCCATGGTCAACTTTCCCTTAGCTGAGAGCCAGATTAATTTTTGGCAACGATCACAGAATAAAGCAAATTTGTGGCAATTGCTAGAAAACCCTCCGCTTCTCGCCACAATTTTATCATTTTCTGCGCAAAATCAACGTTGTCCAATCTCCGATTTCATCGCGCTTAACCAATTCGAACCCGTTTTGCTGATAACTTTCAATCACATCCTCGGCCTGAGGATTGAGAATCCCCGACAGAATCGCAAAGCCATTTTCGCCAATATTCCGCCCCATTTCAGGCGCCAATCCGATCAACGGACCCTTCAAAATGTTGGCAAAAACAAGATCAAAAGGAGCCTTTGCTGCAATCCCCTCGGCTCCGAAGCCCGCCGCTTCGAGACAGACCACGCGATCCTCAAGCGCATTGGCGGCGACATTGGCGCGGGCGACGTCTACAGCGACCTCGTCGATGTCGCTGGCAATTACGGGGTTGGGCCAGATCTTGGCGGCGGCCATGGCAAGAACAGCCGTGCCGCATCCGATATCCGCCACGCTCTCGCCCACAAAACCGTCCTGTGCCAAATGGTCCAGCGCCCGCAGACAGCCCAAGGTGGTGCCGTGATGCCCGGTGCCAAAGGCCATCGCCGCATCAATCAGCAACCCAATCTTGTCCTCTGGCAAAGACGCCGCATCGTGGCTGCCGTAGACGAAGAAGCGGCCTGCCTCGACCGGGGCCAGCTCGCGTTTCACATGCGCGACCCAGTCGACTTCGGGCAACTCGGACACGGTGAAATCCTTGGCGCCATGCATCGAGGCCAACAGCGCAAGCCCCTGCCGCATCGGGCTCTTCGACGAAGTAACCGCCGACTTCCCAGATTCCGCTATCATCTTCGACCTCAAACACGCCGACGCCCGTGGGTTCCGGCACCAGATTTTCCATCGTCGCGCCAAGGGCTTCGGCGGCATCTTGTCCTTCAAGGGTGGTCAAAGCGGTCCAGGTGGGCATGTTGTGTCCTTTCAAACAAGCCCCTGTGCCCTAGCGCCCTGATCTGGGCGGGTCAAGCGTCTGGCAGGGGCGCGTCGGCCTGCGTCGCATTGCGCCATGCCTCAATTTGGGCCGCGACCTCTTTTATATGTGCGTCGCTGTTGAAGGCGGATTTCTCGATCGGGCAATAATCATAGGCGTCGATCAACAGTAGCAAACCTTGGTCTGTCACAAGCACGCCTTCCATATGGCTCCACGAGATCAGCACCTCGTAGCCGGATGCGTGATGCGCATGCCCAGAGGCGACAGCACGATCCGCGCCACCCCTTCGCGCATGCGCGATCGGCTGAGCGTTTTGATGTGTGAGTTACGGCTGTGTCGGATGACCAGCAGTCCGGCCGCCATCAGCAACATAAAGGACAGAAAGGTCCACATGCTGGCATCACTGGCGAACGCGACAATGGCTGAAATACTCACGAAGGCGGCGACCAGGATGGTCGTTCGGACCTGCCTGCCCCACCCATCTGCGCGCCGCCGCCGTTCAGCGGAAAGAGCACGCAGCGCATAGTTGATGTCGATCGCGTCAAAGCGCGAATAGAACTCTAGATTGGTGCTCAAATCGGATCTCTTGAATAAATAAAGAACACAACGTCAACGTCCACCATAGGGCGAACGCTGTCAGTGTGTCAGATTGCTGATGATGCGGCGAGTAAGGAAAATCCGACCCCGTCGGGACGCGCAGTTTCCCGCTTATCCGGGTGCACGCGCCAACCTTTGGGTCAGGATCGTTTCATTGCCCTTTTCGGGATGGCGCGGAATCAGCAAGGCCAAGCCAAGCGACACGCATGCCATCGCGGCCGCAAGTCCGAATACGCCCCCCGGCGAGACCACCCAGAGATACCCAAGAAGCGCAGGCAGGAAGACCGCTGCGATGTGGTTAATCGTGAAAGCTACCGCCGCTGTCGGGGCAATATCCTGCGGATCGGCGATCTTTTGGAAATAGGTCTTCAGGGCAAAAGCCAACGCGAAAAACAGGTGATCCAGTACGTAAAGCGCCGCGGCCAGAACCACACCCCAGCCGAAATAGTAAATCCCGCCATAAGCCAGGAACACGCAGATCAAACCGACATATTCAAACGCCAGCGCGCGCCGCTCGCCCCAGATGGACACGGCTTTGCCCATCAAGGGTGCAAAGAAGATGTTGGCGACATAGTTGATCAGGAACAGCGCCGTGACCTCGTGCACCTCGAAGCCGAAACGCTCGACCATCATGAAGGCAGCAAACACCACGAAGATCTGACGCCGCGCGCCCGCCATGAACTGCAACGCATAGTACAGCCAATACCGACGGCGCAGCACGAACTGCTTCAACTGTGGCTCGGGGCTTTCAAACTGCGGGTAGCAAAATAGGCAAAGATGGCGATGGCAAACGTGGTGCCGCCCGCGATCATGTAGACAAGGTTATAGCTCAGGTCGAAGGTCTTCCATGTCAGCACCAGCAGACCATAGCTGACCAGCGCTGCCGCTGACCCGATGGACATGATCCAGCCCAGCATCTGCGGCGCTTTCTTCTTGTCGATCCATTGCAGCTGAAGCGACTGGTTCACGGTTTCAAAATAGTGAAACCCGATCGAGCTGAGCATGGTCACCGTCAGGATGCCGCCAAAGCTTGGAAACCACGCCGTAATCGCCGTTGCCGCGCCCAGCAGCGCCAGCGACACGATCCCCAACACCTGTTCGCGAAACAGCATCAATAGGGCGATGACACCGATGGCCAAGAAGCCCGGGATCTCGCGCACGGTGTGCAGCCAGCCAATCTCGACCCCGGTGAAATCCGCCGCCTCGATCACGAAGTTGTTCAGCAGCGCCGACCAGGTGAAAAACGCAATCGGCATCCCGGCTGCCATCAGCATCAACAGGAAGATGGGGCGACGCCAGAACGGCAACGCGCGGGGCGTCATCAAGGGTCAGGGTCTGGTGTCTCATGCGCCTGCATTACGCCTGAACACCGCGCATTGCGAGCGTAAATCGCATTCACAAATGCAAATACGTTTCTGACATAGGTCAAGGTGACACGCAGCGATGTCGCTAAAACTGCGCCAACTTGAAGGAGGCCCCCATGGACATCGTCCCCCTGATTGACCGCATCGGAGAGAACCCGACCGCCGCCCTGTTCGGCCTGATCACCGGCATCGTCTTTGGCGTGTCGGCGCAACGCTCGCGCTTTTGCCTGCGCGCCGCTGCGGTCGAATTCGCCCGCCGTATGATGGATGCCTCGGTGGCCGTGTGGCTTCTGACCTTCTCGACCGCTCTGGTCTGGGTGCAGGGCGCGTCGCTCTTTGGTTTGATGCGCCCCGAAGACGCCCGCATGATGGCCGTCACCGGCAGCTGGTCGGGCGCAATCATCGGTGGCTTGTTGTTTGGGGTCGGCATGGTGCTGGCACGCGGATGCTCTGGACGCTTGCTGGTCTTGGCCGCCACGGGGGAACCTGCGCTCGGTCGTCTCGGGGCTGATCTTCGCCGTGGTCGCACAGATGAGCCTGCACGGCTGGCTCGCCCCCACCCGCGACACCCTCGCCCGCCTGTGGATGACCGAGGGCGGCGTGAATGTAAACCTTCTGAACGTGCTGGGAATGCCGGACTGGTTCGGCCTTGCGCTGGGATTGATGACCGCCGTTCTGGCCATCGTAATCGCCCGTAAAGCAGGCCTCGGCCCGCGCCGCCTGATCTTTGGCTCGGGCGTTGGGTTCGCGGTCGCGCTTGGCTGGGTGCTGACCTATCAACTGTCGCTTGCCGCGTTCGAGCCCGTGTCCGTCACCTCGGCCACCTTCTCGGGCCCGTCCGCCAACACGCTGATGTTCTTCCTTGTCTCTGACCCGGTGTTGGAGTTCGACGTGGGGCCTTGTCCCCGGCGTCGTCATCGGGGCTTTCGTCGCCAGCTGGCTGACCGGCGAGTTCAAGTTCCAAGGGTTCGAGGGCGAGGCCAACATGCGCCGCTCGATGACCGGCGCGGTCCTGATGGGGCTTCGGCGCCATGCTGGCCGGCGGCTGCGCCATCGGCGCTGGCGTCACGGGGCGGCTCGATCTTCGTCGGCACCGCATGGCTGGCGCTTTTGTGCATGTGGATCGGCGCGATGGTAGCGGACGCGCTGGTGGATCAGCGCGGGGCAGTTGGGGTCGCGGCGGAGTGACGATCAAAGCACAGGTCGGCTGTGAGCCCAATCTGATCAAGGCTACTGGCTAAACGAAGAGCTGTTTTCATTCCACAAGCGTACGTTCCATGAAGTAAACATAGGGCCGCCATTGGTCGGGGAAATGCTCAGGATGGGGGATGTCAGTGAATCCAGCGGCCTCGTACATCGCTTTGGCATGTGTCAGGAAGTTTGCGGATGAGAAGATCACTTTTTGATAACCATCTTGGATCATTTGCTCGAACATATGCTCTAAGAGACGGCGCCCAACTCCGTACCCGCGGCCATTCTCGGACACAAACATTCGGTTGAACTCAGCGACACCGGCACTTGCTTTATTATACATAACGCATCCAACGGGTTGATCCTTGAGCGAAGCGACCAGAATACCGCCACTGGGCCTTGCGTGAAGCGAAGGGAGATCATCAAGTATTACTGCGAAACGCCCCGGGTCCATCGGGTTTCCTTCGGCTGGCCAGTCGGTCGGATAGTTCTTCCAATGCCAATCGAGCCACTGACGACATAGGTCGCGCGCTTGATCATAATCGTTTTCGTCTGATGCAAGTCTTATTGAAATTCTCATGGCTCCAGCTCGTTTACTGTCGATCCATTCGGATAGTGTGGGCATATCTCCACAAGGTCAAACTCACTCGTTTGAGGTCATTTATTATTTTCCGGGATGGATGGCTTTGTCCCACATACCCGCCACCTCTCAATAAAAACTCTGCGGATCAATATCCACGGACACCCGCATATCCCCTTTGATTTGGAACTGCGCCAACCAGCGTTTGAGCGCGGCTTGGATGGGGGGCGGTTTTTTCCGCCTTCACCAACA
>LLEO01000153.1_pt1 | contig 11451 bp, 15 predicted proteins | sample 595861 | NCBI WGS metagenome assembly LLEO01 (sample SAMN02919315, study PRJNA255460) | bioreactor metagenome | biome: chemostat; feature: culture 2012_25.1; material: sediment; isolation source: day35 25degC chemostat 2012 inoculated with Wadden Sea sediment taken from... | place: Germany: Bremen ... | reverse complement strand
GCATCGTCTGCTGTGGCCCCTTCGACCCGATGGCGGATCCTGACACATGGCGCGCAGACCTGCTGATGGCGAAACAGCGCGGCGCCAAGCTGCTGTGCGCAAACCCCGACATCATTGTGGACCGTGGCGAAGCCCGCGAATGGTGCGCGGGCGCAATCGCGCAGATGTATTCTGAGATGGGTGGCGAAAGCCTCTATTTCGGCAAGCCCCACCCGCCAATCTATGACCTTGCCCGCCGCCGCATGGTGGCCGAAGGCAAGTCAGTGCCGGACAACCGCATTCTGGCCATTGGCGACGGCATCGCGACCGACATCAAAGGCGCCTTGGGCGAGGATATCGATTCTCTTTTCATCACCGGCGGCCTTGCGCGGGGACGAGACGAAAACCCCGCACGCAGCCCCGATCCAGACGCGTTGGATCAATATATCCAGTCGCAGATGATCACACCGACATATGCAATCGGCTATCTGCGCTGACTTAAGCGCCTGATTTAAAACTATTCATCTCGATCCGTCCGGTCGATTTCCACGCCACTGCGTCTACCTGACGCGGACGTCATTTGGTATTTCTACGCAGATTACCCCTTGATTTTTTTCTGCAACTGCAAAGTAATGTTATTACCGATACGGACGACAATTCGTCCATTTGTTACCCGGAGGACAAAATGTTGGACAATTTCCCGCGCGGAACGATCTGCATTGAAGAGCTGGAAATCGGTATGTCGCGCCACATCGTCAAAGAGGTGACCGACCGTGACATCGAACTGTTTGCCGAGGTCTCGACCGACCGCAATCCGGTGCATCTGGATGACGATTTTGCAAAAGACACGATCTTTCAGGGCCGTATCGCCCATGGGGATGCTCAGTGCTGGGCTGATCTCGGCGGTGATTGGCGAACAACTGCCCGGGCATGGCACCATCTATATGGGCCAGCAACTGACCTTCTTGGCCCCCTGTGCGCCCCGGCGACGTCGTGCGCGCCGAGGTGACCGTGATGGACATCGACCACGCCAAACGCCGCGTGACGCTGAAGACCGTATGTCTGGTCGATGGCAAACCCGTCCTGAAGGGCGAGGCCAAGGTTCTGGCGCCGTCCGCCAAGCTGGACTGATGGATCAGGGGCTTTGCCCCTCGAGCCTGCGGCTCACACCCCAGGATATTTGTAACAAGAAAATGCGCGCTTTTTTCTTGTCGTAAATATCCCCGCCGGAGGCACTAGATCTGCCGGACCAAGCGCGGCTATGCTGCGACAGTGGGTAGGTGTTCTCACGAATTCGGCCTGCAAGCCGCCTAAGACTTGCACAGCCCCCGCCAGACCGCTAAGGCCAGCATATGCGGATCATTCGTGACTATCAGTTTGTAGACCCATCTGACCGAGGCGCCACAGCCGTCATCGGCAATTTCGACGGTGTCCATCTGGGCCACCAATATGTGATCAACATCGCCCGTCAGAAAGCAGCCGAACTGGGCGCTCCTTTGGGCGTGATGACGTTCGAACCCCACCCGCGCGAGTATTTCGCGCCGAAGGCCCCTCCGTTTCGCCTGATGAACGCCGACACGCGCGCGCACCGGCTTGAGAAGCTGGGGATCGAGGCGCTGTTTGAACTCAGCTTCAACGACACCCTGTCCGCCCTGACACCCGAAGAGTTCGCCCGTGACGTGATCGTCGACGGGCTGGGCCTGACCCATGTCTTTGTTGGCGCAGATTTCCATTTCGGAAAGGATCGCGCTGGCACACCCGAAGTGCTCGTGGCGCTTGGCAAAGAGCTGGGCTTTGGTGTCACCGTTGCGCCGCTCATGTCAGATGATGTGGGCGAGGTCAGCTCGACCGCGATCCGCAGAGCCCTGACCGAGGGCCGCCCGGGTGATGCGGCCCGGATGCTAGGCCACTGGCATCGCATCGACGGCGAAGTGATCCGAGGCGACCAGCGTGGTCGCGATCTGGGATATCCCACCGCAAACATGTCCATCGCGGGTCTGCACCCACCGAAATTCGGCGTCTATGTGGTCGAGGTCGAGATCCTGACCGGCCCGCATCAGGGCGTCTATGGCGGCGCGGCTTCGATGGGGACGCGCCCGATGTTTGGGGAAAACCTGCCCAACATCGAAAGCTTCATTTTCAATTTCAAGGGCGACATTTATGGCGAACAGCTGTCGGTTGCCTTGATCGACTATCTGCGCCCGGAAGAGGTGTTCGACGGGCTCGATGCCTTGATCGCCCCAGATGGACGCCGACTGCGCCGTGCGCGCGACATACTCTCTCAACTTCCGAGCCGCCCATGATCCGCCATATCGTTTTCTTCACTGCCAAACGCCCCGAAGACCGCGACCGCGTTCGCGAAGGTCTGGAGCTTTTGAAAGGCATCCCCGACTGCATCCGTCTGGAAATCGCCGAGAACCGGTTCGAGATCCGATCCCCGGCCCCTCGCCCGACGTGGTCGTCTATGGCGAGTTTGAAGACGAGGCCCAGTTGGCCGCCTATAAGGCGCATCCGATCTATCAGGAATCGATTGCCCGCGTCCGCCCCCTGCGCGAAATGCGGATTGCGGCCGATTTTCTGGCCGACTGATGGGCAAGCCCCTGCGTAAGAAATTCTGGGAACATCCTCTGGATCAGCTGACGCCTGAGGAATGGGAAGCACTGTGCGATGGCTGCGGCAAATGCTGCCTGAACAAGCTGGAAGATGAAGAGACCGGAGAGGTCGTCTTTACCCGCGTGGCCTGCCGCCTTCTGGATGGCGAGACCTGCCAATGTTCGCAATATGATATTCGCCTGCAATTCGTGCCGGAATGCATCCATCTGACACCGGAGAACATCGGCGAAACAGGCTATTTCATGCCCGCATCCTGCGCCTATCGCCTGCGTCACGAAGGCAAGCCTTTGTATGACTGGCACCCGCTGGTGTCGGGCGATCCGGACAGCGTGCACAAGGCCGGGCGCAGCGTTCAGGCTGGACGGTGCCGGAATTCGAAGTCCCGGAAGACGAATGGGAAGACCACCTGATCGAGGAGCCACACTGATGTTTTTCGCCTCTGACAACACGGGGGCCCGTGCACCCGAATGTGATGGCCGCGCTGGCGCGCGCCAACGAAGGCTACGCCATGCCCTATGGGGCTGACGACATCATGGCACAGGTCACGTCCCGCATTCGCGAGATCTTTGAAGCCCCCGAGGCGGCGGTCTATCTGGTGGCAACGGGCACGGCGGCGAACTCGATTTCTCTGGCGACCTTGACACGCCCCTTCGACACGATCTTCTGCTCGCCGCAAGCGCATATCCACGAGGATGAGTGCAACGCGCCCGAGTTCTACACCGGCGGCGCAAAGCTGACTTTGGTCCCTGCCGAGCACGCGAAAATGTCGCCCGACGCGTTGCGCACCTCGATCACGGGCGAGGAAAGTCGTGGCGTGCATGGTCCGCAGCGTGGACCGGTGTCGATCACCAACGTGACCGAACGTGGCACGGTCTATTCCGTGGCCGAGATTGAGGCTCTATGCGACGTTGCCAAGGGTTTTGATCTTCCCGTCCATCTTGACGGTGCGCGCTTTGCCAATGCACTCGTTGCTTTGGGGTGCACCCCCGCCGAGATGACATGGAAGGCCGGCGTGAATGTGGTTAGCTTCGGCGGCACCAAGAACGGCTGTATGGGTGTCGAAGCGGTGATCTTCTTCGACCCCAAACACGCTTGGGAATTCGAACTGCGCCGGAAACGCGGCGGACATCTGTTCTCGAAGAACCGCTATCTGGCAGCGCAGATGTTGGCCTATCTGGACGGCGATTTGTGGCTTGATCTGGCACGTCAGTCGAACGCGGCGAACGCCCGTTTGGTGCGCGGATTAAAGCAGATCGACGGCGTCGTCTTCCCGCATGAACCCGACGCCAACATGAGCTTCGCAGGTTTGACCCGCGCGGGCCATCAGCGCCTGCATGACGCCGGCGCGGCGTACTATGTCTGGGAAGGTCAGCTGGAAGGCGACGACCCCGACGAAATATTGATCGCCCGCATGGTGGCCGACTGGTCGATGTCGGACGAGAATATCGATCGGTTTATCGCGCTGGCGCGGGGATAATCCCGCACCGCGCATTGGTCAGTCAGTTTCAGCCTGCGATACGAGCTCGCGAATGCAAGCGGCGACCTCACGCGGATGGCTGATCGGCCCCATATGCCCTGCGCCCGCAATTACCTTGCGGCGCAGATTTGGGAACCGGGCCTGCATCCGATCATGAACCGCGCGCACCAAATCGGGCGAGCGTTCACCTTCCAGCAGCAGAACCGGCAGGATCACTTTCTCCAACGCGCCCGGTGCGACCTGCCCATGCACGTCCTCATGCGTTACACCGCGCGCGGCGGGGATCAGGTGGATCTGCTTTGCCATATCGGCTTTCAGACGCTCGGGGCAGCGCCTCCCACCCGGCATCGCTGCCCCATTGGCAGTTGAACAGGCGGGCGGCCTCCATCCGGTCACCTGCACGCATGGCGTCGGCGAAAACGCCATTCATATAGCGGTGGTTTTCGGCATAGGATGGGTCATCCTTAGCGGTGGTGAACAGGACAGGTTCATACAGCGTCAAGCTGCGCACCTTGTCGGGCGCCATCTGGGCCAGACGCAAGGCGATCGTCCCGCCAAAGCTGTGCCCGACCAGATCAACCGGTCCCTGTGTGTGGCGGTCCAAGAGATCCAGCGCGGCTTTTGTCGCAGTGTTCTGATAGTCGCCCTGCTCGTCCCAATCCGCACTGCGCCCATGTCCCGGCAGGTCATAGGCAAGTGACGTCAGATCATCGCCCAACACCGTCCGCACACCGCGCCACGCACCGGAATGCGCCAGCGAGCAGTGGATGAACAGCGCCTCGTGCGGGCCCGAACCCTGCCGGTCCCAATAGGTCGGGCAGCCGCCCAGTTCTTCCAGCATGTTCAGCCCCGCTCGGCCAGATGTGCATCCAGCAGGTCAAGGCGGTCCTGACCCCAGAATTTCTCGCCATCGTCGCAGACATAGAAGGGCGAGCCGAACGCGCCAGCGTTCACCGCGTCGTCGGAGTTTCGCGCATAAGTCTCGGCCCCCATCAAAAGACCGCTGTCCGCCAGCGATGGATCAAACCCGGCCTCTGAAAGGCAGTCCTTGATGATCGCGTCCTCGGCGATATCTTTTTCGTCCATCCAAATCGAGCGCATCAGGCATCGACCAGCGCGCCAACATCCCCAGTGCCCGCATTCTGGGCCGCGATGATCGCATAAGACGCAGGCGCGCCATTGGTCGGCCAATGCGCAGGATTGAGGTTGATCGGCATGTCCAGCACCTTGGACCAGCGCTTCAGCTCTTGCATGCGATATTCCATGCGCGAGGGGTGGCGATCCTTGGGCAACTGCCCCCCGGTGCGAGTGAAAAGCTGCCCGATGTCGACCGGCTTGAACGTGACCGACACCCCCGTGCTTGTCCGCGATCTGCGCAAACCGCTTGCCGCCAAAGAAAGCCCACGGCGAAAGTACCGTGAAATAATAGTCAATATGGCCCATTTTTCGGCCTCCTGTTGCGCCAATGCTGTTTCCCGAAATCTATCCCGATGCTATTGGGTGTCAACGTCACGATTCTGTCATACAGAGCAATTCTGGGATCTGCTGCCATGCCTTCCATCACCGAACCGAAACTCATCTCGGGCAATGCCAACCGCCCGCTGGCCGAAGCTGTCGCCAAACGCATGTCCATGCATCGTGGCGCGAGTGTCGGCTTGGTCGACGCTCGCGTCGAACGCTTCAACGACCAAGAGGTGTTCGTCGAGATCTACGAGAACGTCCGCGGCGAGGATATGTTCATCATTCAGTCGACCTCGAACCCGGCGAATGACAACCTGATGGAACTGCTGATCATGGCAGACACGCTGCGCCGCTCGTCGGCCCGGTCTGCTACCGCCGTGATCCCGTATTTCGGCTATGCCCGTCAGGATCGTCGCACTAAGGCCCGCACGCCGATCTCGGCCAAGCTGGTGGCCAACCTGATCGCCCAGTCGGGCATCGAGCGGGTTCTGACCATGGACCTGCACGCCGCCCAGATCCAGGGTTTCTTCGACATTCCAGTGGACAACCTCTATGCCAGCCCGATCTTCGCGCTGGACGTAAAGCATCACTTCAAGGATTGCCTGGACGAAGTGATGGTGATCTCGCCTGACGTGGGCGGTGTGGCCCGCGCCCGTGAACTGGCGAAACGCATCGGTGCCCCGCTGGCAATCGTCGACAAACGTCGCGAGAAAGCCGGTGAAGTGGCCGAGATGACCGTGATCGGCAACGTGGAAGGCAAGCGCTGCATCATCGTGGACGACATTTGCGATACCGCAGGCACCCTGTGCAAAGCAGCCGAAGTGCTGATGGAGCAAGGCGCGCAGGAAGTGCATTCCTACATTACCCATGGCGTCATGTCCGGCCCGGCGGTCGAGCGCGTTCAGAATTCGGTGATGAAATCCTTGGTGATCACCGATTCCATCGAGCCGACCCAGCCGGTTCTGGACGCTAAGAACATCCGCGTGGTTCCGACTGCCCCGATGTTTGCACAAGCGATCCTGAACATCTGGGGTGGCACGTCAGTGTCGTCGCTGTTCGACCACGACACGCTAGAGCCGCTTTACGAAGGCATGTACTCCTGATCCACTCTGGATGCCAGAAACGCGAAAGGGCCCCACGGGGCCCTTTTTTAGTGGTCAGGTTTGTCGTCAAACATCCCACATCTCGTCGTCGACAACTTCGCCGATGGCAAGCCAGTCCGTGCGGACACGCGCGACCCGCGTATCCCCCCAAGTGCGGAACAGAATATCAAACCCCTCGGTCGTCACGTTCTCGGCCATGATATCTGCCCGTTGGTTGCTTTCACCAGCAATGTCCCACATCGACATCGACACGGTGACTGTGGGTGGCGTCAGGAAGGCTCAGAAAACCGGATCGCTATCCGCGTTTTGCGTGGACCACTGCCTGTCCACATCTCGCCATCGTCCTCGAAATCCGAGAACAGAACTTTGCTGCCCTGATCCACGCCCAGCATTTGGGGTCTAATTCTCTTCATAATTTAACGTCGTCCATAAAATTAGGACAATTCTTGCCTAAAACTATGTTCAAAACAAGTTAAGGCTGAGTTTTCAAACGTAAAAAGTAGGGCAGAAGGATCAAAACCATAAGCCCGGACAGCAGGAATGGCGCACCAGGCAAGTAGATCGGGGCGTTCGCATTCGCGAAAAACTGAAAGACACCTGTCACCACCATGGGCGCAATGACGGCCGCGATTGAGCCAAGACTTGCGATGACGCCCTGTAACAACCCCTGTCGATCTTCAGACACCATGTTGGCCATCATGGCCGTCATGGTCGGAGGCGCCATGTCGCTAATGCCGCGACGATGATGAACGAGAACATCACCCAGGCGTTTCCAGTCAGCCCGAACGCTACGAATGCCGCAATCGCGCAGATGATCGAGAAGATCAGGGTTCGGTACTCGCCAAGCTTGGGCAGCATGAACCGCATGACGACACCTTGCGTGAAGGCCACAGCGATCCCGTACGACGCCAGCGAGATACCAATCAATGCGGTTCCCCAACCAAAAACTTCGCGTGTCCAAAAAGCCCACAGGGTCGGATAGACCATGTTGGCAAACTCGAATGCGAAGATCAGGACCAATGGCAGCACCAGACCGGGCAGACGGAATGCATCCAAGATCGAGCCGAACGGATTCAAGTCTCGCTTTGTGAAGGCACGACGCTTCTCGGGTGCCAGGCTTTCGGGCAACAAGAACAGGCCGAACGCCACGTTTAGCGTAGCCAAAACCGCCGCAAGCCAGAACGGCGCTGTTATGTGAATGCCGGCAACCAGTCCACCGATTGCAGGACCCATGACAAACCCGATGCCGAACGTGGCCCCGATCAATCCAAAGTTTGCGGCCCGTTCCTCGGGCTTCGATATGTCCGCCAGATAGGCCGTCGCAGTGATATAGGTCGCGCCAGCAATTCCAGCCAGAACACGCCCTAATAGCAGCCACCAGAACGTGGTGGCCAGAGCCATGACCACATAATCCACTGCCAGCGCGACCAGCGCCAGAAGCAAAACGGGGCGACGCCCAAGGCTGTCCGAAATCCCTCCGATGATCGGCGCGAATAGAAACTGCATTGCCGCATATGAGGCCATCAGAATGCCACCCCAGAACGCACCATCAGCCGTGTTGGTAGCCCCGACACGCTCCATCAGGTCCGGCATAATGGGAAACACAATGCCAATGCCCACCGCATCCAGCAGGATGGTGGCCAGGATGAACCAAATTGCACCGCGTTTTTGCATGTCACGCTCCTTTGCGCATATCTGTGACCCGAAGCGTGGGAAAGCGCAAACGCAAAAAGCCCCGCCGGTTGGGCGGGGCTTTTCGATAATCATGTTCCGTGGGCTTAGCCTTTCACGGACAGACCCAGCTCGCTTGCCATTGCAGCGATATCTACCGTGCGTTTGGCCAGCTCGTCCAAGTTCTCGGCGGTTGCGTTTTCCGATGCGGCAGCCGCATCCGAAACGAAGCATCAAGAACGTCCTGTGTCACTTCCGAAACAGGCAGGGCACGTTCAGCCAGAACCGAGGTGCCGTTGGCGGTCACTTCGGCGAAACCGCCCGTGACTGCGAACTCGGCATTGCCTTCGGGGGACTCGACGCGAACGATACCGGGACGCAGCGTCGTGATCGTCGGTGCGTGGTTCGGCATCGCCGTCAGGTCACCGTCGGCACCCGGCAGCTGGACCGCAGTCGCCTGAAGCGAAGCGAGGCTCCGTTCGGGCGACACCAGGTCGAATTGCATCGTATCAGCCATCAGAGGCCCTCCTTCAGCGGTTCAGCTTAAGCAGCGTCTGCCGCCATCTTTTCGGCTTTAGCGATCACTTCATCGATGCCGCCAACCATGTAGAAGGCGCCTTCGGGCAGGTGGTCGTATTCGCCAGCCACAACAGCCTTGAACGACTTGATGGTGTCTTCCAGCGGAACCTGCACACCGTCCGAGCCGGTGAACACTTTTGCCACGTCGAAGGGCTGCGACAGGAAGCGTTCGATCTTACGAGCGCGCGCAACAGTCAGCTTATCTTCTTCCGACAGTTCGTCCATGCCAAGGATGGCGATGATGTCTTGCAGCGATTTATAGCGCTGAAGGATTTCCTGAACGTCGGTGGCAACTTTGTAGTGCTCTTCACCGATGACCAGCGGGTCAAGCAGACGCGAGGTCGAACCAAGCGGGTCAACCGCCGGGTAGATGCCTTTTTCCGAGATCGAACGGTCGAGAACGGTGGTTGCATCAAGGTGAGCAAACGATGTTGCAGGTGCAGGGTCGGTAAGGTCATCTGCGGGAACATACACGGCCTGAACCGAAGTAATCGAACCCGATTTGGTCGACGAAATACGTTCCTGCATGGCACCCATGTCGGTGGCCAGCGTCGGCTGATAACCAACCGCCGAAGGAATACGACCCAGCAGAGCCGAAACTTCCGAACCAGCTTGGGTGAAACGGAAGATGTTGTCGACGAAGAACAGAACGTCCGAACCAGTGTCGTCACGGAACTGTTCCGCCAGGGTCAGACCCGACAGAGCAACACGCATACGTGCACCGGGAGGCTCGTTCATCTGGCCGTAGACCAGCGCAATTTTCGACTTCTCCAGATCGTCGGGAACGATAACGCCCGATTCGATCATCTCGTGGTAAAGGTCGTTGCCTTCACGGGTACGCTCACCAACACCAGCGAACACGGACACACCCGAGTGCACTTTAGCGATGTTGTTGATCAGTTCCATGATCAGAACGGTTTTACCAACGCCGGCACCGCCGAACAGACCAATTTTACCACCCTTGGTGTAGGGGGCCAGCAGGTCGATAACCTTAATGCCGGTGGTCAGAATTTCGGTCTCGGTCGACTGATCTTCAAAAGCAGGCGCGTCGCCGTGGATCGGGCGGCTTTCTTTCGATTTCACGGGGCCTTTTTCGTCAACCGGCTCGCCGATGACGTTCAGGATGCGGCCCAGAGTTGCGTTGCCGATCGGCACCGAGATCGGTGCGCCGGTGTCAGTTACTTCCTGACCGCGGACCAGACCTTCGGACGCGTCCATAGCGATACAGCGGACGGTGTTTTCACCAAGGTGCTGTGCCACTTCAAGAACAAGTTTGTTGCCATTGTTGTCGGTGTTCAGGGCGTTCAAAATTGCGGGAAGTTCATCCTCGAACTGAACGTCCACAACGGCGCCAATCACCTGGGTGATCTTACCTTTAGCGTTAGCCATTGTTGTTTCTCCGGTTCCTTAGAGCGCCTCGGCGCCCGAAATGATTTCGATAAGTTCGTTGGTGATCACGGCCTGACGCGAACGGTTGAACTGAATGGTCAGTTTGTCGATCATGTCGCCTGCGTTGCGGGTAGCGTTGTCCATTGCGGACATCCGCGCGCCCTGCTCCGAGGCTCCGTTTTCCAACAGCGCGGTGAAGACCTGCGTGGCCACACCCGAAGGCAGCAGCGTTGCAAGAATGCCTTCTTCCGACGGCTCATAGTCATAAACGGTCGACACTTCTTCCGCACCCTCTGCAGGGGCGTCGAAGCTGGCCGGGATAACCTGCTGGGCAGTCGGGATCTGGCTGATCACGCTTTCGAACTTGTTGTAGAAGATCGTCGCGACGTCGAACTCACCTTCGTTGAAACGATGGATAAGATCGTTGGCGATTGCCTGAGCATTGTCGTATCCAACATTGCGCACAGCCGAAAGATCCACATGGTCAACCATCTGGTCTCCGAAGTCGCGCTTCAGTTGCTCACGACCCTTCTTGCCAACGGTCAGCATTTTAACCGTTTTGCCAGAAGCGATCAGCTCTTCAGCTTTCGCACGCGCCAATTTGGCGATCGACGAGTTGAAGCCACCGCAAAGGCCGCGCTCGGCGGTCATGACCACAAGCATGTGGACTTGATCCGAACCCGTACCCGAAAGCAGTTTCGGAGCGCTGTCGCCCCCCGACGAAGCTGCCAGCCACCCAGAACGGCGTTGAACCGCTCTGCGTAGGGACGACCTGCTTCGGCCGCTTCCTGTGCCCCGCCGCAGTTTCGCGGCGGCCACCATCTGCATGGCCTTCGTGATCTTCCGCGTCGACTTGACGCTTTCGATCCGATTTTTGAGGTCCTTAAGGTTGGGCATCTGTCTGAGCCCCCTTAAGCGAAGTCAGCGGCGAACGCGTCCAGCGCTGCTTTGACCTTGTCCTCAAGCTCACCTTTAACCTTGCGGTCATTGTTGGTGATGTCGGCAAGAAGATCAGCGTGTTTCTGACGCAGGTGGTTCAGAAGGCCAGCTTCAAAACGACCAACTTCCGACACGTTGATCTTGTCCAGGTAGCCATTGGTACCGGCGTAGATCACGCAGACGATCTCAGCGTTGGTCAGCGGCGAATACTGAGACTGCTTCATCAGTTCCGTCAGACGG
>LLEO01000152.1_pt1 | contig 11508 bp, 16 predicted proteins | sample 595861 | NCBI WGS metagenome assembly LLEO01 (sample SAMN02919315, study PRJNA255460) | bioreactor metagenome | biome: chemostat; feature: culture 2012_25.1; material: sediment; isolation source: day35 25degC chemostat 2012 inoculated with Wadden Sea sediment taken from... | place: Germany: Bremen ... | reverse complement strand
GAATTCAGTTGAAGAGATTACTTGATATTGCAATTGTGCTTTTGAGCGGAATAGTTTCTCTGCCAGTGGCTTTGTTGGTTGCCCTTTTTGTGCGCATAAGCTTCGGAAGCTCAGTGATTTTTACTCAAGTCCGGCCAGGAAAAGGCACAAAGCCCTTCAAAATGCACAAGTTTCGTACAATGCGAGATGCGCTAGACGCCGAAGGAAACCCTTTGCCCGACGACGAGCGCCTAACAAGGTTTGGCCGGTTTCTACGTTCGACCTCGTTGGATGAGCTGCCCGAGCTTTGGAATGTACTGAAGGGAGAGATGAGCATTGTCGGTCCTCGTCCGTTGTTGATGGAGTATTTGCCTCTCTATTCACAAGACCAAAACCGCCGTCATGAAGTGCGTCCTGGTATAACTGGGTGGGCGCAGGTAAACGGCCGCAATGCCATCAGCTGGGAAGAAAAATTCGAACTTGATGTATGGTATGTCGATAACCAGAGTATCTGGCTCGATTTAAAGATTATTTGGCTCACCGTTCTGAAAGTATTAGCTCGTGAAGGCGTCTCGGCGCCGGGTGAGGCAACTACGACAAAATTCAAGGGTTCTTCGAAATGAAACGTATTGTCGCTGTCTATGGCGCAAGCGGATGTGGACGCGGCATTATGCCCTTGATCCGCGCGCAATACAAAAGCTCACATTTTGTGTTCATAGATGATGGCCAAGCACCTGGATTGTGCAATGGGCACCAAATTGTATCTTGGCAGCAATTCTTGGATTTTCCATCGGCCGAAAAGGCGGTATGTCTCGCGATTGCAGACCCGAGAGTCCGTGGAAAGCTCGCTCAGAAGTGTGACTTTTCAAGCATCCCCCTGGTCACTGCCCGAGCGGCAGATGTGCTTGAAATGGATGATGTAAAGTCAGGCCCCGGGGCATGTATTTCGCCCCACGTTGTATTTACCTCAAATATCAGAGTTGGTCGCTGCTTTCACGCAAATTTGTTTTCATATATCGAGCATGACTGTGTCATCGGGGATTTTGTGACCCTAGCTCCTCGTGTCAGTTTGAATGGCAACGTGACCGTAGGTGACTTTGCTTACATTGGCGCCGGCGCAGTGGTTAAGCAGGGGCGTCAACATTGGTCCAGACGCCATAATAGGCATGGGGCGCAGTGGTCACCAAAGATGTAGCGCCTGGCGAGACTGTTGTCGGCAACCCTGCCAAACCCTTAAGAAAGTAGACAATGAAAATTTATCTTTCACGTCCACATATGTCGGGCACAGAGGAACAGCATGTTGCCCGCGCGTTTGCTTCCAATTTTGTTGCGCCACTCGGACCGCAGCTTGACGAGTTTGAATCTATTGTTTCTAACTATTTGGGCGGCGGCCTGCATTGTGTGGGCTTGTCCTCTGGTTCTGCCGCTTTGCATCTCGCCTTGCGTATTGCTGGGGTCGGGACCGGCGATGAGGTTTGGATTTCCTCCATGACATTTGCCGGCGGGATATTTCCCGTCAATTATTTGGGGGCAAAGCCCCGCTTTTTTGATCTTTGTCCAAAGAGCTGGACAATTGACACAATTCTGCTGGCAGAGCAGCTTGAGACAGCAAAGCGCGAAAATAGGCTGCCCAAAGCAATTGTGCCGACCGATTTGTACGGGCAATCAGTCGAACTTGATGGTCTTGAGCAAATATGCGCAGAATTTGATATTAAGCTCATTGTAGATTCAGCTGAAAGCCTTGGTGCGGCTTACAAAGGCGGTCGCAAAGCCGGGTCTGGCGGTGATGCAGCAATCTTATCTTTTAATGGAAATAAAATCATCACTACCTCTGGCGGTGGCATGCTGGTTACCAAGCATAAATCCTGGGCGGAGGAAGCGCGTTTCTTGGCTACGCAAGCCCGCGACCCAGCCCCGCACTATGAACATTCTACATTTGGCTATAATTATCGCCTATCCAATATTTGTGCCGCCATTGGCGTGGGGCAGATGGGTGTGTTGGATGAACGTGTGAAGCGTCGGCGGGAGATTTTTGAAACCTACGAAAACGCACTTACTCGTCCTGGCATTGATTTTATGCCCGAGCCAAAAGGCTATCATTCTAGCCGCTGGCTGACTGCATTAACAATCGATCCAGTTAAAGTCGGCAAGTCGCGCGAAGACATCCGTCTGATGCTGTTAGACCAACAAATTGAATCCCGCCCAATGTGGAAACCCATGCATATGCAGCCGCTTTATTCAGGCGCGCGCTATCATGGTAATGCATTCGACGAACAGCTTTTTCAAAATGGCCTCTGCTTGCCTCAGGGAGCGACCTAAGTGAACATGAACAGGTTGAAATAATCCAATACATAGAAAACTACTTGAGGGACGAGCACCATATTGATTCCTATTAGTCTGGCAGTTTTGTTAGTGTGCCATCCTCGTGCATGCGATTAATAAGATACTCAGAACCAAAAATTGATAAGTGACCGTCGTCCGAATAGATCAGTTTTCCTGATGGTGTAACATTTGTACAAACTGTGTCGTCACATAAATAATTGAATGGATCTACAAATTTTTGGCCATGTTTTAGTACCAGGCTCTCTAGTTGCTTGTTAAAATTGATGTATTCTTGATTTGCTAGGGAAAAACGCCAATCATCAACGCCAAATACTGCCGCAACAAATCTCGTTGAAGTCAAATATGACCAGAGTTCTCCGCGCCCCGTCGTCGGAAGCATTCCAATTACAATTACTTCATTATCAATATTTTGAAATAAAGTACTTAAACTTTTAAATAATACATCCCGTGAAATCCCTCTTTCATTTGGGTTGCTCACTGTAGAAGCTGATTGAAGCTGTGTGACCCATGAGTATGACATAATAATAATTGCAGATTTGTATGTTTGGGGAAAAATTAAGCGTTTCTTCCAACCGTTTTGCGCAATCATAAACCGTTCCTCTCTCCACGCGCGTCAAATTGGGAAGATGGAAACATGAATAGCCAGCATTTTTGATCCAATTTCGTACTGCACCTTTTTCCTGTAACCGGTTTAAGCCAAAGGCGTAGTGGCCCCATAACTGTCACCTGACAGAATGTATTGTGGAGATTTATTGGACGGTAGCGGATTGAAATAACCTCCGTAGTATCTCTTGTGTAAATCCTGTGGGCTTTCTGTTGCCAAATGATCATCCGGCAAAACTGATCGCCAAGTCCATCCGTTGTTGGCCATACCGTGAAAGGAGATTGTTGAGAGGCACATTGCAGTAAAACCAGTACGAACGTTTCTATTTGCAAAAGACATGAGTTTATCGGTGGGGCGCCTTACTTCAAATAGAAAGTAGGAAATAGTCGCAAAAAATGTGAAGATTAGCACCATAATGACATTATCAATAAGTGTTATTTTAGTATCTATGTAGCGCCAGAGGACGATTACTGGCCAGTGAAAAAGATATAACGAGTAGCTTATTCTTCCTGCGAATCGAATGACACAGTTTTCCAATATAAAGCTTGTGTATCCGCGAGGGGTCAGTATAATAATTCCCGCAAAGATGCATACAGCGAGCCCGAGAAAAGATGGGAATTTGTCAGCTGGGTCTATTAGAATTGCTAAAGCTAGTATCGCACCTACCGAAATAAAATTTAAAAATGTTGCTCCTAATTTGCTAAATTTGGCAAATGGAAAAAAGGTAGTGGCAGCACCAATTAAGAATTCAAAGGCCCTAGAGGGCATTAAAAAATATATACTTTCTCCACCATCTCGACATAATACCGTACTGCTTTTCTGACAAAGCGAAGAGTTTGGGAGGCGATAAATTGCCTCCTGAATTAGAAATAAGATTACTGTGAGACCAGCCAATATAAGGAAAGCTTTTTTTGGGATTTGATTTCGGGACCATGCAAACCAAAAAAAGGCCATAGAAGGTAAAACTGCCATTCTACTGATAATGTCCAAGTATGCAGTAAAGGCTTGAGGTAAGACGATAAGTCAAAATAACCCGCTTGTGATAGGAAGTAAAAATTCGACGTCCCCAATATAGCGTAAACTAGAGACTCCGCAAAAGGGATAAAGTGGATAGGACTCAATAACAAGAATCCACCGATGAACGTAATTGTGAGGCAAAATATCAAAGCAGGATAGAGACGGGAAAATCGTGATTTAACAAAGCCAAGATAGGTGAAGCTCCGTTGCTGTTGGGCCTCATATACTAGCCTTGTAATCAGGAATCCGCTAATAATAAAGAATATGTCGACACCAATGAATCCACCTTCAAACGGGTGAACCTGAAGATGGTAAGAGATTACAGCGAGGGCTGCAACGCCTCGCAGTCCCTCGATATCTGGTCTAAAGCGCTTTATTTCCTCGTATGAGTTGCTGTTCAATTCTCAACCTATTCTTCGTGGGCAATCAAAAACATAGTCTATCATTGTTGTGATTTTGTGTGGTTTTTGCGCTATACATGCAATCCTTGCTTTTGAGTTTTGTTGGGCCTTTGTGAGGCTGCATTTCATAGTTCTAATCGGCTTCGATATAGATTTCACGTAAAATCACTGAATGGATTCGTCTGATCTAAAGTGAAAGATGATGGGCAATGTTGAATAAAGGCTTAGGATGAAAGCAAATCAGAAACGCGAAAATAGTTGGTTTCTTGCCCAGCTAAAGCCAAATTGCGCCAAAATCGCGGACAAAAACCTCAAACGGCAAGGCTTTCAGACGTTTTTGCCGATAGAAGAGGAAACTCGCCAGCGTAATGGGAAGTTTGTCACATCGACGCGACCGCTGTTTCCAGGCTATATTTTTGTAGCCTTCGATGTAACGGAAGGTCTCTGGCGTTCAGTCAATTCTACATATGGTATCACACGGTTGGTGAGTTTCGGCAAAGACCCGTCGGCAGTGCCCTGTAATCTCGTTACACAGCTAATGTTACGCTGTGACGCCAATGGCAAGTTATTACCACCCGCGAATCTCGATCCCGGCTGTAAAGTGACTCTGACTAAGGCCCATTTGCTAATTTCGTGGCAGAGGTAGATAAAATTGCGCCTGACCGCAGGGTTTGGGTTTTGATGGAAATCATGGGCGGCCAAACCCGAATTGCGGTCGAGACGAACCAACTTCGAACAATTTGATTTCGTCGATAACGGGATATAAGTAAGGCATGAGAGTTTGGATCCGGCTTAAATCTGAGAGATGCTGCGAATCGCAACAAACGGAATGCTTGTAACACCACGGGCTAATATCGCAGCTTTAGGCATTACATTCGTTCAACTGTATAAACTTGATCGAGGTACGCTCGCAGGACGGTAAAAGTTAAGCGCCAAGTTCTAATGCAAGTGTTTGTGTCGTTGAGTATTTTTCGAATTCAATGGTAGGGTTTTCCGTGAAATATCTTTTGCAGCGTTCCATTTTTGCGATATTTTCAATCGGATTATTCATACTACCAATAGGTTTGGGATCTGTAGCCAGCGCGATTGTACTCATTATTTCTCTTATATGGATTCTTCAATATTTTCCAGCACACAAAATTCACATCGAACTTGTCGCTTTTCAAAAGGTTTGGATTGGCATCGCCCTTTGTTACTTTCCGCTGTTCGGGCTTTCCGGCTTCGTATGGGCGAGCTTCAAGTATGGTTTCAATACATTCAGCTTTGTTCTGAGTATAAGTATTTTTTGGTATCTCGCAGTATATGAATCCCACAAATCCCTAAAATATTTTGTTACCATCGCAATTGCAGGATTAAATACCGGCGTCATTTGGGCCCTGTATCAGCATCATGTTCTCAGCGTTGATCGGGTTACCGCTTATGTCGGCGGCGGTTCCAACCTTGTCGCGCGAGTTGCTATTCTTTTGGCAGCATTTTCGATGATCTTGCTGCTGATCAATGTGAACAGGTGGTTGAAACTGTTTGGCTATTGCTTAGTAAACGGCGCAGCCGCATTGATTGTCGTTTATTCAGGCTCTCGCGGTTCGTTGTTGGCGCTGCCCCTGCTGTTTGTGATGCCCATTCTTTTTGCGCTGCCTTTAAAATTGATGAAATCGCCGCTGGTTTGGGGGGGGCTCATAGGACTTGGTCTTGGGGCGACTGGGTTGATGTTTTGGCTGGATCCAAATGGACTTGTAACGAGTACTCTTAATCGCCTTCAGTCTGTTGCTGCAGGCGAGGATATGGATTCTTCTACCTGATCCGGTACCAAATGTGGCAGGTTGCCTTTCAGTCTTTTCTGGAACACCCGATTATCGGCACAGGGTGGCACAGCCTCGTTGAGGTGGCACTGGAGACAGAATTAGCGAGCTATGCCAGTTCTGATCCTTATTTCAATTTCCACTCCGATATCGCGAATTTTGCCGTCGCTGGAGGGATTGTTGGCTTAATCCTTTATTTCTTTCTTTTGTTCGCACCACTCATTTTCTGGGACACAGAAAAGGATCATCCTTATTTTCGTGTACGGCTCTATTGGGCGTTGAGCATGCCGATCATTTATATCGTACTGGGTCTGACGGATATGGTCATGGGTTTTGACTATCCGACGATGTTTTATGCATTTTCGTTTGCTATTATTTGGGGCATCACGACGCAAGAAGCGAAAGAAAGTTCTAAAGATGGTCGGATGCCCCCCCTACGGGGGAAGAATAGATATTATTGGGGTCATTCTAAACTATAAACAGCATAACCCATTGGTATTCTTATATTTATTATCCATTGGATGATTTAGCTCTACATAAATGTTTACGCGATAGGTTGCCTGGTGGGTTGTATTAGACGGCCAAAGATACTCCGGTTGAGATGAAGCTCGTTCGTCTTTGCCTTCTTGGCCATACCTGACAAATAACCCGCTGGATTGTGCACTTGGTCCGCCACGTGCTTTTCAAAGGTTAGACCAAGTGCGATAGCTGACGGATAAATGCCTATCTGTCTCACCATGTTTTGCCAATGCGATTTGGAAATGCCCAACATCAACCCCATTTGTTGAGACGCTTTTACTAAATCTTCCCAGCCGTGAAGCGGGCCGCAAATTTCTTGGGCCATTTGGATAAATCTGGGGCAAGCTAAGCAAAATGTTTGGAAGGTGAAGCCTGTGTCTTGCTCTGGTAATTCAGATTCGGTGTCTCCATAAGAAAGATCATTCTGTTGAGGAGATTGGTTTGTAATCTGTATATGGGGTTCAGTTTTGAACTGGCTGGGGGTCGAAGTTTCCGCTTTCTCCGACTGTTCGCTTGAGGCTGTCGTTGCCGTTTTGGTTAGGCCAAGTGCTGTGGCGAACAGGGTTTCGATCCGTTCTTGTAGCAAAGCAAAACTCTCTAGAAGCGCTTGCAAGGTCCCCTGCCCCTTGTTTGTGCACGGAAGTTTGTCGAGTAAAGCACTGAATTCGTCTTCTAACTGCTTCCAAGGACCCTCCAGATGTTGCTTAAAGGCCTCCACAAGCTTCGCGCGGATGCTGCGACGTGTCTGTGTCAGCTTTTGCCGCAATTGTTGCGTGGCGGCGCGTTCTGCTTGTATCTCGCTATGAAGGGCGGCAAGCTCCCCCTGCGCGCGCGGCCAAAGGCGTCAAATCAAAGCCATAAGCCTCTACAATTTGTCCTTCGGCGTTGCGGCGGCCAAAGCGTTTGCCGTTGGCGCTGTCTTTGAATGCTACAAGGCCCAGTTGACCAAGTTTACGCAAATGGCGCTTCAATGTGGGTAGCTGAAGCCTGTCTGGTCCATCAAATATTGATTGGACGGCCAAACGATCGCGCTTTGACCTGCTTCCCAGTCTTGTGGCTTGGAGAAGGCAAATAATATATCGAGTAACATCAATTGCGCTGGCTTGATGCCAATGTGTGTTGCCACTTTTTTTACAGCAATGATCGCCGTTGATTTGGGTACAGAAAGTCCCTCACCGACTTGCGCATGCATTTCTGCAGCCACAAGGCCCGGCGTCGGCTTGCGCCAACCTAAATTTTGCATGGTTTTTTAAATTCAGACAAAGAAATATACCTTGCCAAACATGAATGCTTGACATTTTTTCCCGAAAGTGATTCCTTGATAGGTGCTTAAGTTATCGAGGAAGGCTTTCGAACCATCGAGTTTGGAGGCCTTTTTCTTTGTTTAAATTTCCTTTCCTGGTTAGTTGTGATTGAAAACCTTGTCAGTTGACAAGGTTTTGTTAGAGCTCTTTTTGGAGCTGGTGATATTTTGTCAAAAGCGCGTCCATTTCCTCTTCCAGAAATTCGGCAAATTCTACCTGATGTTGCCGTTTCAGCTTGATCCGCAGCTCGCTTTTTCCTTTTTCCATGGTGCCCACATCGCCCATCTTAACGATTGGCGCCTGCGGCTTCGCAGGTTTTTCGGGTGTGGCCAGTTTAAGGACAAGTCCAAAGCGGTCATCCGGAGATAGGTTTTGCTGTACCTTGTCAGCTGACAAGGCTTCCAAAAGTCGGTCTTCATCGGCCCCGTCTTTGATCCGATCGGCCAATTCGATCCATCTGGGCGCCCAATCCCAGGCGCGCGTCCCACCAGTTGGATCAATGGTGCGCCCACCTGTTTGATCACATAGCGGAATTTTGAAAGCTGTGCGTCGTCTACACTCAGCGCCGCTTTCACATCTTTCGGCTTTAATCCGGCCCGGTGCATCTCGTCGGCAAAGAGTGCGCGTTCAATCCAGCTTAAATCCTGTCGATTGGCATTTTCAATGCCCTGGGCCACCACAAGGTCACGATCTGAATAATCCACTAAGATCGCTTTGACCGGCAGGCCTAGCTCCTTGAGTGCCCCGCCAGCGACGGTGGCCATAAACGATCTGGTGACGACCAGGCTGCTGTGGGTGTGTCCGCACCGTGATCGGCACTTGCTGGCCTTCTTCACTAAGGCTTTGCTTGAATTGCTCAAATGTTGCAGGATCATCGTCGGGTAGGCGATCCTTAAATGGAGAAGGATCAATCTTGCTGGCGTCCAGTTGCAAAATTTTGTCTGCGCTCTGCGCCTCTTGCAAAAGCTGATCGCGCTCTTCCCTTAATTGAGAGAGCGTGCGTTGGGTGGTGCCGATAATGCCGGCGGCCACGCGGCTGGTGGGTTTTTGTCCATCGCTATCGGTTTTGGGTTCGCTTTTAGGTTGCGGCGCGTTTTCGCCCGTCAAATCGCCAAAGTTGGATACAATGGATTTGCGTTTGCTCATTTCCGCCCCCAAGCGTCATGGATCAGGTCCAGCAGCGCCCCGTTCACCATGTCCATGGATTCGCGAGCTCGCTTCAACGTGTTGCGCTGCACTTCGCCCGCTTCCACTTCATAAATGGTCCGCTTGCCCAAGCCTGCTGCTTCCACAGCTGTGCTTTCAAGCGCTGTGGGCAACAACACATCGGTGGCAAACAAATGCCGCAATAGACCCACAATTTGCGCTTGCGCCTGGTCGTTAGGGTCGTGCCGGGTCACTAAATAGCGCATAAAATCTTTTTGCATGGTGGCGCCTGCATTGCGGATCACGCCCACCAGATCGCCCATCATCAGCAAAAACTGGTTCATGGAGGCCACATCCATCATCGCCGGGTGTACGGTCACCAAAAGCCCCGTGGCGGCATAAAGCGAAGCTAGGGTCAAATAACCAAGGGAAGGCGGCGTATCCAGGATCACCACATCATATTGATCGTCCACCTCTTTTAGCGCTTGGTCCAGCCGTTCGAAAAAGATTGAGCCTTGGCTATTTTCGTTCAGCGCCAACACCCGCGGCGTGTCATATTCAAATTCCATCACCTCAATATTGCCCGGAATCAAATCAAGACCCGGGAAATAGGTTTTGCGAATGACCTCGCGAATGGGGCGCCGTTTATCGTCATAGCGTAGGGTCGCATAAATGGTTTCATTGCTCGCCACGTCGAATTCGGGCTGTGTGCCAAACATGGCCGACATGGAGGCCTGCGGGTCTAAATCCACCGCCAGTACTCGATAGCCTTGAAGGGCTAGATAGTGGGCGAGGTGGACGCTAGAGGTGGTTTTGGCGCTGCCCCCCTTGAAATTGGCAATGGCGAGCACTTGCAAATGCTCCCCTTCGCGCCGATGCGGCACGTAGGTCAGAGCGTCATTGGGGTTTTTCTCAGCAAAGTAGCGCCGTAGTTCATTAATCTGATCAAGCGTATAGGCGCGGTGATTGTTTTCCAACCGGTCTGGCGTGGGGCCCTTGCCTCAATCGACAATGTGCGTAAGCTGGATTCCGAGATTGAGGTAAGCTTGGCCACCTCGGGCGTCATAAACCGGCGCAAAGATTTTTGCGCCTGCGGCGGATACATGCGCTCGCGCAGATTCTGCAATTGGTTCGAGAGCATCTCCGCATGCCGCAAAATCTTATCGACCGAATCCTCTTCGGCAGGGTTGACGCTGATTAAATCTTCTGTTGCCATTTTATGCTCTGACGTTAAAAATCACTAAGACGGTCTTTTTGCGTCAGAAAAGTGGCACAGATTCGTGATTCCGTCCAGATATTTAAGGTTAACGGCAGGTTAAAGGGTTTGCAACGCACTAAATTGTGCTTTTGGATGAACATATAGTTCGCTCTAGCATCATTTCCTCAAACACTTCGACTGTGTTTTCTGACCAAGACATTTTCTTGGCGTTTGGTTGAGGTGATCACAAAATATTCTAATTGGCATAAACCGAACGGCTATGACTAGCTATTTCTTCGGCCTTTATTATACGCTTTTGCGTAGAATGGATCAGCCGCAGCTGCTGTAGTGTCCGGCCCCCAAAACGCTTCAGAACCACCCCCAATGTGCACTCTCCAACTATAGCGGCCAATTCAATTAAGCGCATAGTCGTCTCGGTTATCAAAGGTCGATATGCGGTCCCCATTCTTTGTCAAATAGCCATCAACAGCACCTTTGACGTGCTGACCGTCTTTGTGATCATTATTGTGACGAGGGGTGTCGGTTCGATCCACGCCAACAACGCCATCGTGGGGTTGGCCAGCCGAGGTGATCACAAAACCATATTCACCACCCATTTTGGAAACAACATTTGATATTCCTGGACCGTTTTCCCGGGGCGCTGGCTCATCTCTAATTGTTCCTTTGGGGCAAGTTATAGCTGATATTTGGTGCCCGGTAGAAACCTAGTTGGTTTACAAATCCGCCAGACCATGTGTTTGTGAGATTAATACTAGGCCTTACCGTACTTAAATTGTCTGGCGGCGGTACCCCAGGGTCGTTTGCGCCCAACTCTCCCGCTTGACGGTCCGAGAAGTCAAATAGACCGGCCCCGCATCGCCTTTTTTGTGCACGATAGAAATGGTTTTCATATTTCCTCCATTTTTCGATCTTGAGGGTCATCAATATTTCTGAATTGCCGACCATTGGCAGTCAGTATTTCAAATTCGACCCGATTAATTGATGTACCATAGGCAATGTCTGGTTTTTCAAATCTGACATTGAACGCCTCTTGGCGTTCCAATGGCGAGCATGTTTTTGCAGCTTTGCTATTTTGTAGATTTGTCATTTTTCATGCTTGCCATATTGTAGTTTTGCCAACATGCATCATTGCTGTTTTGCTGTTTTGCTGTTTTGCTGTTTTGCTGTTTTGCTGTTT
>LLEO01000151.1_pt1 | contig 11513 bp, 13 predicted proteins | sample 595861 | NCBI WGS metagenome assembly LLEO01 (sample SAMN02919315, study PRJNA255460) | bioreactor metagenome | biome: chemostat; feature: culture 2012_25.1; material: sediment; isolation source: day35 25degC chemostat 2012 inoculated with Wadden Sea sediment taken from... | place: Germany: Bremen ... | reverse complement strand
TGACGCGATGAGCCTTCTTTCCGTCCGTGACCTGACCGTGAAATTCGCAATGCGCGAACAGACGGTCACCGCTTTGAACGGCATTTCCTTTGATCTGGCGAAGGGCGAACGCCTTGGGATCGTTGGGGAAAGCGGGGCGGGCAAGTCGATTACCGGCTTTGCCTGATGAACCTGCTGAGCCGTCCCGGCTTTATCGACCATGGCCAGATCATGTTCGAGGGCGAAGACGTCGTCACCATGAATGATCGGCAGCTGCGTGGCATGCGCGGCAACCGCATGGCGATGATCTTTCAGGATCCCATGGTGACGCTGAATCCGGTTCTGACCATCGGCCAGCAGATGATCGAGACCCTGATGGCGCACCGCAAGCTGTCACGCGAAGAGGCGCGCCAGATTGCGATTGTGAAGCTGCGCGAGGTCTATATCCCCTCGCCCGAAGAACGGTTGGAGCAGTATCCGCACGAACTGTCGGGCGGGATGCGCCAACGGATTATCATCGCCATTGCCCTACTTTTGGACCCGCAGCTGATCATCGCAGACGAACCCACCACCGCGCTGGACGTGACCATTCAGGCAGACATCATGGAGCTGCTGCTGGAACTGTGCCAGTCCAATCAGGTGGGCCTGATCCTGATCACCCACGACCTTGGCGTTGTCAGCCAGATGACCGAGCGCACGCTGGTTATGTATGCGGGCCGCATCATCGAAGCCGGCCGCACGCGCGAGATCATCAACGATCCGCAGCACCCCTATACGCAAGGCCTGATCAACGCCCTGCCACAACAAACACTGCCGGGCCAACGGCTCAAGCAGATCCCGGGAAATATGCCATCACTCACAAACATCCCCCCCGGGTGCCCATTTAATCCGCGGTGCGAATATGCAACCGACCTGTGCCGCTCGCGCATCCCCGAAATCTCGCATTACGGCGAGGTCGAGGTCGCCTGCCACGAGGTTCAGCGCCTGCAATCCAACGACGCCCGGCGAGAGGTCAAAGCATGAAGGACATGGCAACCCAGCCCGCCCTGTTAGAAATCAAGGGGCTTGAGAAGCGGTTCGATCTGGATCAGGGCTTTCTTGAGACGGTAAAGTTCAAAGGTGGCCGGATCACGCGGGAAGCGCGATCAGTCCATGCGGTGAACAACGTGTCACTGGACGTAGGCCGTGGCGAGGCGCTGTGCGTCGTGGGCGAAAGTGGCTGTGGTAAGTCCACTGTGGCCCGTTTGGTAGCAGGGCTTCTGACCCCCAGCGCCGGCGAGATCCACTACGAGGGACAGCGCATTGATGATCTGTCACGCCATGACATGTTGCCCCTGCGCAAGAAGATCCAGATGATCTTTCAGAACCCCTATGCATCCCTGAACCCGCGCATGACGATCCTGCAAGCGCTGGAAGAGCCGGTGCGTCACCACAACCCGAAGTACTCGGCTGCAGAAGTGCGCGACAAGGTGACCGAGGTCATGATGTCCGTGGGTGTCGATCCCCACCTGGATTAAACGCTATCCGCACGAGTTCTCTGGCGGGCAACGTCAGCGGATCGCCATCGCGCGCGCCTTGACCGTCGATCCCGAGTTCATCATTGCGGATGAACCGATCAGCGCACTGGACGTGTCTATTCAGGCGCAGGTTCTGAACCTGATGCTGGAAGCCAAGGAAAGCCGCGGTCTGACCTATCTGTTCATCACCCACGATCTAAGCGTGGTTGAACATTTCGGCACGCGGGTTGCGGTTCTGTATCTTGGGACGGTCTGCGAAGTTGCCGAAACGGCAACTCTGTTTTCGAATCCAAAACACCCGTATACTCGGGCTTTGCTGTCCGCAGTACCGCAGCTGAAGGATGACCGGCCGAACCATATCCGCCTGAAAGGCGAGATCCCGACGCCGATCAATTTGCCGCAAGGGTGCCCCTTCGAAAGCCGCTGCGCTTTTGCGAATGGCAGATGCAAAAGTGAAAAGCCGCGCGCCATTCACCAGCCAGACGGCAGCATGGTTGCCTGTCACGCCCTTGAAGAAGGCAGGTTGGATGCGGATGCGCCTGGCCTTTAAGGCGGATTGGTCCCTTGGACATTCTTTGGTTGAAAGATTTCGAAGCTTTGGTCGCGTGCAGAAATTTCTCGCGCGCGGCGGAAGAACGGAATGTCAGTCAGCCGGCATTTTCGCGCCGGATCCGTGCGCTTGAAAATGACATCGGCGTCCGGCTGATCAACCGCGAGACGTTGCCCCTGACCTTGACGCCTGCGGGCGATGTGTTCTTGTCGCAGGCGCGGCTGATGCTGCGGACCTATGAGGAAACGATCGAGCGCTGCCAAACTATTGATGCGGCGAAGGAAAACGTGATCCGTTTTGCCGCGTCCCAGTCGCTTTACATGACGCATTACAAGCATCTGATCGCGCCCTTGGTGACCAAAGGCGGGATGGAGACGGATCTGAACTCGACGTCGTGGGCGGCGGATCAGTTCGTCAGCGCGTTGCAGCAGCGCTATTGTGATGCGTTCCTGACCTATTGGCACCCGTCGATGGATTACCTTGGCCCGCTTGAGGTGGCGAATTTCGAGCATATGACGCTGGCCCATGACCTTTTCGTCCCGGTATCGCGCTGTAAGCCGGGTGGGGATGCGGAGTTCTCATTCAGTGAAACCGCAAAAGAAGCTGTGCCGCTTCTGTCTTATGGTGCTGTGTCGGCCCTGCGGTCGGTGCAAGAATTCGTGGTCGAACAGATCGTCAGCCCGCGCAAAGTCTTTGTGGTGAACCAGAATGCGCTGGCCAACAGTGTGAAAGCGATGATTCTTGAAGGGTTCGGCATGGGGTGGCTTCCGCTCAGCCTGTGCCAATCCGAGATTGACAAGGGGTTCCTGACCATCGTGGACAATCGTCTGGTCACAGAGCTTGAGATCCGCATCTATCGTGATCCAAAGAACAGCAAAGATACGCTGAGCGATCTGTGGGACCAGCTCTCGGATCTTGGACCTGATGCATTGCCTTCTGCTTTGTCGGATGCGCAACAGGGCGTTCGGCCCGGTTAAGCCTTCTTCAACCCCTCTGCTTAGAAAGCTCGACATCCATCACGAAAGGCGCAGTCCGCCTGCGTGTGAATTTGTCAGGAGCTTGCAATGTCCAATCCTTTTGAAAACCGTTCGCCGTCCCTGCGTGGACCGGCCACCGATCTGGTCCCCGTCGTGCCGTCCGATCTTAGCGATCTGCCGACGTGGCTGTGTCATTGTATGTGGAAACCGGTGGCGCCGTTTCGTTTGTCAGCGTGGCCGGGGGTATTCGTACCGTTACGGTTGCCGACAACTCGATTCTTCCGGTGGGTGTGTTGAAAGTCATGTCGTTGGGGACCACTGCGACCGGCATTCATGCCTTTGTGCTGACCTGATGTTGGGGTTAGGTTTTGAACTTCCGGCGTTGGCCCTGCGAAGCGCAAGGCCTTCGGCGGCACCCGCGCCGTTCTCACCCCTGCAACTTGCACCGTCTGCGATGTTTGATCCGGGGAACACGGCGCTGCTTTATCAAGACGATGCAGGGACGACTTCTGTGACGGCGGATAACCAGCCGGTAGGCCTTTGGCAGGATGAATCGCCGAACGGGCTGGATCTGAGCCAGACAACCAGCGTTGAGCGTCCAAGTTATCGCACGGATGGCACCTTCCATTGGATCGAGATGGATGGGGTGGATGACAGGATGATCTCGGCACCGGTGCTGCGGCTGGGAAATCCTACGACGATGGTTATCGGCTATCAGATGCTGTCGACCGCGGGGCTTGGTCGCGTCAACATTGCTGAGATCAGTAAGAACTCGATCAATGCAATGTCGTTTGGTTCGCGTCCCTCCAATGATCGTTTGCAGTATATGAGCCGTCTGGATGACCAGGGCGTCGGCAATTCGCATGTGTACGCTCAGTTCCCCTACGGTGGGTATCAAAAGCGTGTCGCCACACTTCAGGCGACGTCTGGTCAGGTGGTCATTCGGATGGATGGGAATGTTGTTTTGAACACAACCCCAGAATCTGGCCAACGAGTTCATTGACGCGCAGCCTTTGCGGGTCGGTTGGGGGGTCAGCGGGTCCAGCATGCGTGGCGCGTTCCGCCTGTTTGGATTGCAGGTCTGGAATGATCCGGCAACCCAGCCTGATGCTGCGCAGATTGATCAACTGGAAAGCTGGATGGCCAACAAGATTGGCGTGACCCTGTGACCTTTTGCGTGGCTGACCGGATTATAGAGTGCTCAAAACCCGCCCAATAGAGGCGGGTTTTGTTTTTTATGCAGGGGATCAGACCTTGTAGTAGTCCCGGTACCACGCGACGAAGCTGTTCACCCCGTCGCGGAAATCCGTCGCTGGGCGATAGCCGGTTAGGCGCTGCAGCAGGGTTGCATCCGCCCATGTGGCGGGCACGTCGCCCTTCTGCATCTCCATGTAGTTGCGCACGGCTTTTTTGCCCAAGGCGTCTTCAATCGCTTCCACGAAATCCAACAGACGCACCTTGTCCGAGTTGCCGACATTCACCACACGATAGGGCGCGGCGGGGGACAGGCTGTCGCCCTCTTCGATGTCCTCTTTGCTGTCGGGCCGCACCGGAGGGCTGTCGATCAGAAGGCGGATACCACGCACCAGATCCTCGACATAGGTGAAATCACGGAACATGTCGCCGTTGTTGTAAATGTCGATGGGTGTGCCCTCGATGATCCCCTTGGTGAACTTGAACAGCGCCATATCAGGCCGTCCCCACGGGCCATAGACAGTGAAGAAGCGGAACATGGTCGAGGGGATGTTCCACAGATGCGCATAGCTGTGCGCCATGCTTTCATTCGCTTTCTTGGTCGCGGCATAAATGGTCAGCTGATTGTCAGCCTTTTCCATCTCGGTGAACGGCATCTCGTCATTCGCGCCATAGACCGAACTGGTCGAGGCCATCAACAGATGGTCAACTTCGTGACGGCGGGCGGCTTCCATCACGTTGAAGGTGCCGACGACATTCGAGTCGATATAGGCACGGGGGTTCTCAAGGCTGTAGCGCACGCCAGCTTGCGCCGCCAAATGGACGATCACGTCTGGTTCGAACTCGTCCGCCATATTGTCGAACAGCTCCAGATCTTCCAGCATCCCTTCGGTGGCCGAGAAGCTTTCGTTTTGCAAAAGCATCTGATGGCGGCGCTGTTTTAGGGTGACGTCATAGTAATCCGTCATCCCGTCAAAGCCATGCACGCGAAAGCCTTCTTCCAGCAGCAGTTTTGACAGGTGATAGCCGATAAATCCGGCCGAGCCCGTCACAAGAACCTTACGTTTACCCATTGAAAATGACCTTTTCTGAAATCGTCTGTTTCAACCCTAAACGCCGGGTACCCCAGCGCCAAGCGCCTTGGCAAGACGCCGCGTTCACCGTGCAAACCCTGAGGGGAAGTCAATCGGGTCTGGTTTCAAGGCGCGCGAGGTGATAATCGCAGCCAGACAGGAACATCAAGATAAGGGTGGGAACCACATGCCTGCTTACAGATCCAGAACCTCGACCCATGGCCGCAACATGGCCGGTGCCCGCGGCCTTTGGCGTGCGACCGGGATGACCGACAGCGATTTCGGCAAGCCGATCATCGCCATCGTGAACAGCTTCACGCAATTCGTACCGGGTCACGTCCACCTGAAGGATCTGGGCCAGATGGTCGCCCGCGAGGTCGAGGCCGCAGGCGGTGTCGCCAAGGAGTTCAACACCATCGCCGTCGATGACGGGATCGCGATGGGCCATGACGGGATGCTCTATTCGCTGCCGTCGCGTGAAGTGATCGCAGATTCGGTCGAATACATGGTCAACGCGCACTGCGCCGACGCCATGGTCTGCATTTCGAACTGCGACAAGATCACCCCCGGTATGCTGATGGCCGCCATGCGTCTGAACATCCCGGTGATCTTCGTATCCGGTGGTCCGATGGAAGCGGGTAAGATCGACATTGCCGATCTGGACATGACCAAGATTGACCTTGTCGATGCGATGGTCGCCGCTGCCGACGACAGATTCACCGACGAACAGGTCCAGCATATCGAAGAAAACGCCTGCCCGACCTGTGGGTCGTGCTCGGGCATGTTCACCGCGAACTCGATGAACTGTCTGGCCGAGGCGCTGGGTCTGGCGCTGCCGGGCAACGGCTCGACCCTGGCCACCCCACGCGGATCGTAAGGGCCTGTTCCTGGAAGCTGGCCGCAAGATCGTCGAGATCACCAAGCGCCACTATCAGGACGAAGAAAAAGGTCTGCTGCCGCGCGAGATTGCGACCTTTGAAGCGTTCGAGAACGCCATGTCGCTGGACATCGCCATGGGCGGATCCACCAACACGGTTCTGCACCTTCTGGCCATCGCCAACGAAGGCGAAGTTGATTTCAACATGACCCATATGGATCAACTCAGCCGCAAGGTGCCGTGCCTGTGTAAGGTCGCGCCGAACATCCACAACGTGCACATGGAAGACGTGCACCGCGCGGGTGGCATCTTCTCGATCCTTGGTGAATTGTCGCGCGCGGGTCTTCTGCACAACGATTGCTCGACGGTGCATTCCAGCACCATGGGCGAGGCGATTGCCAAATGGGACATCAAGGTTGCCAACAACCCCGAAGCGGAAAGCCTGTTCAAGGCGGCCCCGGGCGGCGTGCGCACGACGCAGGCGTTCTCGACTGAAAACCGATACAAGGAATTGGACACCGACCGTGAAGGCGGTGTGATCCGGTCTAAGGAACACGCGTTCAGCCAAGATGGCGGTCTGGCGGTTCTGTTCGGCAACATCGCTGAAGATGGCTGCATCGTGAAAACCGCAGGTGTGGATGCGTCGAACCTGACCTTCACTGGCACCGCGCATGTCTGCGAAAGCCAGGACGCTGCCGTGAACAACATCCTGACCGGCAAGGTTAAGGAAGGCGACGTTGTGGTCATCCGCTATGAAGGTCCGCGCGGCGGGCCGGGCATGCAAGAGATGCTCTATCCGACCAGCTATCTGAAATCGAAGGGTCTGGGTAAATCCTGTGCGCTTCTGACGGACGGTCGCTTCTCGGGCGGGACCTCGGGCTTGTCGATCGGTCATGCTTCGCCGGAAGCGGCTGAAGGCGGTGCCATTGGCCTTGTGCAGGACGGCGACAAGATCGAGATCGACATCCCGAACCGCTCCATCAACCTTGCCATCTCGGACGAGGAAATGGCCGCACGCCGCAAGGCGCAGGATGAAAAAGGCTGGAAGCCTGCCGAGCCGCGCAAGCGTAAAGTGTCGAAGGCACTGAAGGCCTATGCGATGCTGGCTTCGTCGGCAGCAAAAGGCGCGGTTCGCGTCATCGACTAAACAGATCCGGGCGCGTAGGTAGAAATACCTTCGCGCCCGTTTTTCCTTTCCCGACCGCCCTGCTTGCCCCTAGGCTAACGTGGCGAACGGAAAGGATCCCCCATGTCCATCAAAGCGATAGCCTTCGACGCCTACGGCACCCTGCTGGATGTCTATTCGGTCGGCGCATTGGCCGAGCAGTTCTTCCCCGGCAAAGGCGCGGAGATCGCCGTCACATGGCGTGACAAGCAAATTGAATACACGCGCCTGCGCACGCTGTGCGACCGTTACGCAGACTTCTGGCAGGTGACGGGGGATGGGCTTGATTATGCCTGCGAGCTGCATGGGGTGACGCCAACCTCCGCACAGCGCGCAGCCCTGATGGGCGCCTATGAGAAGCTGACCGCGTTCGACGAAAACCACGCTCAGCTGACCCCGCCTGAAAGCTGCCGGGGTGCCGATGGCGATCCTGTCCAATGGGACACGCGCGATGATCGATAGCGCGCTTGATGCTGCCGGGTTGGACGGGCTGTTGGATCATGTGCTGTCCGTCGACAGTGTCGGCAAGTTCAAAACCGCGCCCGAGGCCTATCAGATGGCCCGGACGCGTTCGGGTTGCCCGCCGAAGACATCCTGTTCGTCTCATCCAATTGCTGGGACATCTGCGGCGCCACGTGGTTCGGCTATCACACAATCTGGCTGAACCGTTACGGCCTGCCCATGGAGCGGCTGGGGGTCGAGCCGATGGCACGCGGCAAAAGCCTGAAGGACGTGGCGGATTATGCGCTGGCGTCGTTCTCGGGGTGACGCGCCGCACGTTTCGGCCCCTGATCGGTAATCATGTCATACGACAGCGTATGGTCCATGTTCCGCATCCGGTGGCGCAGCATGTGCCGTGTCAGACGCGCCAGATCGGTGGCGAAAGCGGGGTTGTCGGCAACATTCTCTAGCTCGCCCTGACCCTCGTGATCGAACAGAAGCGGCGGCAGATCTGCGGCGAACTCGATCAGGGTAAACCGTTGGTCGCGCAGGATGCCGACGCAGGAATTGCTGGCATCCGTGCCCAGCTCTTTCTGCCAGAGGGTCGGCGTAATCGGGTCTCCGAAATCCAGTTCCGAGAAGGAATAGGCGCGCCAATCCTCGGGCGTGCTCCCCGACAGGAACGGCAGCAGAGACCGCCCGTCCATCGCGTTCGGAACCTCTTGTCCGACCCATGACAGGATCGTTGGCGTCAGGTCGATGCTCTCGGTCGGCACGTCCACTACATGTCCTGCGATACAGCCCGGCGCGTGGATGATCAGCGGCGTGTGATAGGCCGCGTCATAGACCGAATGTTTGCCCCATGCGTGGTGGTCGCCCAGCATCTCGCCATGGTCGGCGGTGACGATCAGAAGCGTGTCCTCCCACTGGCCGCTGTCTTTCAAGAAAGAAACAACGCGCCCGATATGGTGATCCACTTCCGCGGCCAGCCCCAGATAGACCGCGCGCAGCGCTTGTAGAGTTTCGTCGCTGTCATCGGCCTTGGTGCCAATGACGAAACTCGCAGCCTTTTCTTTGGCCAGCGCAGGCCCGAAGAAGGGATGCACTGCGGCCTCGTCCGCGCGCGAACCGATACGAGTGGGTGCGGGCAGGGTGGCCGGGTCGTACATGTAATTATAGGGCGCGGGGGCGACCAGCGGCGGGTGCGGGCGAATGTACGTCAGATGTGCGAACCAGCTTTGATCGGTATAGGCGGGCATCCGGTCAAGGAACTGGTCGGTCAGGAAGGCGGTGTCGCTGTCCTCGGCCTTATACACAGCCGGGGCGTTCAGCGCAGAGCCATCGCCGCCGGGAATGTAAAGCTGCCAGTAATTGTCCCAGTGATGCCCCTTGCCCATCAGGTAAGAGCGCCACGGGTACGACATCTCAAGCCGCATCTCGACCTGTTCGACAAAGCCGGACATGGCTGCTTCATAGGTCTGCACGGCCGGGTCATTCGGGGCGAAGACACGCGGGTCTTGCGAGGTGTCAGTGTAGCCAAACAGCATCGGCAGATAGCCCGCTTTGCGCATCTCGCTGGCGATGGTGGGCGTGTCGTGACGAAGCGGCGTGCCGTTACGGACCGAGCGGTGGTTCATCGCATACTGCCCCGTCAGGATCGAGGCGCGCGACGGCCCGCACGGGTTCACGACCGAGAAGTGGCGTTTGAACGTGACGCTTTCGTCCATCAAGGCGCGTAGGTTGGGCAGGTCCACGTGATCGGCCAACGCCCCATGCAGGCAATCCGCCCGCAGCTGGTCGATGATGATAAACAGCACATTCTTCTTGGCGGTCATCGTGGATCTCCTACCCTGTTATGAAATTGATAGGGCATGGATTTTCTGTCGGTCCAGCGGAAGTTTCACTGGACCCGTCGAAACCGGCAAACTGGTACGTCCGGCAAAAGAAAAGCCGCAGCGCTTGGGGGCGCTGCGGCTGAAGCCCGAAAGGGCGTTTTTGGATTATGCTTCGGCGCGTGACAGAACGCTGGCCGGGCGCACTTTAACCAGTGCTGCGGTCAACATGCCTGCAAGGGCTGCTTTGATCACGTCGCCGGGAATGAACGCGGTGATCAACGCGGTCGCTTCCACCAGCGACTTGTCCAACATGAAAGCCATGCCCGGAATGCCGAAGGCATAGAGCACGATGATGCCGCCCACGACGGAAGCCACACCGGCGCTCAGCCAGACGGGGCCAGTACGCCATTTTTCAGTGATCAGGCCGGTGACGAAGGCCGCGATCGGGAAGCCGATCAGGAAGCCGACGGTCGGGCTTGCAAAGACGCCAAGGCCTCCGCGTCCGCCAGCCAGAAGCGGCAGGCCGATGGCGACCAGCAGCAGGAACAAGAGCACGGCCAGAGCACCACGCTTGGCGCCCAAGATGGTGCCGCACAGCATGATGCCTAGGCTTTGGGCGGTGATCGGAACGCCGAAGAACAGGTCAATCTTGGGGATCAGGCCCAAGGCCGCGATCAGCGCCGCAAACAGGGCGATAAGGGTTACGTTCTTTTCCATGATTTCTCACTCCTTCATAGCGTCGAAACCACCGCGCGCACGCAGCGCGTCGGCAATATGGTCTGCGTCGTCCAACGCAAGAACCGTGAATGGCAGGATGATGCGCCAGCCGGGACGGCGGGCAGACCGGGCGCGCCACGCCTCGGTCAGGTGGGTGCCTTTTGCCAGAAGCACAGGCGTAAAGCGGATGACCAGCGCGATGGCGGTCTCAAGATATTCGGTACGCAGACCTAGCGCACGCAGGGGCGTTGCCAGCCAGCGCACGACGGCGATCATATCGGACAGGCGCGTGGTCATGGTGACCAGATTGGCCAGCCCCACGGCGGTCAGCATGCGCAGGATGATCACCATCCCGTCCACGGGGCTGCGGATGATGATGTGATAGATGCCGACCAGCAGCACGAAGGGCCACAGCACCTTCAGTGACCGCAGTCCGGCGCGCAGGAAGCTTTGGCCGGGCAGAGCATAAAACGCCAGCGTGGTTGCGAAAGCGGCTAGATGGAACCACAGGCTTTGCATCTGGAACAGCACGATCGTCACGACGCACAGTCCCGCCAGCTTCAGCCCAGCAGGCCAGCCATGGGCGCGGGTCTCAATCGGAGAGGTCAGAGATATCATCGCTCTCTCCTTTCTGTGTCATCTGGGCGGTGAAGGCGGGCAGCACGTCGGCGGGCAGACCCTGCTGCGCCAGCGCCCCGGCTTCGATCCAGATGACATGATCATAGGCCGAAAGTTCATTGGGGTCGTGGGTAACGTGAACCAGCGTGCCCTCGTAGCGCTCCAAATAGCGGCCCAGCTGCATCCGCGTGGGGATGTCCAACCCAGCGAAGGGTTCATCCAGCACCAGAATGCGCGGGGCCATTGCCAGCACCGCCATCAGACAGACGAGTTGCTTTTGTCCCTGAGACAACCCGTGCACATGGCTGTCCGCCCAATGGGATTTGCCAAAACGTTCAAGTTGTGCGCGGGCGGCACCCTCGGGATCGTCCAGCCCAAGCTGGCGCAGACCGAAGGTCAGTTCCTCGACCACGGTGGGGAAGATGATCTGGTGATCGGGGATTTTGAAACAGGATGCCCACCAGTGACAGCGCCGCACGGCGATCTTTTGCGGGGTCCACCCCGTCAATCCGCACGGTGCCTGCGCTGGGCGTGACCAGACCAGACAGAAGCCGTGCAAAGCTGGTCTTG
>LLEO01000150.1_pt1 | contig 11526 bp, 15 predicted proteins | sample 595861 | NCBI WGS metagenome assembly LLEO01 (sample SAMN02919315, study PRJNA255460) | bioreactor metagenome | biome: chemostat; feature: culture 2012_25.1; material: sediment; isolation source: day35 25degC chemostat 2012 inoculated with Wadden Sea sediment taken from... | place: Germany: Bremen ... | reverse complement strand
GATGATGCCGATGCGTTTTGCGGTCAGGTCTACCGACAGGTCCGAGAGAATCCGACGCTCGGCCACCGTAAGGGCAGCGGTGCTGAATTCGATCCGCGCGGCTTTCATCTGACTGTCCATGTGCCCTTTCCAAGGCCCGAAGTTTGCAGGTGTTTGACGGGGCTTTTACCCGGACGCAAGAGAGAATGCCGCAAGAAAATGCAGAAAACGTAGTTCTACCACGTCACATTTCGGGCCGCGAATTTGATCATGTCAGGTGCAGAATGCAGTTGTCAGCGTGTTCCATTGGCGCTGGGTCAGCTCGCCGCGCTCTGCCACCATCCAGTAGGAATTTTCGGACGGAAGCGAGTCATCCGACAATCGGATCAGCGCGCCGGCCCCCAAAGCGTGCTCGACCAAGGGCATCGAGGCTAGCAGCACGCCCGCGCCCGCCCGCGCGGCGGCAAGGGCAGCTGTGAAGGTGTCAAATCGCAGATGCGGTATCGGAGTGGGGGCGTCCCCTGTCTGTGCCGCCCATTCATGCCAACCCATGCGTGGCCCGGACAGTCCGATCCGTGGCAGGTCCTGCCAGCGGTCGGGCTCCACGTCCTGCATCAAGGCAGGGGCCGCGACGGGGGCCAGCACCTCGTCAAACAGGCGGGCGCGGTGGGGGACGCTCCAATCCCCCGCTGCCATAGCGCAACCGCACCCCCGCGCAGCTGGGGATTGTCCTCGGACGCCAGCATCAAGGTCTTGAACGACAGCTGCACATCCGCGCCCAGCGACAGCCCCGCCAATCGCGGCGCAATCCAGTGCTCAAGGACCGAGGCGCTGCTCCAGACCGTCAGGCGGGTGCGCTGGATGCCGAACAATTCCTCTGAACTTTGGCGCAGCGTCCCCAGCGCGTGGGTGACATAGGGCAACCACGCCTCGCCCTCGACCGACAGGACAACGCCGCGCGGTTTGCGGATGAACAGCGCGACACCCAGCCGGGTTTCCAGATGCCCGATCCGCTGGCTGATCGCGGCCTGCGTCAGTCCGGTTTCCTGCGCGGCGGCGGTAAAACTGCCCAGCCGTCCGGCGGCCTCGAACGCGTGAATCCAATCGAGGGGCAGATTTGAAAGGGGGTTATCCATAAGCAGATCGGGGTCTCAGGTATGTTTTCGCTTGGTTGTTCTTATCACGCTTTGCGCGGACAATCATCCCAGGATCAACGCGTCACAGGAGACACGCGCATGTTTACCACCCAGCTTGACCCCTCGGGGCCAGGTTCTGACCCTGACCACCCCCAACGGCCCCCTTCGCTTTCACGCCATGTGGCTGCGTGACAATTCGTGGGATCCCGAGACCCGCGCAGCAGGCAATGGCCAGCGCTTGGTGTCGCTTGGCGAACTGCCCGCCGATACGCATATGACCGAGGCGTCCGCCAGCGGCGACCAGATCACCATCACCTTCGCGCCCGAAGGCAAGACCATCACCTATGATGCGGCTTGGCTGGTTCAGAACGCCTATGACCGTCCCGTGCCGGCTGAACGCGGTTGGCTGGGCGACGGGATCGAAACGTGGGATTCCGGCCTGATGGGCGGAGTGCCAATCGGTGACTTCGCGCAGCTATCGTCGGACCCTGAAGCACTGGCCGCGTGGCTGGAGCAGGTCACGCGCTATGGCTTCGGCAAAGTGGTGAACGGCCCGGTCGAAGAGGGCGCGCTGTTCAAGGTGGTCGACCTATTCGGCTATGTGCGCGAAACCAACTATGGCCGTCATTTCGAGGTCCGGACCGAGGTGAACCCGACCAACCTTGCGTTCACCGGGCTGGGTCTTCAGGCGCATACGGACAACCCGTATCGCGATCCGGTGCCTTCGGTTCAGGTGCTCTATTGTCTGGAAAGCTCGGCCGCTGGCGGGGAAAACATGGTCGTCGATGGCTTCGCCGCTGCCTGCCGTCTGCGTGAAGAAGACCCTGCTGCCTTCGACGTTCTGGCCAATCACTGCGCGCGGTTTGAATACGCGGGCGAGGAAGGCGTCTGCCTGCAATCGCGCCGGCCCATGATTGAACTGGCCCCGGATGGCGAGATCATTGGCGTCCGTTTCAACAACCGCTCTCTGTCGGCTGTGACCGACGTGCCCTTTGACCAGATGCAGGCCTACTATGCCGCCTATCGTCGTCTGGGCGAGATCATTGATGATCCGGCGATGGAGGTCACTTTCCGCCTTGAACCGGGCGAGGGCTTCGTGGTCGACAACACCCGTGTTTTGCACGCCCGCAAAGGCTATTCCGGCGAAGGCACGCGCTGGCTTCAGGCTGTTACTCGGACAAAGACGGGCTGCGCTCGACCCACGCCGCCTTGTCGCGGTCAGGCCATAAGGAGGCTGCGGAATGAAGCCGGATATCGAAACCCTCACCGCAGAGAACATTGTCGCGTTCATCGGTGGCATCTTCGACCGCCGCGGTGGCGAGGAGTATCTGGGCGAAGACGTCACGATGGCCGAGCACATGTTGCAAGGTGCCACCATCGCCGAGCAGAACGGCCAGAGCGAAGAAATCATTGTCGGCGCCCTTCTGCATGACATTGGCCATTTCACGTCCGAGTTCGGCACCTATCATCCGACGACACCGAAGACCGGCATCACGAAGATGCAGGCGCCGAGGTGTTGGAGCAGTTCTTCCCCAGTGTGATCACCGATTGCGTGCGCTTCCACGTGGCAGCGAAGCGCTATCTCTGCGCCACCAAGCCGTCCTATTTCGACCGGCTGAGTGCCGCGTCCGTGCACACGTTGGAATTGCAGGGCGGGCCGATGAGTGCGGACGAGGTGGCCGAGTTCGCCCAAAACCCCAACCTGAAAGAGATCATCGCCGTCCGCTATCTGGACGAAGCGGGCAAACGCGCCGGGATGGAGACACCCCGACTATTGGCACTTTGCGCCGATGGTCCAGCGCATGGTGGATCGGCACCTCGAAGCCTAATTTCAAGGCGCGGGCAGTCTGTCGCTCTGCCCGCGCAAATCCGCTGATCCAAAGATTCAACCTTGCGGTGAGAGTCAATATTTGCTTTGAAGTACGCAAATATAATTTTGCGAGGTTGGTATGTGCGAAAAATGCGGTGATTTCAGGCACGTAGAGGGCGGTAATTTGGGCCTTTCAGTAGGCACGCTGTCCGCGCCATTGCCAAGCTATTCGGTCGATCAGATCGCAGACTATCTGGTGAATGGGTACTGGAACGACAACGGTATATCCGCACGCAAGTTCGCTGTCTCTGCGGGTGGCACGCTGACCTATTCGGTCTCCGGGCTGACAGCCGCTGGAATCTGGTTTGTCGAAAAGGCACTGGAAGCATGGACTGCCGTGACCGGCATCAACTTCGTAAAGACTACTGGCACCGCGGATATCGTGTTTCAGGATCATGAATCTGGGGCATTCAACTTCTCGGCCACGTCTGGCAGCACCATCATCCAATCAACGGTGAACGTGCACCCAAGCTGGTACGCGGGCGACGAATACGACCTGCACAGCTATTCGTACCAGACTTACGTACACGAGATCGGCCATGCGCTTGGGCTGGGGCATGGCGGAAACTACAATGGTTCAGGGTTGTTCCCAGGGGATGCGCACTATGCCAATGACAGCTGGCAGATGTCGGTCATGTCCTATTTCAGCCAAGACGAAAACCCGAATGTTGACGCTGATCTGGCTTATATTCTGACGCCGATGATCGCGGATGTTACCGCGGTTCACAGCATGTATGGCACGCCGACCAATGTGAACACCGGCAATACCATCTGGGGCTATGGATCGAATGCCCAAGGTCCGGCCGGTGATTTTGCCTCGCTAGCCGGTGGCGGGATCGGGATCGCCATGACCGTGGTCGATACGGGCGGCATCGACACATTCGATTTCTCTCAGACACAGGCCAACCAGAAGATCAGACTGCAACCGGGTAAAATCTCGGATGTGCTGGGATATACTGGGAACCTGATCATCGCCAAAGGATCGGTCATCGAGCACGCTTATGGCGGCGGAGGCAATGATCTGATTGTTGGCAACTGGCGCGACAACCATTTGTTCGGCAACGGCGGCGACGATAAGTTGAAAGGCGGCAAGGGCGATGACGAGCTGACGGGCGGTGCGGGCGTGGACGCGCTGCGCGGCGGCAAGGGCAGCGATATCCTGTACGGCTCCTCGGGCGATGATAAGATCAGGGGGCGGTGGTGCTTCTGACGATATCTACGGTGGCGCGGGCGATGATTGGCTGAAAGGTGGCTTCGGCAAGGATCGGTTCTATTTTGATGATGGCACAGATCGTATTGTCGATTTCAATGAAGGCCAGAACGACAAGATATACATCGACGATGCCCTGACCGGTGGCGCGACCGCCACCCAGATCTTGAACAATAATGCGACCGTTCAAAACGGGGATGTGCATATCGACTTTGGCAATGGCGATGTGCTGATTATCGAAGGCGTGACCGACAAGATGGATCTTGTGGACGATATTTTGTTCTACTGATCACGCTTTAGGCGGATGGACCAGAACCGGGTTGGGGAAGACGAATTCCTCGAGGTTCGGTCCATCTCCAATCCTATCTACCACCGCATAAAGCCCCTGTTCCCCGATCGGGGCCAGAACCCCGTGCCATGTGCCTTTGTGCAGATTGATCGCCTGATCCGGGCGCATCACAAAGGCGCGCGGCGTGCCGGGGCTGCCGCCTTCATCCGGGCAGACGGTGACCAGCAGGGGGACGCCGTTCATTGGGATGAAGGCCTGCGAGCCAGTGGGTGCCGTTCCACCAGATCCAATTCATAAGGAAACTGACGGGCCTTGCCGTCGAACAGGCTGATCCCGGCACGACCCTCGCCAAACTCCAGTTGTGCCAGATCGTGATGGCGCTGGCACTGGCCTGCGTTGATGGTCAGGCTGTCGCGGTCGGTCAGTTCCAACACATCGCCGAACGGGGCGAAGGCCTCGGCCGTCAGGGGCTGCGCGGTGATCTTTGTCATGGCAGCAGGTCCATCAGGCGAAATACGGCGATGCGTTCGACCTGTCTGCAGGCCTCGGCAAATTCGGTGGCCCGGTCGTTATGGATGCGCCGCTTGAAGGCCGCCAGAATGGACGCCTTGTCGTGGTCCCGCACCGCTATGATGAAGGGAAAGCCGTGCTTGGCCACATAGTCTGAGTTCAGATGCACAAAGGTTTCGCGCTCTTGGTCCGTCAACATGTCCAGCCCGGCGCTGGCTTGCTCGGATGTGCTTTCCGCAGTCAGTCGCCCCGCCGCCGCCAGTTTTCCCGCCAGATCGGGGTGCGCAGTCAGCACGTCCAGCCGTTCTTCTTCGCTGGCGGAGCGGAAGGCGCGGCAGAGCGCGTTGTGCAGACCCTTCGCGCTGTCATGCGCGGGGCCAAGCTCCAACTCGAAGGCGCGTTCGGCCACCCACGGCGAATGTTCAAAGATTCCGCCATAGAGCGCCACGAAACGGTCGCGCTCCATCTGGCTGGGGCGCTCGATGCGGGGTGTGGGGGTGGTGAGCCGCCCAGTGCTCGGCGATCTCGATCCGGCGCGGACACCAGACATCGTCGTGACGTTGAATGTGGTCGATAAACCGGCGAAGCCCCGCGATCTTACCGGGGCGCCCGATCAGGCGGCAGTGTAGCCCGACTGACATCATCGCAGGGCGACCTCCTGCCTGACCTTCCGCATAGAGCGTGTCAAAGGCGTCGATCAGATAGTCCCCGAAATCACCGCCTGTCACCCAGCCCGGCGCGGTGGCAAAGCGCATGTCATTGGCTTCCAGCGTGTAGGGGATGATCAGCTGATCACGCTCGCCGATCTCGGCCCAATAGGGCAGATCATCGTCATAGGTGTCCGAGATATAGTCAAACCCGCCATGCTCGGCGACCAACCGCACGGTGTTTTCGGAACACCGCCCGGTGTACCAACCGCGCGGAGGCGTGCCGACGACCTCGGTATGCAGACGCACCGCTTCGTTGATCGCGGCGCGTTCCTCGTCCTCGGGCATGTCCTTGTGTTCGACCCATTTCAGACCGTGGCTCGCGATCTCCCACCCGGCGTCCTGCATCGCGGCAACCTGTTCGGGGCTGCGCGCAAGGGCAGACGCCACGCCATAGACCGTCACCGGAATATCCGCGCCGGTGAACAGTCGATGCAGCCGCCAGAACCCCGCCCGCGCGCCGTATTCATAGATGCTTTCCATGTTCCAATGCCGCTGGCCGGGCCACTGGGTGGCACCGGGAATGTCGGACAGGAACGCCTCGGACGCGGCATCGCCGTGCAGCACGCAGTTTTCTCCGCCTTCCTCGTAGTTCAAGACAAACTGGACCGCGATCTTGGCATCATTGGGCCAGTTCGGGTTGGGGGGTGTCGGCCCGTGGCCGCGCATGTCACGGGTGTATCTGTCGGGCATGGGTTCCCTCGTGCTTGGTTCCCCCTCCACCCTTCCAAGGAACCGGGTTCAGGTCAAATGGGATTGCTCGTTGGCGCGGTTCCCTCGATAGTGGAGCAGCGAAAGGACATATCATGACCGGATATCTGACCACCCCACGTTCTGGACACGGCGCGTGGCTGCCCCCGCGCCGGGCTTGCGCATTGACCTTTACCGGATCGAAGGCGAGGTGCGGGCGCTGTTGAAAACCCTTGTGACGAATGACTATGGGCGGACGGATGAACAGATCCTGCCTACGGAAGAGTTCGAGGTCGGGACCTATGAGCTTGTCTTCCACGCGGGTGATTATCTGCGTGCAAACGGTCAAGACGCGGAAAACCCGCTGTTCCTTGATGTGGTCCCAATCCGTTTCGGCATGTCCGAACGGGCGCATTATCACGTACCGCTTCTGTTATCGCCCTACGGGTACTCGACTTATCGCGGAAGTTAATTCCGTTTCAAAACAACTCCTTGAAGTTTTTGCGACTTTTTCCACCGCATATGCGACCCGTCGTCGCCCGCGCTTTCGCTTGACTCGTCCCCGCCTGTTCTGACATTCAAGGCCAGCGATCGGTTTCGCGTGTGCAGAAGCACCGCGGAAGTAATAGGGAACCCGGTGAGGTGTAGCCAACAGGCGCCAAATCCAGGACTGCCCCCGCAACTGTGAGCGGCGAGCGAAGCTGAACATGCCACTGGGTCCGCCCCGGGAAGGCCAGCCAAGCAAAGACCCGCAAGTCAGGAGACCTGCCGGACGCTGGGCAATTGCCCATTTCCACCGGACGCCGGGGTGAGCGTCTGGCCCGGCGGTCCAAAGACCCTCCCGTGCCAATACCCCGTTCGTTCATTCTGATTGCAGGGCAACCTGCGACGTCGAATGAGGACGACATGAAAAAGACTGTTCTGGCCGCTGCACTGGCCACTTTAATTCCCGTTGGCGCGCAGGCGCATTTCCTGCTGCAACACACCGACGAAGTGCTGATCGACAGGCCCGGCGATGTGCCGGTTGGCTTGATCTTCTGGCACCCGATGGAGAACGGGCACGCCATGGATATGGACGCTCCGCAAGAGTTCTTCATGATCCACAACGGTGAAAAGACCGACCTGATGGATCGCGTGGCGCCTGCCACCTTCAAGGGCAAAAACAATGAAGCTGCGGCTTTCACCGCTTCCGTTCCGGTCAAGCGCTCGGGCGACTATGTGGTCGTGACCGTGCCTGCGCCGTATTACGAGGAAAGCGAAGACATCTACATCCAGCAGATCACCAAGTCGGTTCTGAACCGCAACACGCTGCCCACCGATTGGGATCAGCCCGTTGGCCTGCCGACCGAGATCCTGCCGCTGAACAAACCCTATAACGTCGTCGTTGGCTCGACCTTCTCGGGCGTGGTTCTGTCCGAAGGCAAGCCCGTCGCGGGCGCCGAGATCGAGATCGAATACATGGCCTCCGAGCCCGACCTTACCGCCTTCGCAGCCACCGACAGCTCGGTCAGCCCGATGCCCGGCGGCACCATCGTGGCCCTTACCGACGCAAACGGCGTCTTCACCTTCGGCATTCCAAAAGCGGGCAATTGGGGCTTTGCGGCCTTGGGGTCGGGTCCAGCAACCGAACACAACGGCAAAGAGCTGAGCCAAGACGCGGTTCTGTGGATCAACGCCTCCGAGCTGAAATAGGGAACGCGCGATGCACATTGTAGATGGAGCCCTGTCAAATCCCGTGCTGATCGGCGGCGCGGTGTTGGCTGTGGGCGGGATCGCGATGGGCCTGAAGAAACTGCCTCTGGAACGTATTCCAGCGGCAGGTGTGCTGTCTGCCAGCTTCTTCGTGGCCTCGCTGATCCATGTGCCCATCGGCCCAAGCTCGGTCCACCTGATCCTGAACGGGCTGGCGGGGCTGGTTCTGGGCTGGGCGGCATTCCCGGCGCTGTTTGTCGGGCTCTTGTTGCAGGCCGTGTTCTTTGGCTTCGGCGGGTTGACTGTGCTGGGCGTGAATGCCGTGAATATTGCGGGTCCGGCCGTTTTGGCCGGGCTGATCTTCGGGCGCCTCGTATCGCGTGGTGGCCCCATGCAGGGCGCGATCTGGGGTGGTCTTGGCGGCGGTTTTGCCATCGCTGCGACGACGCTGGCCGTGGCGTTCTCGCTGGCTTTGTCGGGGGACGAATTCGTGCCCGCTGCCAAGCTGGTCTTCGTGGCGCATATCCCCGTTATCGTGATCGAAGCGCTTTTGTCCGGGGGCCGCCATCTTCCTGGCCCGTCGCGTGAAGCCCGAGCTTTTCGCAGGCTCGAAAGGGGGCTGGACATGATCCGATCCCTTATCCTGATCGCCGCCTTGGCGGCGCCGATGCCAGCGCTGGCCCATAACGTAATCTCGTCGGTCTTCCCGTCCGGGTCTGACATCGAAGGCGAGGTGGGCTTTTCCAGCGGCGACATGGCTACCGATCTGCTGATCGAGGTCTTCGACGATGCTGGCAACAAGCTGGGTGAGACGGTGACCGATGCGGACGGGTTTTTCCTCTACACCCCCACGCAACCCATCACCCATATCTTCCGTGGTGATCTGGGCGCAGGCCACGTGGCCGAGGTCATGATGCCCGCCGTAGAAGTCGCCGCGCTGATGGGTCGGGAGGCTGCGGCGTCGACGGCTTCGGCTTCCGTCGGAACCCCAACGGCGTCTACGGTGGCTCTAGCTGGCCTGTCCGATCAGGCACGCGCCGAGCTTGCGACCATGATCCGGACCGAGCTGCGCCCCCTGCGGCAGGAAATCAGCGCCTATAAGAACAAGAACAATCTGCAGACCATTTTGGGCGGGCTGGGCTATATCGCGGGCCTGTTCGGCCTTGGCTTCTACATCGCGGCACGCCGCAAGATGGAGGGCGGCAAATGACCTATGTCCTGACCGGCGAAGACAAGCCGCTTACCGGCTTTGGAGCGCTTCGGGCGGCGGTGTCCTCGCTTGATCCGCGGATGCGGATTGTGATGACCGTGATCTATGCCGTGACCGTGGTTGCGCTGGACGATCTGCGGGTTCTGTCCGGCGCGTTGGTCCTGTCGATGTGGCTTCTGGCGATCTCGGGTCTGCCGTTTCAGAAGACGCTGAAGCGCATGGCGATGATGGATGGGTTCATCATTTTCACCCTGATCCTTCTGCCCTTCACCATGCCCGGCACGCCGATGTTTTCGGTGTTCGGATTTGACGCCACATGGGAGGGCCTGTGGCGCGCGACCGAGATTGCGCTGACCGCCAACGCCGTCATTCTGGCGGTCATGACGCTGGTCGGATCAATGGAGCCGGTGACGATGGGCCACGCCCTGTTCGCCCTGAAGACGCCCGAGCGGCTGGTGCATCTGATGATGTTCACGATCCGCTATATCGACGTCCTGCGCGAGGAATATCTGCGTCTGCGCACCTCGATGAAACTGCGCGGGTTCCGGCCCGGCACCAACTGGCACACCTATCGCAGCTATGGCTATTTGGTGGGCATGATGCTGGTGCGCGCGATCGAGCGGTCCGAGCGTATTCTGGCCGCGATGAAATGCCGGGGGTTCTGTGGTCGGATCGTGCTGTTGGAAGAGTTCCGTCTGACCCGGACGGACCTAATGTTTGCAGGCGCGATGGTGCTTGCGCTGACTGCCCTGATCTGGGCCGAGGTCGCTTATGCCGCTGCTTGAACTCAATGACATCCATTTCGCCTATCCGGGGCTTGAGCCGGTGTTGGACGGGGCATCCATGCGGATGGACCCGGGCGAGCGGCTGTCGATTGTCGGGCCGAATGGCGCGGGCAAGTCGACGCTATTGAAGCTCATCATGGGATTGTTGCAGCCGGATGCAGGCACCATCACCGCCTTCAGTAAATTCCGCGCCGAGGAAGCCGATTTTCACGAAGTCCGCCGCCGCATCGGTTTTGTCTTTCAGGATGCCGACGACCAGCTGTTCTGCCCCACCGTGGCCGAGGACGTGGCCTTTGGTCCCCTGAACCTTGGCAAGTCGAAGGACGAAGCGCTGGCCATCGTTGATCAGGTGCTGACCCGCCTTGGCCTGATGCATCTGCGCGACCGGATCACGCACAAGCTGTCCGGCGGGGAAAAGCGTCTGGTGACGCTGGCGACCGTGCTGGCGATGGAACCCGAAGTGCTGATCCTGGACGAACCCACCAACGCGCTGGACCCGGACAACTACGCCCGCTTGACCGAGATCCTGAAAGGGTTGGATCAGGCGATCCTGCTGGTCAGCCACGCCCCCGATTTCCGGGCCGAGATCGCGCCCGAGGGGTACCGGTTGGAAAATCGAAAACTGGTGCGGATCTAACCCAACCGCACAACCTCGCCGCCCGCCACATCCGCGTCTTCCTGATCATGGGGTCACCATCAGAACAGGCAGGGCACGGGCCTTGGCATGGTCAAACACCAGCGCACGCACTTGTTCGCGCAGGGCGGCGTCTAGCCCGGAAAAGGCTCGTCCAGCAACAGCGCCTTTGGCTCGGACAGAAGCATCCGCATCAGCGCCACCCGTGCCCGCTGCCCGCCGGACAGGGGGTTTCGGGGGGTCGCGGTCGGCAGAGCTCAAGCCCCACTTCTGCCAGCGCGGCGTCGATCTGCGCGCGTCGATCTGCACGCGTGCCGCCTTGGGGCCAGCCCGAAGGCCAAATTGGCCCCGACGCTGAGATGCGGGGAACAGAAGCGCGTCTTGGAACAGGATCCCGACGCAGCGATCCTCGGGCGGCAAGGGCAGTAGGTCGCGGCCTTTCAAACGGACATGGCCGTGTAGCGCGAACGCCGGGGGCAGGGTGCCAATGATCGCGGACAGCAGCGTGGATTTCCCCACGCCGCTGGGCCCCATGATGGTCAGCACCGATCCGGGCGCGACATGTGTGTCGATCTCGATCAGCTTGGCGCCGTCTTTCAGGATGCGGACCTGATCCAGATGCAATCCATTACCCATTCAAAAGCCCCTTTCGGTTGCGCCATACCAAAGCTGGCAGCGCCAAGGCCAGCGCGAAGGGAAGCATCGCGGCGGCAGTTTGCATCAGGCCGAAGACGCCAATGGCGCGGCGATCTCCGCCCGAGGCGAGCGCGACGGCTTCGGTCGTGAGGGTCTCGACCCGGCCTCCTCCCGCCAG
>LLEO01000149.1_pt1 | contig 11535 bp, 14 predicted proteins | sample 595861 | NCBI WGS metagenome assembly LLEO01 (sample SAMN02919315, study PRJNA255460) | bioreactor metagenome | biome: chemostat; feature: culture 2012_25.1; material: sediment; isolation source: day35 25degC chemostat 2012 inoculated with Wadden Sea sediment taken from... | place: Germany: Bremen ... | reverse complement strand
ACCGCGTCCGAACCCGCACCCGAGACCAACAAGCCCGCCATCCCGCCTGCGCCGCCCGCAACGGTCCACGTGCCGTAACTGCACCCGTAGCATTCGAGACCGACCCTGAGCCGCCAAAGCCAGCAAAGGCAAAAGCCGTCGCCGAGCGTGGCAAGGACGGTCTATCCAATGCGGCACGCAAGGGGGCCGCAGGGCTGACAGCCGCTGCGGGACATGTCAGCGCACTTGGACGTCAGGCCGCCAGCAAGATACCGTCCGCATCCACCGGCAAGAACACCCAGACAAAAACCGATCCGAAACTCGGCCGCGCCGCTGTTCTGACCCAGTTGGGCGGCCAAATTTTGCACAAAGGCCGCAGCAGGCCCGCGCCAGCGTCCAACAAACCAATTGTCACAGCCATTGCTCCCCCGCCGGGAACGGATGGCGACGCCACACCATCGGACGACGCGGGCAGTTGGTCGCAAGAGGCCGAGGCGCTCACCGTTTTTGGCGCCCGCAAAACCCAGCTGGTTGGCGGTAAACCCCGTTTTCTGGCGCTCTACCTTATCCTTGGCCTTCTGGTTTTCCTGGGCATTCTGATCCTCTGGTCGATGCTGTTCCTGTCAGATACGACGACCGCGCGCGATTCCAGCCAGATCGACCAGTTTGAAGCCGCCATTACAAACGCCCAATCCGATGTTGACGAAGACGAGGTATTCGGTGCTGACAGCAATTTGATCGACCCCTCGCTTGTCGAAGGGGACGAGGTGCTGGACAACCAATTACCAGAGCCGCTGTCCGAAGAAGCCGCACAGGCACGCTATGCAGCAACCGGGATCTGGCAACGCGCACCCGATCCGTTGAGCGACACCAGCACGGGACGAATTGATGACCTCTATGTCGCCTCGATCGATCCGCAAACGGTTGGTCATGACGCGGTTGCCCTGACTCCTTTCCGGGCGGATCAAATGGGTGGTCCCCTTCCAAACACAACCCCACCGCCGCCGCTTGGAACCGTGTTCAATCTGGATGAGCGCGGCTTGGTCCAAGCTACCCCCGAGGGCGTTCTGACCCCGGAAGGTGCAGTGGTCATCGCGGGTCGCCCAGATGTGACCCCTGCCCCCGCCCCGCGGCCTGAGCAAAACCTGACCGCGGTAGAAGAGGCCACGATAGAAGACGCTACGGAAGGTGTGACCGAGGCGGTCGAGGCGACACCGACCATCCGCCCGCGCGCGCGCCCTGATGGTATTATCGAGGGGAACGAACGCCTACTGCTGGGTGGGCGCACCCGAACTGAACTGGCGCAATTGCGCCCGCGTGGCCGCCCTGACGCAATCCTTGCTGCCGCGCAGGAACAGGCGCAGGCGCAGGCTGACGCCATTGCAGCGGCCCTGTCGGGCGAGAACGCCGCGGCTGCGGGAATCGCGCCAACAGCGCTGGCCGTGTCGCGCTCGACCGCGCCTAAGGCGCGCCCTTCGAACTTCTCACGCATCGTGGCGCAATCCCGTCCGAATGGCGCGGCGTCGGATGGCAGTGTGGCCGTGGCCGCGGCCCCGCAGACCACAGGTCCGTCGATCCCCACACGGGCATCGGTAGCAAAACAGGCGACCATCAAGAACGCCATCAACCTGCGTAAAATCAGCCTGATCGGGATCTACGGCCCAGCCTCGTCGCGACGGGCCTTGGTCCGCATGCCCTCGGGCCGTTATGTCAAAGTTGGCATAGGAAGCCGGTTGGATGGCGGCAAGGTGGTCTCGATCTCGACCACAAAGTTGATCTACCAAAAAGGCGGACGAAGCGTAACGCTGGACGTTCTGCCCTTCAGTTGACCCTCTGACAGTTTGGAGCCCCATAAAAAAAGGCCGAAACGCTTTCACATTTCGGCCCGTTGTTTTTGATCAGGAAAGGCGATTAGCGTCGGACACGCCTGCCTCGGCAAAAGTCGCCATACCCGAGTGGCACGCGATGGCGGCTTTCAGGATGTTGATCGCAACCCCAGCACCCGATCCTTCGCCAAGCCGCATGCCCAGCGACAAAAGCGGCTCTTTGCCAATGCGCTCCAAGGCGTTGGCATGAGCCAGTTCAGCCGAAACATGGCCTGCAACCGCATGGTCCAACGCACCCGGCACGGTTTCATGCAAACAAGCGGCTGCTGCGGTCGAGATGAAGCCGTCGATAATCACCGGAACACCCAAAACGCGCGCACGCGCCATGGCACCGGCCATTGCGGCCACTTCGCGGCCACCCAAGCAACGCAGTGCTTCCAGTCCATTGCCAGAAGCCGATGCGTTGGCGGCCAGCCCCTCGCGGATCACGCGGGCCTTCAGCGCCAGACCATCATCGTCCACGCCAGTTCCGCGTCCGACCCAATCTTCGGCCTCGCCGCCATAAAGTGCCAGGAACAGCGCAGCAGCAGAGGTCGTGTTGCCGATCCCCATTTCGCCGGTCACCAACAGGTCTGCGCCGGTGCTGACCGCGTTCCAGCCGACCAGAAGGGGCGGCGACGACCTCGTCCTCGTTCATGGCCGCTCCTTGAGTGAAATCCTGTGTGGGGCGGTCAAGATCCAGTGCGTGCACATCCATCTGCGCGCCTGCGGCCTTGGACAGCTGGTTGATCGCAGCACCTCCGTGTTGGAAGTTCAGAACCATCTGCTCGGTCACTTCCGCCGGAAAGGCGGACACGCCCTGTGCGGTCACGCCGTGATTGCCCGCAAACACCACAACCTGAGGCGCTTTCAATTCAGGGCGTCCATTCCCCTGCCAGCCCGCAAACCAAATCGCCAGTTCTTCCAAACGTCCCAGCGCGCCGGGGGGTTTGGTCAGCTGGCCATTACGCTCTTCCGCCGCTTGGATCGCCGCCGTATCCGGGCCGTTCGCCGCTTCCAGCAGCGCCTTGAACTCGGCCAGGGTCGAGAATGGCTGTTGCGACATGGCGAGACTCCTTGATTGATTCATTTCCTCACCCCTCTTTACCGATGGGGGACAACTGCAACCAGACTGCAAAAGACCAAATATGACGAAACACGACAGATCGACGTCGATCCTGCATCCCGCGGATATCCCAGCGGCGATAGGGCTTTTGACCCGTCTACCGATACGGGTGGATGCAACGCTGGCAACCCAGCGGGCGGCGCGGTCGGCCTGGGGGGGCTTGGCCTTTGGCCGGGGCGGTGCCTGCGTTAATCGGATGGGGACTTGGTGTCGGTGCCGTGTCCGTCGGCCTTCCGCCCCTGTTCGCGGCCTGTCTGGCGCTGCTGGGACAAATCATGGTCACCGGTGCCTGCACGAGGACGGCCTGGCCGATGTCGCCGACGGGTTTGGGGCGGGTACGAGCGCGCGCGGCGGCTTGAGATCATGAAGGACAGCCGAATTGGCGCCTATGGGGTAATCGCGCTGGTGCTGTCTCTGGGGTTGCGTGCGACGGCCCTTGCCGCTGTGCTGACCGCCCCCGGCGCGCTGACTGCGCTAGTGGTCATTGGCGTCAGCAGTCGCCTTCCCATGGTGCTTCTAATGGCTGCCCTACCCACGCGCGCGGCGCGGGACTGGCCAGCCAAGTGGGACGCCCGCCCGCGCGCACTGCTTGGATCGCCTGTGGCGTGACCGCGCTGGTGGTGCTGATCCTGATGCCACACGCGCTTTTCCCCGGTTTTGGCCTATATCGGCCTTGGCGCCCCTCGCCTTGGCTGTCGTTGCGAACGCTAAGATCGGTGGGCAAACCGGCGACGTGCTGGGCGCCTCGCAACAGATCAGCGAAATCATCGGACTGGCCGTCATGGTCAGCCTGATCGCATAGAAAAAGCCGCCTGCGTGGGGCAGACGGCTTTTCGGAACTCTTAGAGCGTTGGCTTATGCAGCGCGCGAGGTCAGAACGTCCGAGACCTTTTTCTGCGCGGCCAGCTCGTCCCCGCCACCTACGGCAGCCACTTCGCGGGTCAAACGCTCAAGTGCGGCTTCATAGAGCTGACGCTCGGAATAGCTCTGCTCGCGCTGATCGTCGGTGCGGTGCAGGTCGCGCACAACCTCGGCGATGGCAATCAGATCGCCCGAGTTGATCTTCTGTTCATATTCCTGCGCACGGCGCGACCACATGGCGCGCTTCACACGGGCCTTGCCTTTCAGGGTGGTCATCGCCTTCGAGATCTCGTCCGGGCTGGACAGTCCGCGCATGCCAACTTCGGTGGCCTTGTTGGTGGGCACCCGCAAGGTCATCTTGTCTTTCTCAAACGAGATGACGAACAGCTCAAGCTCGATCCCTGCAACTTCCTGCTCTTCGATCGACACGATCTGTCCAACGCCATGGGCGGGATAGACAACGTATTCGTTCGGGCGGAAATCCAGTTTCTTCTTGCTCATATTTAGCGATCCTTCGCGTTGTTATTACAGTCGGGTGTCATGGCTGGCGCGATAAGACAAAAATGGTGGCGGTGCCGATAGCCCGCCATCAATATGTCACGACTCACCGAAATAAAACGCCCTGCCTCAGCTACAGGGCGTCATGATCGACCCAAGATTTAAGATGAGTATACCACAAAAACAGGGCTTGGAAAAGCGCTGCAATGCAGAAGATTGACCGATCGGTCAACTTCCGCTCTGCCCGACAAGATTAGCCCCACCCCCAACCGGAGAATGGCTTACTGTTCAGCGGGGGCTTCCGAGAAGTATTTCTCGAGCTTGCCATCTTCACCGTCACGCTCTTCCGCTTCGGGCAGCGGGTCTTTGCGCTCGACGATCACCGGCCACAGTTCCGAATACTTGCGGTTGAACTCGACCCATTTTTCCGTTCCCGGCTCGGTGTCGGCGCGGATGGCGTCGGCCGGGCATTCCGGTTCACACACACCACAGTCGATGCATTCGTCCGGATGGATGACCAGCATGTTTTCACCTTCATAGAAGCAGTCTACGGGGCAAACTTCCACACAGTCGGTGTATTTGCAGGCGATGCAGTTGTCTTGGACGACATAGGTCATTGTGGCACCTTCAATTTGGTCTCGGCCTCACTTAGGACAGCACGCGGGATCAATCAAGCATAGTCCTACGGGTTTGATCCAAGATGCGACGATCTTTCTTAGTCGGACGGCCCTTTCCGACCGTTTTTGGCGCTGATGCTTGCGATTGCAGAACATTGTTCGTTCTATTTGAGGGCGGATCAAGGTCTTCGTAAAGCGCTTGGGCCTCGGGCGCTGGACCTCGGCGCGTTGACAGCGTCGCGATACGGATAACACGTACCTGTTTGGCCTGCGGAAAGGTCAGAACATCGCCCGCGGTGATTCCATGTGAGGCTTTCGCGATCTTGTCGCCATTGACCCGCAGATGTCCGGCGGTCACCAATTTGGTGGCCAGCCTCGGGTCTTGAAAAAACGCGCGTGCCACAACCACTTGTCCACGCGCATTTTTGGTCCTGCCGGGGTGGGCAGCAAGCTGCCCTTCCCCTGTGTGTCCGCCATCGCGGCTTAGCCTTTGTCTTTCAGACCCATCAGGGCCGCTGCGAACGGGTTATCCGGGTCGATGGCTTTTTCCTTTTTCGGACCGGACTGGAAGCTTTTCGGCTTCATGTCGCGCGGACCTTTATTGGGGCCCTTCCCTCGACCGGGCTTACCACCCCGAGCGGTCGCCACGCGGCTTGCCGCCTGGTTTGCCCTGCCCGCGTTCGCCACGCGGTTTGCCGCCACCACCCTGACGGGCACGACCAAAGCCGCCCCATGTGAAGGTGAAGAAGGATTCCATTTCGGGACCGGTGTCTTCAGCGGGAGCCTCAGAAGCCTCGGGTGTAGCGTCAGCCGGTGTTTCCTCAGCAGCAGGCGCTTCTGCGGGTGCGTCAGCCGGAACCTCGGTGACAGCTTTCACCTTCTCGCGCTCGCCCTTTTCAGCCTTATAGCCCAGACCCTGCATCAGATCGGCGAACTGCTCCAGCGTCATGCCGGTGATCGACAGCATATCAGCCTTGGCTTCAAAGCCGCCACGGCTGTCTTCCACGCGCAGCTGGTCCGCCAGACGCTCTAGCATGTCGATGCGGATGGCACGGGCGCCGGCCGGGCGATAGCCCGACAGAAGATAGGCCGAGTGATCCACACCTTCGATCACGGGAATCGTCACCAGACCGGGGGGCGGGCTTTCGGGGAATTCGTCCAGACCTTTCCACAGGCTGTCCAGTACCAGACGCAAACGAGTCGGCGCAGGCTTCAGCAGAAGCGGCATGAAGATGGTAAACTGACCAAAACGCACACCGTGCTTGCGCAACGCGCCACGGGCGTCCTGATCCAGATCCTTGACCTCGCCCGCAACCTGATCGCGCGGGATGATGCCCAGATTCTCGATCATGCGGAAGCCAAAGCCACGGGCCATGCCGGTCAGCGTCTCGTCTTTCTCGATGGTGGCCAGCGGCTCGAACAGCGCCTGCACCTTGCGGTCGATGAAGTGCTGCAGACGGCGGGTGACTTTCTCAGCCACATCCGATCCGGCCTCGTCATCAACAAAGGCCTGCACGCGCGGCTTGGCCACGTCATCACCTTTGACCAGCTTGCCCACGGCAAGCTCGCCCCACATCAGGCCACCTTGTTCGGTGAAGTCCATCTCGGTGTCGGGCGCGTTATAAAAACGGTCTGCCCGCAGGTGAAATTCTGGCGCCAAGGCCTTCAGGCTGGCTGCCCGCAGGGTTTTGGCTTCTTCCGGTGTCTGGGCGGTATCCTGGCTAAACCGGAACCCCTCCAATCGGCCAACAAACTGGCTTCTACCGTCACTTCACCTTTATCGTTCACGTCAGCCACAAGGCTCTCCTTCTGCTTCAACCGGCGCAGCAAAACGCTTGTGCGCCGGTCAACAAATCTTTGGGTCAGACGCTCGTGTAACGCATCCGACAGGCGATCTTCTACAGCACGAGTCTCGCCGCGCCAATGGCTAACATCATCCAACCAGTCGCGGCGTTGCGCCACATAGGTCCATGTGCGGATATAGGCCAGGCGCTTGGACAGCGCGTCAATGTCCCCATCCGTGCGGTCAATGCGCTTGACCTGCCGCGCAAACCAGTCGCGTTTGACACGACCATGCTGGTGGATGTCGTTGAAAAGTTGCGTGATCAGCCTGCGTGTTCGCCGTGACTAATCCCGCGGAAATCTGGCAGCTGGCAAAGCTCCCACAACAGCGACACAGACCGCCCATCGCTGGCGCGCGCGGCTACTTCGTCATCCTTGGCCAGCAGCTTAAGCGCCATAACGTCGTCAGCATCCCGCCCGCGGGTCAGCCAATCATTGCCGGTCGGCGCTTCCAGCGACCGGATCAGCGCCGAGATCGTGCCAAAGGACAGGTCGCGGTTGCGCCAGAAGATCTTCTTGTCGGGCGCGAATTGGTGGGAACAGATCGCATCCGCGACCTCATCAGACATCAGCGGGGCTTCGCCCGTCACCCCGAACGAACCGTGGTTCATATGCCGCCCTGCCCGACCGGCGATCTGCGCCAGCTCGCTTGGTAGAAGCGGTCGCATCCGGTGGCCATCGAACTTGGTCAAAGCCGAGAACGCCACGTGGTCAATATCAAGGTTCAGCCCCATACCAATGGCGTCGGTGGCGACCAGATAGTCCACGTCGCCGTTCTGGTACATCTCGACCTGCGCGTTGCGCGTTCGGGGGGAAAGCGCGCCCATCACCACGGCCACGCCCCCTTTCTGGCGGCGCATCAGTTCCGCAATCGCATAGAGGTTATCGACCGAGAAGCCCACGATGGCCGACCGCCCCGGCATCCGGCTGAGCTTCTTCGATCCGGCGTGGATTAGCTCTGAGAATCGCTCGCGCCGCAGGAACTGCACATCCGGGATCAGCCCGGCAATCACCGGGCGCATGGTGTCGGACCCCATGAACAGGGTTTCCTGCGTGCCGCGCATATGCAGAAGGCGGTCGGTGAAGACGTGACCACGTTCGGCATCCGTACAGAGCTGGATTTCGTCAATGGCGACAAAATCAGCACCCCAGCCCCAGCGGCATCGCCTCGACCGTGGCGACCCAATATTGGCGCGGTCGGGGGACGATACGTTCCTCACCGGTGACCAGCGCCACCGCGTTGGGGCCACGCAGACTAACAAGTTTATCGTAAACCTCGCGCGCCAGAAGGCGCAGCGGCAGGCCAATCACACCAGAGCGATAGCCCAACATACGCTCGAGCGCGTAATGCGTTTTGCCAGTGTTGGTTGGACCCAGAACGGCAGTAATCCGTGGGCCACCTCGCGCGCTGTCGGAAACCATGCTCTGCCCTTTCGACGCCACCGTCCTGACAGGACGATCAAATATCCTTCGCCCGTTTCTGTTCCAAACGAGCCACGGCGCCTTTTATGTCGTCACTGTGCGGATGTATAGCAAGGGCGTGGCGATACGCTTCTAACGCGCGGGCCTCATTCCCGAGCTCTTCAAGGATCAATCCCAACCCCGTCAATGCCCCGAAATGGCGCGGCTCCAGTGACAGGGTTTGCGCGATGTCATTCAGGGACAGGCCCAGCTCTCCGAACAGGTAGAAGGCTGTCGCACGGGCATTCCACCCCTCGGCAAACTCCGGCGCATGGTCGGTCAGCGCTGAGAGGTGGTCAATCGCGCGTTCCAGATCTCCGCTCTCAATCGCAGACTGACCGCGCCACAGCAAAAGATCCATCGCATCCGAGCCAGATCGGGACCAAAGCTCCCAGATCTCGCTTTCCAGCGCTTGCCAATTGCTGTCATCGGCGGTTTGAAGCTCTGAAAACAGGGTGTCCAGCTGATCATGGCGATCTTGCGCAACTGCTACGCCGGGCGGGACGACCCCGACCAACACGGTAAACAGCAAGATCAGCGAAAATATGCGCATAAGGAATGTTAGCGCGCAAAATTCTTCTAGAACAGGCACATTCGCGTGTGTCCCGCGCGCATCGCAGGTGGAAACTGTAAGTTCCCTTGCGTCGACTGCACGAAAACCAGTTTACGTGCACGGAAACTTTGATCTAGCATGTTCGAGACACCCATGCCCATCGGGCTATTATTGGAGGACTAGAATTGAGCGACGTAATCAACACTGCAGTGGCCGCACTGAGCGATAAAGTCGGCGGCGGATTTGACGGCGGCACCGCCAAGTTTGTGATCAACGGCGAAGGTGGTATCATCATCGACGCTGACGGCGTGCGCGCGGGCGACGATGACGCTGACGTGACCCTGACGGCCGATGCAGACGTCTTTCAGGACATGTTGTCGGGCGATCTGAACCCGACCACCGCCTTCATGACCGGAAAGCTGGCAGTGGACGGCAACATGGGTCTTGCCATGCAGCTTGGCGCTGTTCTGGCCTAAAACACACGGATATTCGGCAAGGATCTGCGGAATGACCACTTCTGACGCCCCTTTGTTCTACGATATCGCACAAGGACCCGCCGAAGGGCGGGCCTTTTGGCGTGAGACGTCGGATGGTGTGCGGATCCGACTTGGGCTGTGGCCTGCAGCCCAAACAGCCACCCCTGCCGGGACGGTCCTGCTGTTCCCCGGTCGCACCGAATATATCGAGAAATACGGCCTGATTGCCGCCGAACTGGCGGACCGCGGATTTGCAACGCTTAGCATCGATTGGCGGGGGCAAGGCCTGTCGGATCGCGCTGATCAAGACCGTCTGCTGGGCCATGTGGGGCATTTCTCGGAATATCAGCTTGATGTGGCCGCCATGATGGCACTGGCCATCGAGCTGGACCTGCCCCGCCCCTTCGTTCTTGTAGGGCATTCCATGGGCGGCTGCATCGGATTGCGGTCGCTGCACGAGGGGCTTGACGTGAAAGGCGCCTGTTTCTCGGCGCCTATGTGGGGGATCACCATCGCCTCGGCCCTGCGTCCCATCGCTTGGGGCGTGTCATGGGCGCTGCATCAGACCCCGTGGAAACTGATGCTGACCCCCGGCACCGCGCGCAAAACCTATGTCGATATTCAGCCGTTTGAAGACAACATGCTGACCACCGATCCCGAGATGTACGCGCTGATGCAACTGCAAGCCAGCGCGCGTCCCGAGTTGACTTTGGGCGGCCCTACTGCGGGTTGGCTTTACGCCGCCCTGCGCGAAACCACAGAGCTGATGAAACTGCCCGCACCCAGCACACAAACCGTGACTTTCCTTGGCACACAAGAGCGCATTGTGGAATCGGCACCGATCCACGAGTTGATGGGACGGTGGCGCGACGGTCGGTTGAATGTCATGCACGGATGCGAACACGAAGTGCTGATGGAGGCCGAACAGATCCGGGCGCAGGTCTATGACGCGATTCACCTGCTGGCGCATACCAATGGGAACGCAAGCGCAGCCTGATTAGCGCATGCTTTCCAAGGGCTTATTGGTCGCTATTAACCCAACCTCTTGATCAGAGCGCGCGTTGATCCATCCAAGGCATTCGCAGGACCATCACCGCTTAGCACCGGGGCCAAGGCGACGGCCAGTTCTTTACCCAACTCAACGCCCCACTGGTCGAACGAATTGATGCCAAGAAGCACCCCTTCCACGAAAACGCGGTGTTCATAGAGCGCGACAATCGCGCCGAGCACCTCTGGCGTCAACTTGGGATAGAGCAACGTGGTCGAGGGGCGATTTCCGGGGAACACACGGTGGGATGCCTGACGCTCCAACTCGTCCCCTTCGAAGCCTTTCGCCTGCATCAACGCGCGCGCTTCGGACAAGCTGCGGCCTGTCATCAGGCCTGCGACTGCGCCAGACAGTTGGCCACCAACAGCTGATGCTGGTGCGCCAGATCAGGCTCGTGCCCCTCTGCCCCCACCATGAACTCGCAGGGGATGATGTCGGTGCCCTGATGGATTAGCTGGTAAAAAGCGTGCTGGCCATTGGTGCCCGGCTCGCCCCAGACCACGGGGCCCGAGGGCAGATCCAGCGTGGTCCCGTCCAACGCCACGCGCTTGCCGTTGCTCTCCATCTCTAGCTGTTGAAGATAGGCGGGCAGACGCGCTAGGCGCTGTTCGTACGGCAAAACTGCGCGGGTCGCATGGCCGCAGACCTGACGGTGCCAGAACCCGACCAAAGCCAGCATCAGCGGCATGTTCGCGCGGCCTTTGGCGGTCTGAAAATGCTGATCCATCGCCCGCGCGCCGGACAGCATCTGATCGAACCTGTCAGCGCCAATGGCAATCATCAAAGACAGGCCAATCGGCCCCCACATGGAATAGCGCCCGCCAACCCAATCCTCGAACCCAAAGACACGTTCGTCAGCGATGCCCCACTCGGCCGTTTTTTCAAGGTTCGAGGACAGCGCGGCGAAATGCAGACCAACCGCATCCGCAGGCACGTCGCGTAGCAGCCAGTCGCGGGCCGTGGCCGCGTTGGTCATGGTTTCAATGGTGGTGAAGGTCTTCGAGGCCACCATGATCAGCGTTTCCGCCGGGTTCAGCCCACGCAAGACATCTGCGATCTGCGCCCCATCCACGTTGGACACGAAATGCACCCTCGGCCCATCGTGATAGGGCGATAGCGCTTGCGCGGCCATCGCCGGACCAAGATCCGATCCGCCAATGCCGATATTCACCACATCACGAAAGCGCCCGCCCCCGGGCGCGCGGATCT